>RCUU01000891.1_pt1 | contig 15402 bp, 15 predicted proteins | sample 2166211 | NCBI WGS metagenome assembly RCUU01 (sample SAMN09932620, study PRJNA488358) | compost metagenome | feature: garden; material: soil; isolation source: compost soil in phenylacetic acid-enriched culture | place: Germany: Experimental Botanical Garden Goettingen | collected 2016-01-27
GGTGTCTGCGCGCCAGCCGAACTCCGAACCGAGCAGATCCACGGCGAAGGTGCCCTGCACATCCGAGGCGGTAGTGATCACCGGATGACTGTCCAGCAGCTGTGCAACCAGCAGTGTCAGCCTGTTGGCCCCGCCCAGGTGACCGGAGAGCATGCTGATCACATGTTCTCCCTGTTCGTCTATGACGAGGACGGCGGGGTCGGTTTTTTTATCCACCAGCAGGGGAGCAATCAGCCTGACCGCCGCCCCTAGCGAAAAGAACAGAATTAGCCCTTCATACTGCCGGAACAGCTTCGGCAGCAGCTCTTTGACCGGCTCCGAAAAGACCTGTCCGCGGCCTGCGGCCTCCTGTACACCTTCGCTGTACCTGGCATAGCAAAAAACCTCGGTGTCCGCCAGCCGTTCACCCAGCTTCAGCGCCAGCCGGATACCGTTCGCAGTAATCGCAACGGCTGCAAACCGCTTAGCCATTGGCATCGGTTCCTTCCCGGCAGCCGTGGGTAAAGCTCTTGTCGTACAGCTTCGAGCGGTGCTGATCGCGGTCCACCAGATCAGGGTCCAACGCCCAGCCTGCGAGGATCATCGCATGCATGGTGATGCCTGCTTCGCGCAGATCAGCCGCAAGGCGCACCACTGTGGTCCGCAGAATCTGCTGGTCTGGCCAGGTCGCCCGCTTCACGACAGCTATGGGAGTGTCCGGACTCCACCCGGCAGCAAGAAACTCCGCTGCCACATGCCCGGCCAGCGAAGCGCTGAGGAACAGGGCTACAGTGCAGTGATGCGCTGCCAGCTGCCGCAGCTGCTCGCGCTCGGGCACCGGCGTCCGCCCTTCGGCACGGGTCAGAATCACCGTCTGCGTCAGCTCCGGCACCGTCAGCTCAGCCCCCAGCGCCGCCGCTGAAGCAAAAACAGAGCTGACCCCCGGCACGATCTCATAGCTGACCCCGCACAGCTTCAGCAGCGACATCTGTTCCAGAATCGCTCCATACATAGAGGGGTCACCGGTATGGACGCGGGCTACGCTTTTGCCGGCCATTACTGCCGCAGCCATGATCTCCACCTGCTGCTCCAGATCCATTCCCGAGCTTTGCAGCACCTCGGCTCCCGGCTTGGCGCTGGCGATCAGCTCCCCGCTAACCAGTGAATCAGCGTAAAGCACAACATCCGCAGAGCGCAGGATGCGGCTGCCTTTTACCGTAATCAGCTCGGGATCACCCGGCCCTGCACCAACGATATATACCTTGGGTTCCAAACGGGCCGCCGTCATTTGCTCACCACCATGAGGCTTAAGTATTCGAGCTCTTGGCCGCGCAGCTCGCGAGCGTCCCGCCACACCGTCTCATAAGGGGAGGTCACCTTGGTGACGACGGATGCTTTTCCCCCAAGGCCGAGCTCATCCAGCACATCCAGCAGCAAATCCAGCACCTTTGCCACCTTCAGAAACACCACCGTATCATGGTGCAGCAACGCTTCCTTCAAGGCCTCCCGGTCTTCCGTAGCCGGAATAATCCCCACCTGCTGATCACCATCGGCAAGAGGCTGCCCAAGCGCGGCAGCGGCGCCCAGCACCGACGAAATTCCCGGAATCGAAACAACCGGCACGCCGGGATGCAGCTCCTGCATCAGCCGGGCCAGATGAATGAAAGTGCTGTACAGATTCGGATCACCCTCCGTCACAAAGGCCACATCCCGCCCCTGCTTCAGCTCATTCCAGCACAGCTCAACCGTACGGTTCCAGCCGCTTGCCAGCAGCTCAGGATCTCTGGTCATCGGAAAGACAAGTCCCAGCATAATTTTGTGATCGGCATCGACATGCATCTCCACAATTTCGTGGGCATAGGATTTCCCGCCCTTTTTGGTTGCCGGATAGGCAATCACCGGGCATTCCCTTAGCAAACGGCAGGCTTTGAGCGTAATCAGCTCAGGATCACCGGGCCCTACACCCACTCCGTACAAGGTTCCTGTTCCGATGGGGGCAAGCTTGGTCTCCACCAGCGGATACTCATCATCGGCATTATATGCTGCAACCGCGGCTTGCATTGCCGCTTCGGCGATTCGTTCTTCACGGGCCGCCAGCTCATCGATGGACTGCAGTTGCAGTTCGTTCCCATTTTCTTTTGCCCTTGTGGTCATGAGCGCTCCTCCTTTAGGTTCATTAATCCAGTTATGCAGCGACGCCTAATCGCTAACTCATTTCCTCTGTCCATCCGGATACCGTGCAAAAAGCGCAGGACGAACCAAAGGATGCAGACGAAACAGGAAAGCCCACAGAGTACCGGCGGCTGCAATCGATAATCAGTCCTGCCGGCGCCCGCTTACCACGTAGACAGGGTTCATCCCCTCAAAACGGGTCATGCCAAGAATCGGCTTACCCCTTGATGCCTGGAGCTGCGTCACCCCGGTGGCCATCCCGGCAGTCTTCAGCGCCTCCAACCCGGTGTACAGGGTCTCAATGGTAATCGCAGCGATAACAATTCGCCCTTCCGGCCTCAGCCGCCGGGCACAGTGCGCAATAATATGCTGCAGCCCGCCTCCGCTCCCGCCAATGAACACTGCATCCGGGTCCGGCAGCCGGTCCAGGCCTTGCGGTGCTTTGTCATGGATGATCTCAAAATCGGCGCGGAACTTGCGGCGGTTGGCTTCCATGTTTGGCAGATTTTCTGCGTCTTTTTCTATGGCGTATACCTTGCCAAGGCGGGCAATCCGCGCACATTCGGCTGCCACCGCTCCCGAGCCGGAGCCAATATCCCAGACGACTGCGTCCTCGGATAAATTCAGCTCGGACAGGACAAAGGCGCGCACCTCCCGCTTGGTGATCAGGCCTTTGTCCGGACGCCGCTGTTCGAAGGCTTCATCGGGATAGGCAAAGCCGCGCCGCAGAGCAGCCCCGCTTCCCGGCTTCCACCGCAGAATCACCACATTCAGCGGAGCAAAGGCCCCTTTTTCCAGCTCATCCAGCTCCCAGAACCGGCAGACCTCCTCGCCTCCGCCGAGCCGTTCACAGACAAATGCCTCGTATTCGTTCATTCCGAACTCGCGCAGATAAGCGCCGATAACCGCCGGGGTGTTGACCTCATCGGTCAGCAGGGCGATTTTGTGCTTGCCGTCCATCCGCTGGGCCAGTCCCCGGATCGGACGCCCGTGCAGACTGACCAGCTCCGCATCCTGCCAGCTGTCTCCCAGCCGGGCAAAAGCAAGCTGCACGCTGCTGTAATGCGGAATCACCTCGACATGCTCCGGCCCGAATCTGCGCACCAGATATCCGGCAATCCCAAAGAACAGCGGGTCTCCGGAAGCCAGCACCACCGCACGCCGCTCTCTCCACACTTCCTCCAGCTTATCGGCAAAAGCTTTTAGACCGTTCTTCAGAACGATCTTTTCCCCTTGGTACCCGCCGAAAAAAGACAGTTGCCTCTCCCCGCCCAGCAGCACCTCGCTCCTCTGCACTTTGCTCAGGGTGTCCGGGGTCAATCCTCCGGCTCCGTCTTCACCGATGCCTATAATATAAATAATATCAGCCACGGATCTCCGCCCTTCCCAGCACTCGGCCCTTCATAGTGATCAGCACCATCTCTACTGTCATGCCTCCGTTCATATGCTGAAGACAATGTCTGCAGGCATGCAGGCACAGCTGTTCAAAAAACTCATTATTCCCGGCCCCGGTCATCAGGTCCACTACCTGTGAGGCCGTATTGGCCGCAGCAATCTCCCCCGTCAGTTCGTTATCCGCCCCAGATTCAGCCGCGACCTTGGCCAAAAAGTTGAAGTCCACCGGCGCATGTTTGGAGTGGATGAGCATGGCCCCCTGCGCCACCTTCGAGTATTTGCCCGCCATGCCTACGAGCGTGACTCTGGTGATTCCAAAGGCCTTGGTGTGTTCCAGCGAGAAGCCGACATATTCACCCATCTGGATAAAAGCTTCCTCCGGAAGCTCCGCGAACATCGCCATTGCATATTTCTCACTGCTGCCGCCTGTGGTTAAAATAATCTGCCTGTTACCCATAGCCGCAGCAACCGAAATCGCCTGCACCACGCTGGCCTTGTAGGCCTCCGTAGAGAACGGCGTCACCACGCCGCGCGTGCCCAGAATGGAAATACCGCCAAGAATGCCCAGCCGCGGATTCAGCGTCTTCAGCGCGATAGCTTCGCCTTCGGGCACACTGACAACCACCCGCACCCCGCGGGCCGCACCATGCTCCTCCAGCACCTCCGACACCGCCTCCAGGATCATACGACGCGGCACAGGATTGATTGCCGCTTCTCCGACCGCCACCGGCAATCCCGGCTTCGTTACTCTCCCGACACCCTTGCCGCCGTCAATCTCCACACCAGGGCAATCGCGCCAGCTCACAGCAGCCTCAATCCTCGCCTGATGCGTCGCATCCGGGTCATCTCCGGCATCCTTCACAGTTGCGCAGACTGCCAGTTCCCCGCCGCAGCGTTGCCACCCGGTCAGCTCGAACCTATGCCGGAAGCCGGCGGGCAAATCGATCTCCACGCTCAGCGGAGCTTCGCCTGTAATTAGCAGAAGGGCTGCGCCTTTGGCGGCTGCGGCAGCACAGGCGCCCGTGGTGTAGCCCCGGCGCAGCGGCGCTGCGGAACCGGCGGCAGCTCGCGGCTCCGGTGCAGCTTGCCCGCCTCGCGGCTCCGGTGCAGCTTGCCTGCCTCGCAGCTCTGGCGCAGCTTGCCCGCCTTGCGGCTCCGGCGCAGCTTGCCTGCCTGTCGGCTCCGGCGCAGCTTGCCCGCCTCGCGGCTCCGGTGCAGCTTGCCCGCCTCGCGGCTCCGGTGGAGCTTGCTTCTTATGTCCATGCTGCAAATCCAGTGACTCCCGCTGTTCCATGACACGTTGCTCCTCTCTCTACGGATTGGGTGTCCTTCTTTTTTTGCCGCTGCACTATCCGCCCTGAATCTGCGATTCTGCCGCTTGCCGGTCAGCCAGCAAACTGAGGGCGTTGACTGCCGCAACCACAACCGTACTGCCGCCCTTGCGTCCGATGTTGGTGATATAAGGGATGTCCAGCTTGCGCAGCTCATCCTTAGACTCCGCCGCTGACACAAATCCGACCGGCATGCCGATGATGAGCCCTGGCTGTGCCGCACCTTCTTTGATCAGACGGATCAATTCCAGCAGCGCCGTAGGCGCATTGCCGATTACGAAGATGCCGCCCGGTGCTTCAGCGCAGGCTTTGCGGGTGGCGAGGATGGCCCGGGTTGTTCCCTGCACCTTAGCGGCCTCAATCACATCGGGATCAGAAATATGTACCCGCACCTCACCGCCGTATTTGTGGAGCCGCTGCTTGGCAATACCAGCCTCTACCATCCGCACGTCTGCGATAATGGGCCTTCCCTCCAAAATCGCAGCAATCCCTGCCTCCATCGCCCGTGGATGAAACACCACACTCCGTCCCAGCTCAAAATCGGCGGAAGCATGAATGATCCGCTGCACGACCGGGTATTGCATCATGCTAAAATCATGCCCGCCCAGCTCCCGGGTAATCATTTGAAAGCTCAGACTTTCAATTTCCTGCGGCTGTACCGTAAGCGGCCTAAAATCCGTGCCAAACTCCATAGCTATCCCTCATTTCTTATTAAACGTTTTAACCCGGACACAAGCTCTTCAAAAGACTCATACACCCCGCCATGCTCCCTGTAATAGGTTTGCGGGCGTGCAATCAGAATGACGTATATCCCCATATCGAGCGCTGCGAGCACCTTTTCATCGAGGGAGCCTTCCGCACCGCTTTCCTTCGTAATCATAACCTGTGTGCCGTACTGCCTGTATAATGCTTCATTCAATTCGCGTGAAAAAGGACCCTGGAGCGCAATAATGTTGCGCTGCTCTATCCCCAGCGAGTGGCATTTCTCCATATTCTCCAGACAGGGAAGCAGTCTGACCGTCAGCCGGACAGCGGGATCACCCAGCAGCGCCTCGGCAAAAATCTCCAAGGTTTTGCCGCCTGTGGTCAGCATGATGGAGCCTTTCAACTGCTTGGCCCTGCGAGCAGCTTCTTCATAGGAAGGCACAACCAGCAACCGGGGATGCTGCTCATACTTAAGGCTGCGCCGCTCATAGCGCAAATACGGCAGTCCCAGCGCAGCAGCGGCCCCCATCGCATGAGTATGCGCCTCTTGGGCAAAAGGATGGCTGGCATCAATAATGGCGGTGCAGCCCAGCTCACATAGACAGGCGATCATCCCCTGCTGATCCAGCCTGCCGACACGGGTTGTGATGCCAGCTGCTTCAAGCCGCTCCGCAGCGCTGGGCGTCACAACGGAAGCCAGCAGCGGCAGCTGCTCTCGTGACAGGGTAAGTGCCAGCTCACGGGCGTCACGGGTTCCGCACAGCATAAATATCATTGCGGTCAGCGCGCCTGTGGAGCGCTTGCCGGTTGCCCCGCAGCCTGTGAAGCTCCAGGCTGCGGCAAGACACTCTCCTCTGCTGCTGCGGGGGCAGGCTGGCAGCGGTGCCCGGACTCATGCCCGTCATTAGCGGACTGCTGCCCATGTCCCTGATGCCCGCCATGGTGACCACAATGTCCATGCCCTTCTTCCCGATGGCTGCTGTGCCCATGCCCTTCCTCACCATGATGGTGGTGATGGTGGTGGTGGTGCGCAGACGCTTCCCCGCGGTATTTGCAATTGTCGCAGTTGGCTGCCGTCCGGCCTGCCAGAGTTTCTTCGATCCGCTCCAGCAGCATGTCGGATAACAGCGGGTGGGAGCCCAGATAGGTGCCCGCTTCCACTTCAATCTCCGGATGCGCTCCGGCAAAACGGTTCACCGTTTCGCTGAACTGCTTCATCAGCACTCCGGTGAACAACAAATAGGGCAGCACGATAATTTTACGCGCACCGAGAGCCAGACAGCGTTCCAGTCCTTCGGGCAGCGAAGGCTTGGCTAAGGCAATAAAGCAGGCCTCGACACTTTTATAGGAGGTTCTCTCCCAGAGCAGGCGGGTCAGCTTGCAGAAGTCGCTGTTCGCATCCGGATCGCTGCCTCCACGCCCCATTACAAGCACGATGGTGTCCTCATCCCTTACTTTGGAAGGAGGCTCATCGATTTCAGCAGCAGAGGCGGATTCTTCATCTCCCAACGCAGCCGCAGTCTTCTCCCCACCAGCATTCTGTTGCACGGACGAACCTTGCTCCACCAGCAGCGTTTTCTCTAAAGTTTCTCTGGACAGCTCTGTCTGAGCATGCACCTGAACCGGCTGCGGAGCAGCCCCGGCGATCCGGTCCAGCAGAATTTCAACCGCTCTCTCCTGCACGCCGACCGGGCGGCCATACACGAATTCCACACCCGGATATTTCAGCTTCGCCTGATCCAGAGCCAGCGGAATATCCAGCTTGGAATGCCCGGCCGCGAACAAAATAATCGGCACAACGTAGACTGTCCCGGCTCCTCCAAACACACACTTGTCAATCCCCTCAGAAATGGATGGAGCCGACAATTCGATAAAGCAGGTTTCAACGGCAAGCTCCGGCTTGCGGGCAGCAAGCATCCGGGTGAAATTCCGCAGTTCTTCATTCCCCTCTTCCACACGGCTGCCGTGTCCTACAAGCAATACTGCAGTTGTTCCTTGCGCTCCTTCATAGTTCAACGAATGCGTATGTCCGCTGTGGAGTGCGCTCTCCGCTTTTGGACAATTTACTGAAAGCCCGCTTCCCATCCGTTCAAAAAAAGCATAAAACCGCTCATTCCGGCTGCCTTCCGCACAGTATTGCTCAACAACCTCAGTTACAGCGGCTACGGCTTCCTCTTCGTTCATCCCCTCACGGACTCTGCTGCCCGCGTGCGGGGTGCGTCCGGTTTTTTTGCCGCCAAGGTACAATTCATAGCTCCCCTTAGAATAGATCAGGCCGATATCCTCCAGGACCGCAGAGCTGCAGGCCATCCCGCAGCCGGCCACACTGATCTGCAGCTCTCTTGGCGCAGGCCGGCCATTCAGCTGCTGATATAACCGCTGTGCGGCTCCAGCAGCATTCTCTTTTCTCATGTCACAGAAGCCGCAGGTCTTCACCTTCACCACATTCCCCGGCTCCGTGGTATTCAGCGCCGCCAGCGACCAGGGCTCTGAAGAGGTCCGCAGCCGCTCATGCGGCTTCAATGCCTGCGAATCAGCGCCAAGGCTGTACTTGCGTTCATAACCGCGCGGTGTAACCATGAGACCGTCATAGACCAGCGTTGCGGAGTTGCCGACGATCACCGTCGAAAGCATGCCGATCTCGTGGTCCAGCATATCTTTCAATGTCGTGACGATGGTCAGCTGGCGGTCGCGGTAGGCGCTTTTTACGATGCCCACCGGAGTGGAGGGATCGCGGTAGCGGAGCAGAATCCGGCGGGCCTCTTCAATTTGGCGTGTCCGCTTCCCGCTGCGCGGATTGTAGAAGGCAATTACAAAGTCTGCGGCTCCAGCCGCCTCCACGCGCGCCGCAATGCTCTCCCAGGGCGTTAGATGATCACTTAGGCTAATTGTGCAGGAATCGTGCATAATCGGCGCACCCAGCAGCGAAGAGCAGGACTGTATGGCCGATATGCCCGGAATCACTTCGACCGCTACACCCGTGGCAGGATTCCAGCCCCGTTCGATCAGCACTTCGTAGACCAGCCCCGCCATTCCGTATACACCCGCGTCTCCGCTGGAGATAACAGCGATAGTCTGTCCGGCCTCCGCACGGCGAACGGCTTCCTGGGCCCGGCTGACCTCTTCGGTCATGCCTGTGCCGACAATCTCCTGATGCCGCAGCAGCGGCTTGATCAGGTCCACATAAGTGGTGTAGCCGATCACGGCTTCACTCTCTTCCAGCGCGGCCAGAGCGCGGCCCGTAATATGCTCCAGCCTGCCGGGACCAAAGCCGATAATCAGGAGCTTCCCTTGTTTGTTCATAGTCGTTCCCCCCGTTCGTGTGTAACTCCAACATTGACTCTAAATTGATGCCCATGCTCCAGCTGTATTTGATACAACTAAAGGTCCTATTTTTGTACTGAAACCGACTTTTAAAAACGCGGGTTTGCACCTCATTTTAACTGCAGCAAATGCACTTACCATCTGCGCGTTCAACACTAAAAGCGAGTTATATTCCACTATTGCTGACGGCCAGCTACCCTAGCTCTCTCTCCCATTCCTTACTCCAGCAGACTCTTCAGCACCGCCTTGAACTCCCCGGCATTCCGGGGAGCAGCGCGCCCTGCAGTTACGCGCAGGGGCAGGCTGTGCCACAGCTCAGCCAGCAGCGGAAGCCCCAGGCCAACCGCCTGCAGGGCCTCCCCGCCGGCAAAAATAGCCTCCGGCGTTCCGGCGGCCCGGCAGACGCCCTGATCGAGAACGATGATCCAGTCCGCCCAGCGGTAGGCCAGATTCATATCATGCGTGGCCAAAACCACAGTTGTGCCCTTCCTGTGTATGCTGTCCAGGCCATCCAGAAGCTGTGCTTCGGACAGCGGGTCCAGGTAGGACGTTGGCTCGTCAAGCAGGATCAGCTCCGGCTCCATCGCGATCACGCCTGCGAGCGCGGTGCGCTTTTTCTGGCCCAGACTGAGCTGATGAATGGGTTTATCCTGTATCGCGGTAAGGTTAAGCAGCTCCAATACCGCAGCACACCTCGCCGCTATTTCCGTCTCATCCATGCCGGTGCCCCGCAGCCCAAAAGAAATATCATCCAGCGGCGTACTCAGGATCAGCTGCTGCTCAGGGTCCTGAAAGACCAGCCCGACTCGGTGCCGGAGGGCGGCTAGCTCCTTTTTGGCGTAGGATACAGGCAGGCCCGCTTGCAGAACCGTACCCTTTTGCGGCCGCAGCAGACCTACCGCATGCAGGAACAAGGTTGATTTGCCAGAGCCGTTATGTCCAAGCAGAGCTGTTTTGCAGCCTTTGGGGATCGCTGTGGTCAGACCCCGGAGTGCCGGCTCCACCGTGTCCGGATAATGAAATACAACATCCTCAAAGGCCAAACTGTAATCCATATCCATGCTGCTCTCCTTCTCCAGGCAATTTCACTTCATGGGTTATCATCATTCGCATCAAGCCCGCAGCATCCATAGCTGTGCCGCTATCAGCAGCACAATTCCCGCATACGCTTCAAAGGCGAATCTGCGCGGCACGGCCCGCTTCACATAAGGCGGCAAAAGAATCTCTCCTGTAAACCCCCGGGTGGCAAGCCCCTGCGACAGCGCATAGTAGCGGTGCATGGTGTTCGCGAATAATGACGCCGCCATGCCTGCAGCCTCCCGCAGCCTGGAGCTGAAGCCCCTCCGGCCTCCGCGCAGCCGCCGGGCCAGCAGCAGGCCATGAGCGGCATCGTCCAGCAGGAACAGGAAACGGTACATGATCAGCATCAGCTCCAGTACGATCTGCGGCATCCGCAGCCTGCGGAGCACCTGCAGCAGCTCGCCGAACGGCGTGGTCAGCATGATGAACAGGCAGCAGGCCAGACAAGCCGATACCCGGGCCAGCAGCAATGCCGCCCGTAATCCTCCTGCGGCGGTTATATACAGAAACTGGGCCGTGCCCGGAATCCGCAGGTACAGGGCAGCCTCTCCGGCGGCCGGATGGCCCAGCTCCACCAGCAGCGCCGGCAGGCTGAGGCCGTAGAACAGCAGCGCCGTGCCGAATAACAGCGCGAAAGCCCGCAGAGGGATCTTCGCGTACCTCAGGCACCACAGCGTCATCCACAGCGTAATCAGAACCTGAAGCGCCGGATGCAGCACATAAGCAAGCGTGAACATCACGGCTGCGAAGAGGCTTTTCCACATTGGGGAAACCTGGCGCAGAGCATTGCTGTAGGATATCGCGTCAATTCTTCTGATCATTCAGCTTCTGCCGGTCCTGTCTTCCCTTCAGGAGACCCAGCGTATAGCCGATCACCCCTGCGCCAATAGCCGCCTGCAGGGCGAACAGCATGCTCTCCGTCTCACCCGGCAGTTCAGCCAGCGGCTTGAACCACGGCTTATATGCGGGATCAATCTCTGCGATTGCCCCCTCTGCCGCATCATCGGCCCCGCCGAACTCCCCGTTCACAAGCAGAAGCGGCAGCACCACCAGCAGCACCACTGCGAGCAGCATCAGCAGGTTTCTCCATTTGTTCTTCATCTTCACAGTGTGTTTCCTCCCTTGGCTCCCCGTTTGAGCAGCGAAAGCTCCTGTGGACTGTATGCCTTAAGCCAGTTCCATAGCAGCACCGTCAACAGCCCCTCGCTGACCGCCAGCGGAATCTGGGTCACAGCAAAAATGCCGCCGAATTTCACCAAGGAAGCGATCACACCGCCCTCTGCTGAAGGAAAAGCCACCGCGAGCTGAAAGGAAGTGACCACATAGGTCATCAGATCTGCAACCGCAGCCGCGCAGAATACCGCCAGCTTTTCACGTTCCCCCAGCTTCATGATCAGCTTATAGACCGCATAACCGGCAAATGGTCCGGCCACCGCCATAGAGAAGGCGTTCGCGCCAAGTGTGGTGATCCCTCCGTGTGCCAGCAGCAGCGCCTGGAACAACAGCACAATCGAGCCGATCACGCTCATCGGCAGCGGCCCCAGCATCACAGCGCCAAGCCCGGTGCCTGTGGGATGGGAGCTGCTTCCGGTTACCGAAGGCATTTTGAGGGCCGAAAGCACGAAGGTGAACGCTCCGGACAAACCCAGCAGCAGCTTCAGCTCCGGGTTATTCCGGGTCATTCGGGTTAGCTTAAGGACGCCAAGGAAAAAGAAGGGCAGAAAGGCCACCCACCAGAACAACGCCCACCCTGCCGGTAAATACCCTTCCATAATGTGCATCGCTTCAGCTGTACCCGGTTCATTCAGCAAAAAATAAACGGCGAACATGCCGACCAGCAACGCAAAACGCCCAAAGCTGCATTTGTTCATTCCTGCACCTCCATACTTGATTCTGGTTTGCGGTGTCAAAACCAAAAACTCCCGCCCTGTGTGGGTGGGAGTTACATGTACGTGTTCAGATCACAAAGAGAAGGCTGCTCTGCCGCCAAAACATGCAGCGCCCCCTCAACTGTTCATCCATTCGTACACCGCTCCTATCCGCGTAGAGTCATGTGTGCGCAAACAAGGTAGGTCTCCTGGCTCGGGATCATTGCCTGGCTTATCGTCTTCCCCGGAGCAATACCGAGTGACCTGCTGAAAGCCGGCTCTTCCTTACAGTGGCGGGACCGCTCGGGAGTTGCACCCGATTCCCTGTTATCCCTTGATCTGCAATCAAAGGCACCTTGTTTCATCGCTAATTATCCTGTATATCATAGCGGACATGGCTCCTGCGTGTCTGTGATAAAAGTGGAGGTATCTATCGAGAGGCGAGAAGCTTGTAAGAACCTCATTTGAATAATATAATTATTAACTATACAAACCTGAACCCGGAGGCTTGACCTATGAAACTGGATCTTACCGAAGAATCACTTCCCGTATACGAGGCCTTATCGAGCGCCGTCCGCCTCCGCATGCTCCGCCTGCTCGCCATTCAGCCGATGAACGTCAAGGAGCTCGCTGCGGCAGCCCAGCTCAGCAGTGCGATCATGACAATGCATGTCCGCAAGCTGGAGGCTGCCGGGCTGATCCGGACCCATATGGCTCCCGGGCGCAGCGGTCTGCAAAAGATCTGCACACTGGCTGCAGAACGCGCGGAGATCATTTTCCCCGCCCACGCCACAGCGGAACGCAAAAGCCACCGCAAAGAGATCCCCGTCGGCCACTATTCCGACTTCCGGATCGAGCCGACCTGCGGCCTGGCAACGGTAGAGCGGGTCATCGGCAATTTCGACGACCCGCGCTATTTCTGGGATCTGGAGCGGATGAATGCATCCATCCTCTGGTTCGGCAAGGGTTATGTCGAATACAAAATCCCCAACTTCCTCCTGTCCAGCGAACAGCCGGAGGAGCTTGTCATTACCATGGAAATCGCCTCCGAGGCCCCTTCCATCAACAACAATTGGCCTTCGGACATCACCTTTACTTTGAACGGAAAAAAGCTGGGCTTCTGGACCAGTCCGGGTGACTACGGAGACAGCCGGGGCAAATATACACCGTCCTGGTGGCCCGCGCTCACGAATCAATACGGGCTGCTCAAACAGCTGCGGGTCACCCCCAAGGGAACCTTTATGGATGGCCAAAAACTGTCCGGGGTCACACTGGATGAAGTGGACATCCGCAGCAAGCAGTGGACCTTCAAGCTCTCTGTCGAGGAGGATGCCGAGCATATTGGCGGTCTGACACTCTTCGGCAAAGGATTCGGCAACTACAACGAGGACATGCTGGTTGAATTGTTCTATACCGATATGCCGGGACAGCCATGATGCCGCCGTATCGCCTTAAGCCGGGCATTATGTGAGGATACAACGAAAAACCCCCGGTCTTCCGCAGCAGATAGAGCCAGCGGAAGACCGGGGATTTTGATTTTGTCAGGATTCATGTATTGCCGTCATTCCTGCACAGCCTGGCCTGACGGCACGGAAGCCAAGCTTATTCGTGAACCGGCTGCCACAGGCCGCCGCCGGGAAGCGGACAGCCCCGGGCCTTCAGCCGGGCAACAACCGGGATAATGCAGCCGCAGGCGGTGCAGGTCACACCGTCCTGCAGCTTGGGGCAGGTGCCACAAATTGCGACCCGCTCGGCATACACCTGATCTGAGGCGGTGTTGCTCTCATTGAACATCGATGACGCCAGTATACGGGCGATCTGCGCTTCCGTGACCTTATAATCGTCCCGGCAGCCTTTGCAGGCAGAGGTTGTGGCCATAACAATGCTCCTTTGATCAAGCCTTCGGTGTAATTTCCAGTACCGTTACCGACATTGCCGGCAGCTCGACAGTAATGGTGTCCCCTTCCAGCTTGAAGGCAGTGAACGGCTGCGGAACAACCGCTTCCGGTTCGCTGAAAGTGTTATGGGCATCAATGGTTGCCCCGGCAAGCGTAGTGCCGGCAATATCCACCGCTCTGCCGGCGAGGCCGCGAAGCTCCAGCGGAAGTACAGCCGCTGCCGCATGATTCAGGTTGCACAGGCTGACATGAATCACACCCTCTGCCGTGACCGAAGCAGAAGCCGACACTTCCGGAATCTCCTTGCCTTCGAAGCTGTAAGATCCGCTGTCCAGCGTCAAATCAAGCAGCTCGGCATCCTGATGCACCTTGTACATATTGAATACATGATAAGTCGGAGTCAAGAGCATTTTCTCGCCTTCAGTAAGAATGACAGCCTGCAGCACGTTAATGGTCTGGGCAATGTTCGCCATCCGCACACGGTCGCTGTGCTTGTGGAAAATATTCAGCGTCAGTCCGGCAACCAGCGCATCGCGGATCGAGTTCTGCTGGTACAGGAAGCCCGGGTTCGTGCCCGGCTCGACATCATACCAGGTTCCCCACTCATCGACGATCAGGCCCACTCTTTTCTCAGGATCGTATTTGTCCATTATCACGCTGTGACGGGTAACCAGCTCTTCCATGCGCAGCGCTTTTTCCAGGGTGGAGAAATATTCCGCGGTTTCAAATCCGGTAGCTGCTCCCTTGTGCTCCCAAGTTGGGCCGGGAACGGTATAGTAATGCAGCGTGATGGAGTCCATAAACCGGGCAGCTTCGCGCATCAGCACTTCCATCCAGTGGTAATCATCCACATTCGGGCCACAGGCGATCCGGTGAATGCGGTTGTCCCCGTAGTTGCGGACATACGTCTGGTATTGGCGGTACAGATCGGCGTAATATTCCGGACGCATATTTCCTCCGCAGCCCCAGTTCTCATTACCCACGCCAAAATACTTGACGGACCAGGCTTCCTCACGGCCATTCTTAGTGCGCAGCTCAGCCATCGGAGATACTCCGTTAAAGGTCAGATATTCCACCCATTCGGACATTTCCTGCACCGTTCCACTGCCCACATTGCCGTTGATATAGGGCTCGCATTCCAGCATGGCGCACAGCTCCATAAATTCATGCGTCCCAAAATGATTGTTCTCCACCGTACCGCCCCAGTGGGTGTTGATCATCCGTTTGCGGCCTTCGCGGGCTCCGATGCCATCCTTCCAGTGATACTCATCGGCAAAACAGCCGCCCGGCCAGCGAAGCACCGGTATCTTGATCTCCTTAAGCGCTTCCACAACATCATTACGGATGCCTTTGGTGTTCGGAATCGGAGAGTCCTCCCCTACCCAGATGCCTTCATAAATACAACGTCCCAGATGCTCGGAAAAATGTCCATAAATATTCCGGTTAATGGTTCCCTTGCGGATATCCGTATTAAGCACAACACGCTGAGCCATTCCCATGCCGCCTCTCTTAAATTAATATATTTGTTAATCATTTAATAATTATATTAACATTATAAAACTCTTGCTTCTCATCCGTCAACAACAAAAAAACGCCTCCCTGCCGTTGTCGGCTCAGGAAGCGCTTTGGAAGCGATCTGTATACAATGTC
>RCUU01000892.1_pt1 | contig 15399 bp, 13 predicted proteins | sample 2166211 | NCBI WGS metagenome assembly RCUU01 (sample SAMN09932620, study PRJNA488358) | compost metagenome | feature: garden; material: soil; isolation source: compost soil in phenylacetic acid-enriched culture | place: Germany: Experimental Botanical Garden Goettingen | collected 2016-01-27
AGCAAAGGACTGAAAATCCTTGTGTCGGCGGTTCGATTCCGTCCCGCGCCACCATATTGTGGAGGCTTAGCGAAGTGGCCAAACGCATCAGACTGTAAATCTGCTCACGTACGTGTTCGGTGGTTCGAATCCATCAGCCTCCACCAGTTTTATGAGCCATTAGCTCAGTTGGTAGAGCACCTGACTTTTAATCAGGGTGTCGAAGGTTCGAGTCCTTCATGGCTCATTCCAATCCGAAAGTCATCACCTTTAGGTGGTGGCTTTTTTGTATTTCTGAATTGTTGAAAGGAAATGCCTTAAGTCAGTTTAGAATTTCTGTCTTCGTTTAATTATATGGTTATAACGTTAAGCAGAAATGAGGGATTGTTCATGATATATGATGCTATTATTGTTGGAGGCGGGTTTGCCGGGCTGCAGGCAGCCATCCAGTTGGGCCGGTATTCTTCCCATCGTGTGCTTGTAGTGGATGCCGGGACCGGACGATCCAGTCTTTGCCGAAGCTATCACAACATACTGGGATGGCCGGATGGAATATCGGGAGAGGAGATACGTTCCAGAGGCCGGGAGCAGGCGGAAAGCACTGGCGTGGAGTTCCAAACTGATAAGATTACGAGGGCTGAAAAGTCGGATGATTTATTTGTGCTGCAAGGGGAGAACGGGAAGACCTATACATGCAGATTGCTGCTGCTGGCAACAGGTGTAATGGAACGGTTTCCTGAACTGCCTGGGCTTATGGTTACCCTGGGCAAAACCGTTTATATCTGTCCGGATTGTGATGGTTATGAAATTCAGGACCGGCAGACGGTGCTGATGGGATCGGGGGATGCGGGAGCTGAAATGGCTTTTATTTTGCGGGAGCGTACAGGGGATTTAACGTATATTAACCATGAGCTGCAGCCTGTGTCTCCAGAGAACCGTCAACGGATGCTGGATGAAGACATTTTGTATATAGAGCAGCCGATAGCCTGCGTTAATGAGGTTAATGACGGAATGATCAAGGGAGTAACGTTAGAAAACGGAATTACGATACCGGCTGAGCGTGGGTTTATTGCTTTAGGCAATAATGTGGTGCATTCTGAGCTGGCGCAGAATTTAGGGATTTCGCTTCATAAGAACAGGCATATAGAGGCTAACAAAAGATCCTTAATGACAGATGTGGAGCATGTGTGGGTAGCCGGAGATGTAGCGGTACACGCTGAGCAGGCTACGGTAGCAATGGGTGAGGGCGCTATTGCCGGTATCTGGATGCATAAGGAATTAAAAAGACTGAACCCTATCGCTCTGCCTCCGGCAAAGACAAGGCATGTGCACGCCAAATGAAATTTGCTGGCTGCGCTCCTTTAACCGGTCAGGAATGCTAAGGCGCATCTTGTTGAAAAATGTGATAAAATAGGCGAAAAGAGCAAAAGTGGTGGAGTATGGTGACGATGGATAGTGAGGTTTTGCGTCAAAAATTGGAGCAACTCACCGGAAAGAGAACCGGAATCAAACAGCTTGGGAGGCAGCATTCGGCTTCCCTTTTTGTCATAGGTGCGGAGGAGCAGGAGCAACCCGTGTTATATGAAGGGCGTTTATGGGTGCCTTTGTATGAGAACGATGGACGGGTAACCGCAATTTGGTTGGAGCTTGAAGGGCTGACCCCTATGGAGGTGCAGCTGGTTAATTATGCGGCAAGGAATTTCGCAGTCGCCCTTAAGGCAACGGGCCTGAAGGAAGAAGGAGAAATAGAGGCGCGCCAGCTTAGCGTGTGGTTGAACGCCCAATTGGAGCAGGAAAAGAATGAGGCGGAAATCCCTGATGAAATGACTTTGAAGGGGCGGCTGGTGGGAGAGATGATTCCCTTCCTGCTGGTCAGTGAAAATGTTCATAATCCGCAGGTGACCTACCGTTCTCTAATGAAACTGCTGCGAAGTTATTTTGAGAATGAAATTCTGCTTATTCCTCTGCAGGAGAAGGAATGGTTAATTTTAGCCCGCAAAGAACTGCTCACCGGCGGGGATGATAAGGAAGAAGAGGAAGAGAATGCTGATGATCTGCTGGCGCAGACCTGCATGGGACTGCATGAGCTGATTGCCAGTGAGTGGGTTGGGGTTTTCCATCTGGCGGTGGCACCAGCCATCATTCCTGTGAAGGGATTGACCGGATCGGTGGCCCTGCTGCGCGAAACCATTATACTGGGCCGTATTTTTCAGGTTGGGGACTATATTCATCTGCCATGGGAACTTCATATGGAGCGGCTGGTAAATAGCATTCCCGATGACCGCCGCAGGCAGCTGCTTGGACAGATCGGAGATTATACAGCTGTGCTTGCCGACAAGGAAATGCTGCTTACTTTGGAGACTTTTTTTGAGATGGACTGCAATGTCAGTGAAACGGCCAAAAAGCTGTATATCCACCGGAATACGCTGCTGTACAGGCTCGACAAGATCAAACAGGAGACTGGAGCGGATGTGCGGAGCTTTGGAGATGCTGCGATTGTGAAGTTAGCCATGTTATTGTATAAAGTGACGAAAAGAAAATAGGTTTTTTGTGAACGTTACAAATAGCCAGCGCAGCATGTCTGGGGTAAGATAAATATACAAGAAAGCGATTTATTTTTTAATCCAATAATTGACTCGAGGGGGAAATACAATGGCAGGCGTTCGTTTAGAGCATATTTTCAAAAAATACCCGGGTTCCGATAAAGCGACAGTAATCGATATCAATCTTGATATTAAAGATAAGGAATTTCTGGTACTGGTTGGACCATCCGGTTGCGGTAAATCCACAACCCTGCGTATGATTGCCGGTCTGGAAGAAATCTCCGAAGGTAAGATGTACATTGGCGACCGTGTAGTCAATGACGTAGCTCCTAAAGATCGCGATATCGCGATGGTATTCCAATCCTACGCCTTGTATCCGCACATGAGTGTGTATCAGAACATGGCATTCGGTTTGAAATTGCGTAAAGTGAAAAAAGAAGAAATCGACAAAAAAGTTCGCGAAGCTGCGAAAATCCTCGATATCGAGCATTTGCTGGACCGCAAACCTAAAGCATTGTCCGGTGGTCAACGCCAACGTGTCGCTCTGGGCCGCGCGATCGTACGTGATCCACAAGTCTTCCTGATGGATGAACCTCTCTCCAACTTGGATGCTAAACTTCGTGGACAGATGCGTGCTGAAATCACTAAGCTGGTTAAACGCCTTGAAACCACTTGTATCTATGTAACACATGACCAGACAGAAGCTATGACAATGGGTGACCGTATCGTAGTTATGTATGATGGTATCATTCAACAAGCTGCTTCTCCTGAAGAGTTGTACAATGAGCCTACGAACCTGTTCGTAGCCGGATTTATCGGTTCTCCTACAATGAACTTTATCAATGGTACACTGTCTGATGTTGGTGGCGCAGTACGCTTCCGCGCAGAAAACCTTGATGTTGAAGTACCAGGCGGCAAAGCTACACTGCTGCGCAACAAAGGCTACATCGGCAAAGAAGTAATCATGGGTGTTCGTCCGGAAGATATCCACGAAGAACCAGTATTCCTGGAAGCTTCTCCGAACACAATCTTCACTTCTATGGTTGATGTTACTGAAAACCTGGGTCATGAAATGCTCTTGTACTTGAGCGGACTTGGCGCCAGCACAGTAATCGCCCGTGTAGATGGACGTTCCACTACCCGTGAAGGCAGCAAGCCAAAATTGGCGATTGACATGAACAAAATCCACATCTTCGATAAAGAATCCGAATTGAACGTTCTGCTCGGATAAGATAGCTTGACCTGCTTGGAGAAAGCCGCCTGAGAAGGCGGCTTTTTTAAAATATAAGAAAGTATATGTTGCACGATATCCTTTATCCTTCTATTTCTCGCTGAAACGGTACCGTCCCTTAAAAGGACGGCGAAGCTGTTTCTGCTTGATAAACAGAAGCACTATATTTTGGGAGCTTTCTAAAAAACACATGAGTTTGGACTGAAGGCCGTGGCCCCACAATGTGGGGCTGTTTATTTTTGCATCCCCCGGATCATAAAGAGCTGGGCTTTTTGTTAGAGTTATCCAGGGGGGACGGCGGCTATTAAGATTGCATTCATAGGCGTTATCCATTAAGATAGCAGGAGAATTACCTGCGGCTGGGATGGGAACTGTGATTAACCAAATGCGGGCGAGCGGTTACAGCCGCTGGTTACGAAAGGACGGACACACATGGCTAAGAAGGTAAAAGTATCCGAGTTGGTGCAGCATTTTCAGTTAGAGGTTGTTTCTGGACATGAAGGTCTGAAAAGACCCATTACAGTGGATGATTTGAACCGTCCCGGGCTGGAAATGGCTGGTTATTTTGAATATTACCCTGAGGAACGTGTTCAACTGCTGGGCAAGACGGAGCTGGCTTTTTTCTCCATGCTTCCGGACGAAGAGCGCAAAAGCCGGATTCGCGGGATCTGTAATGATAATACGCCGTGTATCGTGATTACAAGAGCACTCGATGTGCCGCAGGAGCTTATTGATATAAGCAACGAAAAAGGGTTGCCGGTGCTGCGCAGCTCGATGGCGACCACGATATTTTCCAGCAGACTTACGAGCTTTCTGGAAGGCCGGCTGGCGCCTACAGCCACGATTCATGGCGTTCTCTGTGATGTGTACGGTGTGGGCATGCTGATTACAGGCAGCAGTGGTATCGGTAAAAGTGAGACAGCGCTTGAGCTTGTAAAACGCGGACACCGTCTGATTGCCGATGACGCGGTAGAAATCCGCCAAACCTCGGATAACCAACTGCACGGGACAGCTCCGGAGCTTATCCGCCACCTGCTGGAAATCCGCGGAGTTGGTATAATCAATGTAATGACTTTGTTTGGTGCAGGGGCGATCCGTAATCACAAACGCATTACGCTGGTAGTCAGACTGGAAGCTTGGCAGCAGGACAAGCAATATGACCGGCTTGGATTGGATGAGGAAACGACACGGATTATCGATACGGATGTGCCGCTTGTAACGATTCCCGTACGCCCAGGACGTAACCTTGCGGTTATTATCGAAGTGGCGGCAATGAACTACCGTTTGAAGCAGATGGGCTTCAACGCAGCGCTGCAGTTTACCAATAAGCTTACTGCAACCATATCTGAAGACATGGATGATTTGGACTAGGAGTGTGAGAGCATGTTTTTTTCGTTAGCGATTGATCCGATCGTCTTCTCTATCGGTTCACTGCCGGTTCACTGGTATGGCTTAATACTCGGTCTTGGTGCATTGGCCGGATTATTTTTGGCGATCCAGGAAGGCAAACGTTTCAACATTCCGCAGGAATTTTTCATGGATATGCTGCTGCTCGGCGTACCATCAGCAATCATTGGTGCTCGGATTTATTTTGTGGCTTTCAAATGGGAGGATTACAAGGACAACTTTGTTGATGTCTTCAAGATCTGGAACGGCGGGATCGCAATCTATGGCGCGCTGATCGGGGCGATTATTTGCGGTATCATTTATTTCCGTTACAAAGGGTATCCGTTCTGGCGCATTGTGGATATTTGCGCTCCTGGACTGCTTGCGGGTCAGATGATCGGACGCTGGGGGAATTTCGTGAACCAGGAAGCCTACGGTGGCGTCGTGGAGGAATCCTTCCTGCATGATAAGCTGCATCTTCCTGATTTCATTGTGAACCAGATGTACATAGGTGACGCTTTTCATCATCCGACCTTCCTGTATGAATCACTCTGGAGTCTGCTGGGTATTCTGCTGCTGATGGTGCTGCGCCGCCAAAAGTTTGTGCGTGCAGGAGAGATTTTCCTGTCTTACTTCATTTGGTATTCCATCGGCCGTTTCTTTATCGAAGCGCTGCGTACCGACAGCTTGGCTTTTAAGGGAAACAGCGGATTGGCTTCCTTCCTGAACGGGTTATGGTCACCGATGAAATGGCTTGGTTTTGAACAAGGATATCTTGATCCGGCCTATGGAAACATCCGCAGCTCACAGCTATTGGCGCTGCTGACTATACTAGCTGCTATCATACTAATCATTGTCCGGCGGGTAACAGGCCAGCCGAAGGACCATTACTCCGATCCTATTGTCAGCACCAAGGCTGCTGCCGCAGATGCTGTAGTTCCGGAAAGTGCAACTCATACTCCGCAGAGAGCTCCACAGGTTAGACAACCGGAGCCGGAGAAAACGCCGGATGAATTACCGAAGGAGTAGCTGATCTAATGATAGAATGTGTACTGTTTGATCTGGACGGAACGATAGTAAATACAAACGAGCTGATAATCAGCTCGTTCATGCACGCGCTGAAGGAGAATAATCTGCCCCCGCTGACCCGGGAGCAGATTATTCCCTATATGGGGACTACGCTGCACCAGCAGTTAAGTGCTTTCTCCGGTATGGAGGATACCAGCGTGCTGGAGCTGTCCTACCGTTCCTATAATTATGCGCACCATGATGAGCTGATTGGTTCTTTTCCCCATGTGAATGAGACGATGGAGGAGCTTGCGCACCGCGGCATCAAGCTGGGTATTGTGACGACCAAGATTCGTCCGACAACAATCAAGGCGCTGGAGATGTTCGATCTGCTGAAGTATATGGAGACCATTGTAACAGTAAATGATGTAGTCCAGCCTAAGCCTCACGCGGAGCCGGTTCTGAAGGCTGTCAGCAACCTGGGCGTAGACCCGCGAAAAACACTGATGGTTGGAGACAGCCCTGTCGATATTCAGTCAGCCAAGGCGGCTGGTGTCCGGGTAGCTGCAGTAGCCTGGTCGCTAAAAGGTGAAGACGCACTGCGTAAATATGAGCCTGACTATATCATTCATGATATGAAGGACATCTTCGATATTGTGGATCAGGGGACGATGCAGTCGTGAGAAGAGTAACCCGCTATCCAGTGGAAGGGCATAACTCTCTGTGGTACATCTACCGAACGGTCAGTCCGTGGAAGGGTGTGCGTAATTTTATTTTTATACAGATTGCCCGTTATTGCCCGATTCTGCCGCTAAAGAACTGGATATACCGTAATGTCCTGGGAATGAAGGTTGGCAAGCACACAGCGTTTGGGCTTATGGCCATGGTAGATGTTTTTTTCCCGGAAAAGATTACTGTGGGTGAAAATTCTGTGATCGGTTACAATACTACAATTCTGGCTCATGAATACCTGATCAAGGAATACCGGCTCGGTGAAGTCATTATCGGTGAAAATGTGCTGGTCGGCGCCAATACAACGATTCTCCCTGGTGTCACCATCGGGGATGGAGCGATTATAGCGGCAGGCTCTGTAGTGCACAAGGATGTGGCGGCAGGTTCCTTTGTGGGGGGGAACCCGCTCAGGGAGCTGCGTCCATCGGCCGGGAAGAATAATGAAGACCCCGAAGATATATGATGGAGAGGTTGCCCTGCAGTATGGATGCGTGCATTGGCGCAGGAACTGCGGGGCTTTATTGTAAACAACAGAAAAAAGTCAAAGATTAAGCAACCTTTCAGTATTCAGCAAAGCGAATGAGGCGATATACTTAGAGCATAGAAAGCCGATATAAGTATATGGAGCGAGCGGCAATAATCAGATTGTATTTGGTCAGCAGGCAGATTAGTCAATAAATATTGGAAAATGCACTTTAGTGCTCAGTTATACAGGAGGAAATGGAATGGGACAAAAGGAAAGAATTCCGCAGCTGGATATTTTTCGGGCAATTGCGATTTTTGCGGTGATCGCTATACATGCCACTTCACGCACACTCGCGGAGACACTGGACACCTCGATGTTCCATCCGTTTCTGTTTATTAACAAGTTCAGTCAATTCGCCGTACCGTCATTTGTCTTTTTGAGCGGATTCGTATTGTTCTACAATTACATCGACCGCCCGTTAACGGGAAAAACTCTGGGCAAGTTCTATACCCGCAGACTCATTTATATTATTGTGCCTTATGTTATATTTTCGCTCATGTACTTTATTCTTAAAATGACCGCAGGCCATACCTGGGGTCTGCCTGTGGATGAGATGGCCCGCAAGCTTGGCAAATATCTGCTTACCGGGACAGCGTATACGCATCTGTACTACATCATTATTATTATCCAGTTCTATGTGCTGTTCCCGCTTATGTTATGGTGCCTGCAAAAGGTCCGGCGGCTTGCTGCCTGGGCCCCGCTGATCGGGCTGCTGCTGCAATGGGGATTCGTGCTGCTGAACAAATACATGACGAATCATGGCTACTGGCACCTGTCCAAAGGCAGCCTGTCCATTACCTACTTCTCTTACTTTCTGTTCGGGGCGGCCATTGCGGTCTATTATGGAACCTTGAAAAAATGGCTGATTCTCTCGCGTGAGGGCTGGCTTTCGGGTAAAGGACCCGGGTGGATTGCGCTGTGGGTACTCTGGGCTGCGGCTGGAATCATTCATGTGGAACTGTGGTTCAACAACTACACGAAGAAAACGGTGATTAACAGTCTGTGGTATGAGGGCTTCTCCAATCTTCATGCGCTGCTCTCCTGCATTGTACTGATGCAGCTGTCTTTCCTGCTATATGGGACGGGCCGGCGTGTGGTGAGCCGCATGCTGATCTCTATCGGCGCATGTTCCTTCGGCATTTATCTGCTTCATCCGGCGCTGCTGTTCCTGTACAGAAAAATTCCGTTTCACGGGGGTTCGATTGCGTATACGGCGGCCATTGCCGGGGGTTGGCTCGTAGCATTGCTGGGCTCCTGGATCGTTGTAGCCTTTGTCTTCCGATATCTGAAGCCAGCCTGGGTTGTGTTTGGCTCCGCACCGCAGAAACCGCAAAAGAAGCAGTCCTATAGCTTATGAGCATTTGAACTCATATATACTTACAAAACGCCGACCATCCGCATATTGCGGGCTGGCCGGCGTTTTGCATACAGGACAACCAGACTCTTACTCTCCAGCCTGTTCCCGCTGAAATGCGGCGATGGCCTGATATTGGCTCTCCAGGCTGCGGAATACGGAGATATAAATAGGCAGCAGCTGCTTGTAGACATGGGCATGCTCCTTCACCGGCTGATGCTGATGGGTAGAGCCAATCATTTTGAAAACAATATCAAGGGTGTCCGTGCGTCCGGTGGCGTAAAGGCCAAGCACGGCCGCACCCAGACAGGAGCTTTCGAAGCTCTCGGGAATGACAACCTCCTGGTCGAAAATATCGGCCATCATCTGCCGCCACAGAGCGGAGCGGGCAAAGCCCCCGGTGGCCAGGATTTTGCTCGGCTGTCCGATCTGCTCCTCCATAGCCAGCAGTACGGTGTACATGTTGAAAATAACACCTTCCAGCACCGAACGGATCATATGCTCCTTGTGGTGATTCATCGTCAGTCCGAAAAAGGAGCCCCTGGCATCCGGATTCCACAGCGGCGCGCGTTCTCCGGTCAGGTAGGGGTGGAAGAGCAGGCCATTGCTGCCCGGCGGTACCTGCTCGGCAATCCGTGTCAGCACCTCATAGGGGTCAATGCCAAGGCGCTTGGCAGTCTCCACCTCAGAGGCAGCGAACTCATCCCGGACCCAGCGGAAGAGCATGCCGCCATTGTTCACCGGTCCGCCGATGACCCAGTGCTTCTCGGTCAGGGCATAACAGAATATACGTCCTTTGGGATCGGTAAGCGGCCGGTCCACGACCGTGCGGATCGCTCCACTGGTTCCGATGGTGGCAGCAACGACCCCCGGCTTAATGGCGCCAACACCGAGATTGGAGAGGACGCCGTCAGTGGCTCCCACGATAAAAGGAGTAGAAGGCAGCACTCCTAGCTTATCGGCCATCCCGGGCAGCAGCCCCTGCATGATCTGGGTCGTGGGAACAGGCTTCGAGAGACGGTCTGAAGTAATGCCGGCTATGTGCAGAGCCTCTGCATCCCAGTCCAGCTGCTCCAAATTGAACATGCCGGTGGAAGAGGCGATGGAATGGTCAATGACATATTCACCAAAGAACTTGGCGAAGATGTATTCCTTAATGGAAATGAATTTATATGTCTGGCGGAACAGCTCCGGCTGCTCCTCGCCCAGCCACATCAGCTTGGTGATGGGGGACATAGGATGGATAGGTGTTCCTGTACGCAGGTAGACCTCATGGCCGCCCAGTTCATCCCGCAGACGGGCGGCACAGGCAGCGCTGCGGTTATCCGCCCAGGTTATACAGGCGGTCAGGGGCTTGCCTGAGCGGTCAACAGCAATCACACTGTGCATGGCGGAGCTGAAGGAAAGAAAAAGAACGGAATCCGGGCGGATGCCGCTATCCTTCATTACCGTGCAGATCGTATGGATGACGGCATCCAGTATCTGGTCCGGGTCCTGCTCTGCTACTGAAGGTGAAGGCGTGTGCAGAGGATAACCCTGGTTGGCTTGTGCTGTGATTGTGCCATTTTCCTCAAAGAGAACAGCCTTTGTACTTGTAGTTCCAATATCGACGCCGATCATATAGGATGTGCTCAATCTTCAGACCTTCTTTCTGATGAAAATGCGGAAAGCGGGCCAGACTGAATCTTCAGCCGCCCGTCCCGCTATCCGGATATTCCTGAGATGTAAGAAGTATAAGGTATTGGCAGAGCTTTAGACAACGATGCTGAGAATCATGATGAAGGTTAAACCCACTACGGACAGAATGGTTTCCATCACCGTCCATGATTTCAAGGTCTGTACTACAGACATGCCGAAGAATTCTTTGATCATCCAGAAGCCGGCATCATTGACATGGGACAGCACCAGAGATCCGGCACCCGTAGCAAGCACTACCAGCTCGATGTTCACCCCGGGGGTTACGGCAAGGACTGGAGCGACAATGCCGGCAGCAGTTGTCATGGCTACAGTGGCCGAACCGGTGGCCACACGGATCAAGGCAGCAATCAGCCACGCGAAAAATATAATATTTACATGGGTTTGCGTAGCCAGAGCCGCAATGGCTCCACCGACTCCGCTGTCGATTAATACCTGCTTGAACGCTCCGCCGCCTCCGATGATCAGAATAATGGAAGCAGTCGGTGCAAGGCACTCGCTTGTAAAACGGGAGATTTCTTCTTTCTTGAAGCCGCGTGCAAAACCCAGTGAGAAGAAGGAAAAGACGGCTGCGATGAGCAGGGCAATAATCTCATGCCCGATAAATTTGGCGAAGGGCGTAAAGGCACTGGACGCCTCAGGATCTATAATATCAGCTACTGATCCCATTAGCATCAATATCACGGGCAGCAGAATTGTTAACAGAGTAATGCCGAATCCGGGGAGTTCCCGGACACTCTTTGCAGCGAATTGCTCAGCCAGCTCTTGGGGAGGCTCCACACGTATCCGTTTGCCTATGAATTTACCGAATAATGGTCCGGCAATAATGGCCGTGGGCAGACCTACAATAACGGAATAAAGAATTGTTTTACCCAAATTTGCACCGTAAGCACCAATGGCAATCATAGGTGCTGGATGCGGCGGAACCAGCCCGTGGACCGTGGACAATCCGGCCAGAATCGGAATTCCGATTTGCAGGAGAGGCATTTTTGTTTTACGTGCCACCATAAAGACCACGGGGATCAGCAGGATTAAGCCAACTTCAAAAAATACGGGAATCCCGACAACAAATCCTACCAGCATCATCGCCCAATGGACTCTCTTTTCTCCAAAACGGTCTACCAGCGTATTCGCAATTCGCTCCGCGCCGCCGGACTCGGCCATCATTTTCCCCAGCATTGTGCCCAGGCCTATGACGATTGCGATCGTGCCCAGTGTTCCGCCAAGCCCGCCGGTAATCGATTTGATCAGAGACGGGTACTCCATCCCTGCGAGCAGGCCAAGGGCCAGTGCGGAGAGAAGCAGCGTGACGAACGGGTTCCACTTATATCTGGCGATAAGCATAACCAGAAAAACAATGACAAGCAGCGTCCAGATGAGCAATGTCGCATTATGACTAAGTCCGAATAAACTTTCCATAGTGAACGAATCCTCCCTAATGTGGTTTCACGTGCAGGCAATAGCTTTAGGTTTTAAGATAACCAGATTGAACGCTTTCAATAAAAACGACTTAATTGGTATACTTGTCGACAACATATTCCGAACAAAGGCAGGCCTTTGTTGAAAGAGAGATATTACGGAAGACTGCGAATCAGTGTTTCTCCAGAGTCGGCAAAGTATTCTTGAACTACCTTGTGAATGGTCCCGGGATCTCCCGAACGAAGAGCCTCCACAACTGTCCGGTGTTTATCTGCCACCCAATTCATACGTTCCTCCCCGAGGGTAAAGCCCTTTTCTGTTGTAATTAGAATGACGGTCATCACGATATAGCGGATGCTGTTCCATAAATGAAGAATCCGGGTATGATTGGCTTCTGTGACAATAGCTTCGTGAAAAGAAAAGTCCTGATGCGCAAACTCCACATAATCATTGTGCTTGACGGCCAGTTTCATCTTGTCGATGGCTTGTTCAAGCTGTTGGATGAGGGCATCCTGTATATTAACGGCCAGTCTTTGCTGGGCAAAACTCTCAATGAGGTACCGGACATCATACAGCTCTTCAACGTCCTTGATATTCAGGCCCACAACAATGGCTCCCATTCTTTCCAGACGGATTAATCCCTCGCTCGACAAGGATTTAAGCGCTTCCCGAACAGGAGAACGGCTGGTGCCAAAATCGGCAGCAATCCGGTTTTCGGAAAGAACCTCGCCTGGTTTTATTTTTTCATTAATAATTTGCAGCCTGAGTTCACAGGCAATCGATTCTCCAAGGGAAGCTCCTTGCAGCCAAGTGACAGGATAATGCATGAAAAACGACTCCTCTATGTGATTAGTTGTAAGCTAAAACCTGGCATTCTATTAATTTTAGCATACATTGTCTTCACGGTTCCATCGGTTTAACACGCTTGTTTTCCTGCACGAAGCTCATCATGCAGTTCAGATTCTACTGCTCCCCCTGCACCACGGCGTGACCGCCAAATTCATTGCGGAGAGCGGCGACAACCTTGCCATGAAAAGTATCGTCCTCCAGGGAACGGTAACGCATCAGAAGCGAGAGGGCAATAACCGGTGTACTGGCTTCAAGATCAAGAGCGGTTTGAACGGTCCATTTGCCTTCTCCGGAGCTTTGCATCACTCCGCGGATTCCGGATAGCTTGGGATCTTTGGCAAAAGCATTCTGTGCAAGTTCCATAAGCCAACCGCGGATCACGGAGCCATTCGACCATAGCCGGGCGACATTCTCATAGTTGAAGTCAAAGCTGCTTTTCTGGAGCAGTTCAAAGCCCTCGGCAATGGATTGCATCATTCCGTACTCAATGCCATTGTGAATCATTTTCAGAAAATGACCGCTTCCGCTTTCTCCTGCGTACAGATAGCCCTGGTCCACCGCCAGATCGCGGAATAAAGGCTCGATGTCCGTGAAGACCTCAGGGTCACCGCCGATCATAAAACAGGCTCCATGCTCCGCGCCTTCCGTTCCGCCGGATGTACCGGCGTCGAACAAATAAATGCCGCGTTCGCGCAGCTTCTCTGCCCGCGAGGTGGATTCTTTATAATGGGAATTGCCGCCGTCAATAATGATATCCCCCGCCTCCAGGAGCCCGGCAAGAGTGTCAATAACTCCTCCTACGATCTCTCCGGCAGGGAGCATAAGCCAGACAATTCTGGGATGTTCAAGCTTGATGACCACATCCTCCAGAGATACAGCAGAAAGCGCCCCCCGTTCGGCCAATTGCAGCCCCTTTTGCGGGTTGGTATCGCTTACCACAAGGTCATGCCCATGGTTCAGCAGATTCAGTGCCAGGTTAAAACCCATCTTGCCCAGTCCGATCATGCCCAATTTCATTGTCGCTCACTCCTTAGCAGATTTTTGTGAATAACCTGTGTACTTGTATACAACTTAGTTTGTATCTTACTACTACGGCCAAGACTTTGTAAAGAGTAATTTTGTAAGCGGTTCATATTCGGGCGGATGAAGGCGCAATATATAGAAATCTTAACTTCACTCTATGTGTAAGCAATTATGCTATTCTATATATTAAAGGTTCAATTGACGTATAGGGATGGTCCGTGATACGATATTGCCACTACTTTACTTTACTACCACTGTACCATAGTAAAGCGTTTTTCATACTATTGATGATATCTGACGAGGTGACCAATGAAGATGTCCAAACCAAAGGGATTCGAGAAGCCGGCCGGCGTGCGTGACTATCTCCCGCGTGCAGTGGCCAAGCTGCGCAAGATCGAGAATGATGTGCTGCACTGCATGAGCCGCTGGGGATACCGGCAGATGATTACGCCCACTTTGGAATATTACGATACGGTCGGCGTGGCCAGCTCCACATCGGACCAGAAACTCTATAAATTGCTTAATAACCGCGGGCAGGCATTGGTCCTGCGCTCGGAGATGACAGCGCCGGTGGCGCGTGTGGTTTCTTCACTGTTAAAAGACGAGCCTCTGCCGCTCCGCTTGTCCTATCATGCCAACGTGTTCCGGGCGATTGAGGAGGAAGCGGGACGGGAAGCGGAATTTTTCCAGACCGGCGTTGAGCTTGTTGGGGATGATTCACCGGAGGCGGATGCTGAGGTTGTGGCGCTGGCGATTTCCTCACTGCAGGCGGCGGGGGTGAAGTCCTTCAAAATCGCCATGGGGCATGTCGGCTTCCTCGACGGGCTGTTCCAAGAGGCGGTAGCGGGTCTTCCTGACGCGCAGGAGGAGCTTAAGAGCCATTTGCTGAACCGTGATTATGTGGCTTTCCGCGAGACGCTGCGGCGTCTGGAGCTGTCCGAGGCGCAGAAGAATGAGCTGGACGGGTTGCTGCGGCTGCGGGGAGGCAAGGAAATCTGCGGCCAGGCACTGGAGCTCAGCAGCCATCCGCTGGCCCGGGCCTCCATTGAGCATCTATGCAAGGTCTGGGAGGTGCTGGTGTCTTACGGCGTTTCTCAGCATGTGCTGATTGATCTGACGATGATTGGCGACTTCTCTTATTATACAGGCATGACCTTCGAGGGCTACGCCTCGGAGCTTGGGTTTCCGGTATGCAGCGGCGGCCGCTATGACAATCTGCTGCAGCAATTCGGACGTCCGATTCCTTCGACCGGCTTCTCCTTGAAAACGAACCGTATTCTGGACGGTGTATCGGGCGTGCCGGAGGAGGAAGAGCTGCCGATTCTGATACAGTACGACGCCCCACGGCGTAAAGAAGGACTGGAGGAGGCGGCGCGTCTGCGGGCCGAAGGGCATGCAGTAGTGACGCGGCTGGCGACAGAGCCAGGTGATCTGAAAACGGTGAAACGTCTGGACGCGGGCACGGTTGAAGCGGAAGGAGAAAAGTACGGGGAGATCTATACGTTCGTGTCTTTTGTCAGCGAGCATGGCTGAGAAGCGGATGGGGAAGGTAAAGGTATAAATGAGGTAAGGATATGGAAACGGAGGTCTATGATAATGGCGCAGATATTGAAGGTGGCCATGCCGAAAGGACGGATTTACAATAAAGCGGCGG
>RCUU01000894.1_pt1 | contig 15377 bp, 12 predicted proteins | sample 2166211 | NCBI WGS metagenome assembly RCUU01 (sample SAMN09932620, study PRJNA488358) | compost metagenome | feature: garden; material: soil; isolation source: compost soil in phenylacetic acid-enriched culture | place: Germany: Experimental Botanical Garden Goettingen | collected 2016-01-27
CTTCCAATTTCAGTTACCTCCTAAAAGTTTATCGAGCTTAAATTTTCATTCTCCTACGTCCATTCTTCACGCAAAAGGATACCCATTGTAGCACAATCAGCACTGAAATACCAAATCTTTCAAGCCAAATCCCACTATAGTACAGCTTGCAAAATAAAGTTAGCTACAAATAAGCCCGCAATCCCATACAGTGCAGGGGGAACTTCCTTCCCTTTGCCCACCGCAAGCTTCACGATCGGATAAGTGATGAAGCCAAAAGCCATACCGTCCACAATGCTATAAGTGAATGGAATCATAACCATGATCAAGAAAGAAGGAAATAGCTCTGTCAAATCGCTCAAGTCCATTTCACGCACATTCTGAACCATAAGTCCGCCTATTACAATCAAGATCGGAGCGATAGCACTGTCCGGAATGTAGGAGAGCAGGGGGAGGAACAGGAAAGTCGCAGCGAACAGAAGCCCTGTCACGAGCGAGGTCAGACCCGAACGTCCACCTGCAGCAATACCTGCATTGGATTCTGCAGCGGCTACTACAGGACTGCTTCCAAAGAGACCAGCGGCGATATTGGCAATAGAGAGCGCACGCAGGCTGCTCTTGAAGCGCTCTGGGCGCCCTGCCATCATCGTCTGTGAAGCGACTAGCCCAATATTTTCAAACACAACGATCAACAGCAATAGGAACACCGCAATCCAGAATACAAGGCTCACAATACCGCCCCAGTCCATGCCAACAAACAAGCTTCCATAACCCGTAAATACATGGCCTGATGCCATCTTTTCTGGAACATGAGCTGCTCCCAGTAAGTAAGCCAGACCTGTACCAACCAGCATACTGATCAGTAAACCGCCGTTAGTTCCACGAATAAACAGCACTAATGCAAGCAGCAAGGTTACACAGGAAGTGATAACTGCAGGATCACTAAAATGTCCTATAGCAACAAAAGTGGTCTGATGAGCAATCACAATCCCGCTTTTCTGTAGACCTATAAAGGTCAGAAACAGCCCTATCCCGACGGTTATGGCATGCTGCAGGTTCTGAGGGATCGCCTCACTAAGAATGCGATAAAGCGATGTGAAGGCTACGATAGCAAATAGCACACCCGTTATAACAACTACAGTAAGTGCCTCTCTCCAACCCAAATTCATGGAATGGACAAGCGTGTATGTGAAAAAGGCGTTGATCCCCATACCCGGTACCACGATGATCGGTGTTTTCCCACCGAAGGCCATCAGTAGACAGCCTGTAATGGCAGTCAATAGCGTAGCCACCATAGCTGGTCTAAGCGGCATACCCGCGTCATGGAGTATGTTCGCATTCACCATCACAATATATACCGAAGCAAAATACGAGAGGATTCCTGCAGCCCATTCCCGTTTCCATTCATTCTCAGGCGCAAGCCCTACGCTATTTCGCCAAAAATTCGATTTCATGTGCAAAAACCTCCACTGATATTAAGTTCCGCAAGCAGATAATACCCTGATTATAAGTGTTATAATCAGGGTTCATCCCGGTTTAGCTATTATGCCTATTTGTGGTCTGCATCTTGCAGAGATCCACTTGTTAACCACAACAAAAGGGCGTACGCAACTGGATTCCAGCTGCTCGCCCTTTGGTCCATTTTATTCCTACTATCGCTATAATTGAAACAATCTCAGCTCAGCGATTCACTTACACGCTGACGCCTCCAGCTTCGAGCAAATCACGCACAGCAACACTGACCATAATCAGGCCGGCTACCGGCGGAACGAAGGCATTACTAGCTGGTGGTTGTTTCGCTTTGCGTCGATCCGGTGCATTCTCCGGAACGATCTTATCCGTAACATCTTGACGTGGTTTCATTGGCGCCTCCGTAGAGAAGACCACCTTCACGCCCTTCTTAATCCCTTCCTTACGTAGCTTCTGACGAATGATACGCGCAATCGGGTCATAAGTTGTCTTAGAAATGTCCGCGACCTGAAATCTTGTAGGATCCATTTTGTTGGCAGCACCCATGCTTGAGATCATAGGGATTCCACGAGACAGACATTCTTTGATCAAGTGGACCTTATAAATAATTGTATCTGAAGCATCAATGACATAATCAGGTTTTAATTTGAACAATTCCTCATAGGTTTCTTCCGTATAGAACATGTTGAGCGCAATCGCTTCGCATTCCGGATTGATCAGCTTCACACGGTCTACCATTAGATCAGCCTTCTTCTCCCCAACCGTTGTGGTCAGTGCATGAATTTGCCGATTCACATTGGTAATATCTACGGAATCCTTATCAATCAGAATCAGCCTGCCGATACCGGAGCGCGCTAAAGCCTCAACAGCCATACCGCCAACACCGCCGATGCCTAGCACCGCTACCGTGCTGTTCTTCATTATCTCCAGACCTTCCGGTCCGATCGCCAGTTCCGTGCGTGAGAACTGATGTAGCATGAGATACAGCCTCCTTCAAAAGCTTTGGCGAAGCAGAAATCTGCCTCGCCTGCTTCGATTAATTAGTTATTCTTTTTCTTTCTTCGGTTTAAGAGCCAGTTTAATGTGCAGCTGCTCCAATTGTGAACCATCTACTGGTGAAGGTGCATCCATGAGTAAGTCTGTTGCACTTGCCGTTTTCGGGAATGCGATGGTTTCACGCAGATTTGTACGACCGGACAGCAGCATTACTAGACGGTCTAAACCGAAAGCGATACCGCCATGTGGAGGTGTACCATATTCGAACGCATCCATCAGGTAGCCGAACTTCTCGTAAGCAACCTCTTTTGTAAATCCGAGGGCTTCGAACATTTTCTCTTGTACTTCGCGTTTGTAAATCCGCATGGAGCCCCCACCGACTTCATAACCGTTCAGAACGATGTCATAAGCTTGTGCACGGATCGCACCTGGATCTGTGTCAAATAGATGCAGATCCTCTTCACGTGGACGAGTGAACGGATGGTGTTCTGCCACATAACGTTTTTGATCTTCGTCATAGCCAAGGAGCGGGAAGTCAGTAACCCAAGCAAACTTAAACACGTTATCGTCGATCAGACCAAGCTGACGTCCAATTTTAACACGAAGGGCGCCTAGAACGTCTGCTACAACCTTTTTATTATCAGCGGAGAAGAGGAGAAGGTCGCCTTCTTCAGCGCCTGTACGTTCCTTCACAGCCGCAATTTCTTCTTCGGAGAAGAATTTCACAATCGGCCCTTTGAATTCGCCGTCTTTCACTTGAATCCATGCCAATCCTTTCGCGCCATATCGAGCAGCATATGGTCCGAGGTCATCGATTTCTTTACGAGTCCATGTACCGCAGCCTTTAGCGTTTAGACATTTCACTTCGCCGCCTTTTTCGATTACAGAAGCGAATACCTTCACACCGCTAGTTGCAACAATATCGTTCATTTCTACAAGTTCTAATCCAAAACGCAGATCTGGTTTGTCAGAACCGTATTTGCCCATAGCCTCAGCATAAGTCAAACGTTGGAATGGAAGCTCGATATCCGCTCCTACAGTTTCCTTGAACAGACGTTGCATCAGCGTCTCCATCATGCCCAGCAGTTCATCTTGTGAGAGGAATGAAGTTTCGATGTCCACTTGAGTGAATTCCGGCTGACGGTCAGCACGTAAATCTTCATCACGGAAACAACGAGCGATTTGGTAATAGCGCTCAACGCCGCCCACCATCAACAATTGCTTGTAGATTTGTGGAGATTGCGGCAATGCGAAGAATTCACCTTCATGCACACGGCTTGGCACCAGATAATCACGTGCACCTTCTGGAGAGCTCTTAGTTAGGATCGGTGTTTCTACATCGATGAATCCTTCGCTGTCAAGGAAATCACGGAAGATCTTAGAAGCTTTCGAACGAAGCAGCAAGGTTCTTTGCATCTCTGGACGACGAAGATCCAAATAGCGATATTTAAGACGCAGTGATTCGTCGACTTCCACACCATCTTCGATGAAGAATGGAGGTGTCTTAGCGGCGTTCAGCACTTCAATTTCTGTTATTTGCACTTCAATTTCACCTGTTGGCAGGTTGCGGTTAATGGTTTCTTCATCACGCTTAACCACTTTTCCTTTAACAGCCAGGACATATTCACTACGCACCTTATCGGCAATTTGTAAGGCTTCACCAGAGTAGTCCGGGTTAAATACGACTTGCACAATACCGCTTCTGTCACGCAAATCAATAAATAGTACGCCCCCAAGGTCGCGGCGAGTCTGCACCCATCCATTCAAGGTGACCGTCTGTCCAATATGTTCTGGTGTTAATTGTCCACAATGATGACTTCTTTGCATAATTTATCATTCCCCTTCATGGTTAAAAATACATTTTAATCTTGCTCTATACAGTCACCATAAGACGATGTAGTCAGATGGTCTAAACTAGTGCCTGACCCAGCTCTTCCAGCTTCACGGTGCGCTGCTCCCCTGTATTCATCGACTTCAGGGTAATTACCCCGTTCTTTAGCTCATCTTCGCCAAGAATTGCTGTATAACGCGCTGACATACGGTCTGCCGATTTCATCTGTGCCTTCATCTTCCGGCCTAGGTAGTCGCGTTCTGCTGAGAACCCTTGGCTACGAAGGATATATAGCTGCTTAGAGATTTCAATATCAGCTTCTTCACCGAGGGCTACAAAGTACACATCCAGCGGTTTCGCCGTCTCCAGCTCCACCTTCTGATCCTCCAAAATGAGGAGAATTCGTTCCAGTCCAATCCCAAAACCAATCCCCGGTTGATCCGGTCCACCGATTTCTTCAACCAAACCGTTGTACCGGCCTCCACCGCCCACAGTATCAATCGAACCAATACCTGCTGCTTTATATTCAAACGCTGTATGCGTGTAATAATCCAAGCCTCTGACTAGACGAGGGTTAATGGTGAACTCCACCCCCATGTTGTTAAGGTGCATTTTCACCTTCTCAAAATGAGTCGTGCACTCTTCATCCAGACTATCCAAAATAGAAGGCGCATCTGTGAATTTACCCTGATCCACCTTGCAATCCAGCACGCGAAGCGGATTACGCTCAATCCGACGCTGGCAATCACTGCAAAGGGTATCCTTCATGGGTCTTAAGAATCCCAAGAGTTTCTCACGGTAAGCCGCACGGCTAGGTGCGTTGCCAACAGAATTGAGCTCCACTCTTACATCCTTAAGGCCAAGATCCTTATAGAATTGATAGCCCAAGGAGACTACTTCTGCATCAATAGCCGGATCCACGGCTCCAAAAGCTTCAATACCAAACTGATGGAATTGACGATATCTGCCTGCCTGTGGACGCTCATAACGGAACATAGGTCCGATATAATACAGCTTACTTACATCCGGTTCACCATATAGCTTGTTCTGAACATAGGCTCGGACTACACCAGCCGTTCCTTCTGGACGCAGTGCCAAATCACGATCACCTTTATCCTTGAACGTGTACATCTCGCCTTCCACAATATCCGTTGTTTCGCCTACTCCACGCTCGAATAAACCTGTGTGCTCGAACATCGGTGTACGGATTTCTCGGTAATTGAAACGACGGCATAAATCTCTAGCCTTCCCCTCAATATACTGCCATTTCTCCACAGCTCCCGGAAGCACATCCTGCGTTCCTGTAGGTTTCTCGAATCTTTCTTTAGCCACAGTCTATCCCTCCTAAAAAATACCCCTCTAAATCTGATCTCTTCATCACTTCATCCTGCTAAACAAAACAAAAAATCCCCCGCCCTGTTTATAAAAACAGGGACGAGGGATTATCATAACCAATAATTCACCCGTGGTACCACCCACATTCCGGATCAGAACCATTCTGAATCCGCTCAAAGCGGTTAACGCCCGCCTACGCGTAAACGGCTACTGATCGCGGCAATATGCATTGCCCACTTTCGCCGTACGTTCTCGGGGAGGTCATTCATTCGCTCATCAACAGAATCCTTGCAGCCAAGCAGAAACGATAGATCATCCATTGTACTGGATATCATCTGAATCTGCAGGGGATTCCTCTCTGGAGTTGTGGGTCCTCGAATTACTTGTTCCCGTCATCAAAACCATATGATAAAATCGTATATTTTTAAATTCTACTGAACTACTGCACTAAAGTCAAGGCAGGAAATACGAAGCTGAATAAAAATTCGACAACTTTCAACTTCTGGCCTTTCATTTCAACCGCTACAAAAAAAATGACCTGCAGCCGAATGCTGCAGGTCCATCATCATATATTATTAAAAAGGGGGTCATGCCTTTATTATAAACACGCTATATTAAGGAAACATGTATGTAATATTACGATTATATTACATTCATGAAAGCGGTTTATTTTAATAGATTACTGTTAATCAAATTGCTCAACAAATGCCCCTTTGCCTCGAAGGATCTCCACGACCTCATTATAATTCTCTTCTGCTACACTTAGATCCATGACATAACGCAGTTCACTTAAATCCCCATCTGTAAGTTCGTCATCGGCTACATCTGCACTAACCTGATCTTCATCCACACTATAATGGGTCTCAGGTTCATCCCGAGTTTCGGCGGCGGCAACACCAGGTGCCAGCATCGCTCCAGCTGCCGGAGTGCTCCCCGTTCCAAGCGTTCCTATAGTGCCTGCAGCTAGCGTTGTATTACTAAATGGCGCTATTGGAAACAGAATTCTACGATCTTCCCCAATGGGGTCCGTAAGTGGCCAAACTTCCAAGCCATCTACCTTATAACTAATCAATGCAATTTTAGCACCTTCTGCTTCATTTTCCGTTCTAAAATATGCTTGGATTTTTCTGCTCATTACCATTACCTCCTTAGATTATAGGACTCCGTGTTATAAATTGCTATTTCAGGACCTTTAATATTTCACGAACGAAGGCAGGCTCATCTTTCGGTGTACGCGAAGTAATGTAATTACGATCAACTACCACTTCTTCATCTTTAAACTCCGCACCGGCGTTCATAACATCATCTTTCAGCGGAGGATAAGAGGTAACCGTACGTCCCTTAAGCAAGTCTGCACTGATCAGAATTTGAGGTCCGTGGCAAATAGAAGCGATAGGTTTACCCAGTTCATTGGCTTCTTTCACAAACTTCAGAATATCCGCATTTTGCCGTAAATTTTCTGGAGAAGAACCTCCTGGAATGACAATCGCGTCATAATCACCTGCTTGAACGTCGGCGACAGCTTTATCGGTTGCGTAAGAGACCTCCTTCTTTTTGCCCAGCAAGGTTTCCCCCTTCTTTAAACCAATAATGTCAGCTTGATGTCCTGCCTTTATAACTTCATCGTAAGGAACCTTCATTTCAGAATCTTCAAAATCATTAGCTAGTAAAAATGCAACATTACTCATGTGATAAAATTCTCCTCTCTGCCATAACTGTGAATAGATATCTTGTTACTCTTTCTTGTCGTCTATTACCCTTATCCCGATGATTTCTAACCTCTAATCAGAAATAATTCCTCGTTAACAACATCGAAAAAGCCGCATCTACCACCTATTTCAGGTACGCGGCAGAAGATTACGGCTTCTTCCTTTGATCACTTGAGCTTCAATCTCGTCTTCCGGTTTTTTGGCTAATGCGCAGGCTTCTAAAGGGCTTCCAGTCGCTAGTGCCGGGAGGCTTCTCCATACCCATGCCTTCTGTGATTGTCTCATACGCATGCTCCTTGCATCATGTATAAATAACTGTCTCCCTTTAGTTTATCCAGCTCAAAGAGGCTCTATCCGCATAAGATTCATCCCCACAGCTTAACCACAACAAAAAAAGATGTCGAAAGTCAGCTCCTATTAGAAGCATTTTTCGACATCTTTTTCTCATTCACTACGGCTATCTAAAATGAGTGTAACCGGGCCCCAATTGGTCAGCGATACATCCATCATCGCTCCAAATACGCCCGTCTCCACCTGAAGGCCCCCAGCTCTAAGCACTTCGTTAAAATAATCATAAAGTCGCTCGGCCTCCGCAGGTGCTGCTGCCCCCATGAAATTCGGCCGCCTGCCTTTACGGCAATCCCCGTATAAAGTAAATTGGGACACTGAAAGAATAGCTCCTTCAGTCTCTGTGACACTGTAGTTCATTTTACCAGCATCATCTTCAAAAATACGCAGTCCTGCTATTTTATCCGCCAAATACTTGGCATCCTTTTCTGCATCTTCATGCGTAACGCCAACAAGCAGCATCAAACCTTTGCCAATCTCTCCGGTCACTATCTCATCCACGGTTACTTTGGCGTCCTTACAACGCTGTACTACAACTCTCATCGCATTACTTCGCTCCTTGCCTTATTGCATGATCCGATTCACTGTGTATACATCCTTGACTCGTTTCACTTTATCTACAACGGATTGCAGATGTTCCGTGTTACGGATGAGAATGGTCATATGAATCATTGCCATTTTATTCTTGTCAGAGCGCCCAGTGACCGCAGAAATGTTCGTTTTACTCTCGGAAACCGCCTGCAGCACTTCATTGAGTAGTCCATTACGATCATGACCTGTAATCTCAATATCCACACTGTAGTTCGCTTCCATCGTACCTTCCCATTCCACTTCAATCACTCTTGCCGCTTCTTCTCCATCACCTTCACCCGGAATGTTAGGACAATCCTGGCGATGTACAGATACACCCCGGCCCCGTGTAACATACCCCACAATATCGTCACCCGGTACCGGATTACAACATCGTGCAAAACGAACAAGCAAATTCTCAATTCCTTTTACACTTACGCCATTGGTAGGTTGATTACGTTTTTCGCCGGAAGACTTAATCTCTTTCATCTCTGAGGTGAGCTCTAAGTGATTAGCAGCTTCTTCCTGCTCTCTGCGCAGCTTCTCCGTCAAACGGGAAGCAATCTGCGAAGCGGTAATTCCCCCAAAGCCAACAGCAGATAACATATCTTCAACATCGTTAAAAGCGAATTTCTTCGCAGCTTCTAATAATTTTTCATCGGAAATCCACTCAGAAACCTCGACATTCAGACGCTTCAGCTCACGTTCAATCGCTTCGCGACCTTTTTCGACATTTTCCTCACGCTTTTCTTTTTTGAACCATTGCTTAATTTTGCTTCGCGCATGAGAGGATTGGGCAATCTTGAGCCAGTCGCGGCTTGGTCCGTAAGAATGTTTAGACGTCAGTATCTCAACAATATCGCCTGTCTTCAGCTTGTGATCCAGCGGCACGATTCGCCCGTTCACCTTAGAACCGATCGTCCGATTACCCACTTCCGTATGGATACGGAAAGCGAAATCAAGTGGTACAGAGCCCGCAGGAAGCTCGATAACCTCACCTTTAGGCGTAAACACGAACACGAGATCCGAGAAAAAATCCATTTTGAGTGATTTTACGAACTCTTCGGCATCCTTGGCCTCATGCTGCAGCTCCAATATTTCGCGAAAAAAAGGCATCCGGTTCTCCGGATTCACATTATTGCTGGTACCTTCTTTGTATGCCCAGTGTGCTGCGATCCCGTATTCAGCCGTGCGATGCATTTCCCAAGTGCGAATTTGCACTTCGGTTGGTTCTCCACCAGGACCAACCACTGTAGTATGCAAAGATTGATACATATTGGCTTTGGGCATAGCTATATAATCTTTGAATCGACCTGGCATCGGCTTCCAAAGGGTATGAATAATTCCGAGGGTTGCATAACAATCCTTGATATTATCCACAATGATACGGATGGCCAGCAGGTCATAGATCTCATTAAACTGTTTGTTTTTCGTACTCATTTTGTTATAGACACTGTAGATATGCTTCGGACGACCTGAAAGATCACCTTCAATGCCCATTTCATCCAGCTTGGCACGAATACGGCCAATTACGCTGTCGATGAATTGCTCTCGTTCTGCCCGCTTCTTATGCACCAGATTAGCAATACGGTAATACTGCTGCGGATTCAAGTAACGAAGCGCAATATCCTCCATCTCCCACTTAATCGCGGAAATCCCCAGTCGATCAGCCACAGGACAGAAAATCTCCAACGTTTCGTAAGAAATACGACGCTGGCTCTCTTCAGATTGATACTTTAACGTACGCATATTATGCAGGCGATCCGCTAGTTTGATAACGATAACCCGGATATCCTGAGCCATCGCAATAAACATCTTACGGTAATTCTCGTTCTGCTGCTCTTCCTTTGAGCGAAAACGGATGCGTTCCAGCTTAGTTAAGCCATCGACAAGCATCGCGCAGGTATCGCCAAATTTCGCGCGGATTTGTTCCAATGAGACCGTCGTATCTTCCACAACATCATGCAAAAGCGCCGCAACAATAGATATAACATCCATTTGCATATTGACGACAATATCTGCCACCGCCAGCGGATGCAGAATGTATGGCTCCCCCGACTTGCGGATCTGCCCGTGATGAGCCTGATCGGCAAATTCATAAGCTTCCCGGATGCGGAGAAGATCTTTATCTTTTATATAGGCGCCAGCCTTATCAATTAATCGCTCTATGCCCATTCTCGTCGTATCCGTTTCCTTTCTATAATAAAATGAACCCGCAATCATTCTAAAATCTGCAGGTTCCGATCATTTCGCAAGCAACTTACGCTCTTGTTCAAAGTTGTCTATAATTATGACGCTTACGAAGGATTACGTCAACACTTGCCGTCTCATGGTATTCAAGAAGTAAAAGTTATGGAAAATCGGACAAATTAATAACACTTGTGAAAATGTTGTTGTAAAAATGCCCAGTTCTATTTAATCTAGTAAAGGCGGATTTTCGCTGGACATATCATATCCAATAAGAAAGAGGAGTGAACTCCATTGCAACGCGAAATTCAAGTTAATGAAAAACTTCCATGGGGCCCCGGTTTTCTATTAAGCCTACAGCATTTGTTCGCCATGTTTGGCAGTACAGTGCTAGTGCCTAACTTGTTCGGGGTTGACCCTGGCATGATTTTGCTGATGAACGGTATCGGCACACTGCTATACATTTGGATTTGCCGTGGTAAAATACCTGCCTACCTTGGCTCCAGCTTTGCATTTATCGCACCCGTATTATCAGTGCTTGCTGATCATAAAGATGATCATATGAAAGGGTACTCGCTTGCTTTGGGCGCTTTCATCATCACAGGTGTTATCTTTGTGCTCGTTGCTTTGATCATCCGTTATGCAGGAACAAAATGGATCGATGTTGTCTTCCCTCCAGCAGTAATGGGAGCTATCGTAGCAACGATCGGACTTGAACTTGTGCCTGTTGCCGCGCGAATGGCAGGACTTATTGCTCCTGAAGGCGTTGCAGTGGCAGACTGGACTCCAGATGGCAAAGCAATCACGCTTTCTATGGTGACACTGGGCGTAACCGTAATTGGAGCTGTACTCTTCCGTGGTTTCCCAAAAATCATTCATATCCTCATCGGTATCGTAACTGGTTATGGCTTAGCGTATATTATGAAAATGGTCGATACTGCTGCAATCTCTAATGCAAATTTTTTAGCTCACCCTACCATTGTAACTCCATCTTTCGATTGGAATGTAATCCTAACCATTATCCCAGTATCGCTTGTTGTTATTGTTGAGCATATTGGACATCTGCTTGTAACCAGTAATATTGTCGGTAAAGATCTGGCGAAAGACCCTGGACTTGATCGCTCCTTGATGGGTAACGGGATATCTACCATTCTTTCCGGTTTTATCGGTTCTACTCCAAATACAACTTACGGTGAAAATATTGGGGTTATGGCTTTAACTAAAGTTTATTCGGTATATGTTATTGGTGGTGCAGCGGTGATCGCCATTGTGCTCTCGTTCTCAGGCACGTTCTCCTCCGTTATCGCTAACATCCCAACACCAGTAATGGGCGGTGTATCCCTGCTGTTGTTCGGTGTAATTGCTGCATCCGGCCTACGGATCTTTGTGGAGCAAAAAGTTGATTTCTCTAAAGCTACTAACATGATCATGGCTACCTTAGTGCTTGTGGTCGGAATTAGTGGTACAACCCTTACTATGGGTAGCGTAAAACTCAGTGGTATGGCTCTAGCTACGATTGTTGGTATCGTTCTAGCCCTATTCTTCAAAATCATTGAAGTTCTTGGATTGTCTAATGAAGGTGGAGAAAGCGATAAAGCTGCTCACTAATTTATTTATGAATTAATAATTCAAAAAGACTGCTCCAGATCCATTTATGGATTGGGCAGTCTTTTTTTTGCTTGAAATTTAGATTAGCAGTAGATCATTTCGAGAACAACCCGCTAATAAAGGAACTAAATTGCCGTTTGCACTTTTCAACATAATTAGATACCTAAATCCCCATTTATTTCCCGGGAAAAGACAAGTTATCTTATTAATCTTCGTAGTCAACCAATGTCATAACTTCAATTCCAGACAATTTATTACGTCCAGCAAGCTCAACCAATTCAATCAAAAAAGCTGCGCCGACCACTTTACCACCAAGTTGTTCCACAAGGCTAACCGAAGTAGCTATAGTCCCTCCAGTTGCTAATAAATCATCAGCAATTAATACATTTTGTCCAGGCTTAATGGCATCCGTGTGAACGGCAAGGGTGTCTTTACCATATTCAAGATCATATCCAACCTCGATAGTCTCATATGGCAGTTTACCACTCTTACGAATCGGTACAAAACCTACGCCCAATGCATAAGCAAGAGGTGCGCCAACTACAAAACCACGTGCTTCCGGTCCAGCGATTACGTCGATTTCTAAGTGGGATACGAGAGCTTTCAACGCATCAATCGCCTGGCGATAAGCATCACCGTCTTTTAGCAAAGTGGTGATATCTTTAAAACTAATACCTTCTTTTGGAAAATCAGGAATCACACGAATACTATTTTTAAAATCCAAATTTTTCATCTCCTAAAAGTTTTGTTAGCATAGGCTACTTTGAGTTCGGTTCGCAAAACTTGCTTCGTAAGCTTCTACTTTGCTTTGTTTTGTTAGCATAAGCTACTTTGAGTTCAGTTCGCAAAACTTGCTTCGTAAGCTTCTACTTTGTTTTGTTAGCATAGGCTACTTTGAGTTCGGTTCGCAAAACTTGCTTCGTAATTATGATACGCCTAAACGGCGGGATAACATCCAATCCTGTAGCTCGGACAGGCTACCTTCCATGAAATACTGCTCCATTTCTGCCATCTGCCCCAGTCTGACGAAATGACTGGATGCTGTAAGACTTTTAGCAGTGGGTTGCGTAATAAAAGTCACACTTCCTTGACTTCTTTCAATAAAATCGAGCTCCTCGAACACATCTAGCATGTTACTAAGCATTCGAATACTTAACGAGGACTCTCGGCTTAACCGCAGCAACACTTCATGCTCTGGCGTTGCAACAGCAGTGATCGTAGCCAGTAGTTTATACAGTATTTTAAAATGATCCCGTGTCGGAATGATAAGTCGTTCTCGGCCATCCTTTATAGAATGCAATAACGCGATATTATCAGCATTAGGAAAAGCCTTTAGTAATGCATCAAGTTGTTCAGGTGTTTCTGGCATATCCAATAAACATAACAGTGAGACATGCCCTGGTTCCTGAATAGAGTCATCCTTATTAGCAGCGCTGATGCCAGCTTCTTTATCATATACCCAGATGGACATTCCTATCAATTCAGTCTGTGGAGACATACGCCCACTCTGAAACACTGCTGCGGCTCGATATGGATCAGCACCGCTGTAGGGAAGTAGCAGCTCTCTAATATGCGCAGCTTGCCGTACTGCGTCAGCAGCGCCACGAAGATCAAACAATTGAGCATCCTGTACAGATAAATCCTGTAGCATTAACTGTGGTTTCCTAGAGCCATTCCACTCATTGATCGACAGTTCAGCCAGCACATTGATTGTGGTGCCCACAGGAAGCAGCTTCGCCAAATCCCCTTTACCAAAAGCTAAGGCTTCGATCGTGCTTTTTCCCTGCTGCAATACAATCTTCAAGTGTTTTCCTTCTTGCCCCATTGTTCGTGTCTCTTTTACTGTAGCCCCACGAATAATAAACTTTGGCAATGGATTTGCCATCCCGAAAGGTGCAAGCCTTTCCAATTCTAACGCGGTCTGCAGAGACAAATCAGAAACCGTCACTTCTGCATCAGCAGAAGTAACAGGAACGAGATGCTCCGGTGTCAACACAGTTGCAGCATATTCATTTAACGCCGCAGTGAAGGCCTCTATGCCGTCTCGATGCAGGCTCATTCCCGCTGCGGCCGGATGACCACCGAAATGATCCATTAAGTTAGAGCAAGAGGATAACGCCGCATATATATCAAGTCCAGGAATGGAGCGGGCAGAGCCTTTGCACATACCGGTCTCTGGATGAATATCCAGAATAATCACAGGCCGATAGTAACGCTCCAGCAGTTTGGAAGCTACTATACCTACCACACCCACATTCCAGCCTTGTTCAGCAAGGACTATGATATCTGGTATCTTTCCGCCCTGAGTCATCTGCTCCAGTTTTGCAGTAGCCTCGACTACAATTCTCTCCACGACTAATTGGCGTTCTTTATTAAGCAGATCAAGTTCCCCAGCTAGTTGCTCTGCCTCATCCGCATGCTCGGTTGTAAGCAAGGCTACTGCCCGTCCAGCATGATCCAGACGACCACTTGCATTGATACGAGGCGCCATTCCAAAAGCGATATTAACCGCACTCACAGTACTCATGGTCACCCCGCTGACACCGAGTAAAGCACGAATACCAGGGAATCGGGAATTTCTCATACTGGCCAAACCGTTTCGAACAATCTCACGATTCTCATCCAGCAGCGGCATTAAATCCGCAACAGTACCGATAGCAGCTATTTCCGCCCATTCTTCGGGAGTTTCCTCCCCTAACAAAGCCTGTGCGAGCTTATAGGCTACACCTACACCTGCCAATCCTTTAAAAGGGTAAGGGCAGTCAGGTAGCTTTGGATTAATCAGCGTATAAGCCTCTGGGAGAAGCTCTGGTGGCTCATGGTGATCCGTAACGATCACATCGATCCCGAGTTCATTCGCGTAAGCAATCTGATGATAGGCGCTAATGCCAGTGTCTACAGTGATAATTAAGGATACACCCTGCTGTAGAGCCCAATCCAAAGCATGATTATGCAGCCCGTAGCCCTCATTTGAACGGTGCGGGATATAAATATCAAAGGAAGCGCCCAAGTAACGCAGCAAATGAATCATTAGCGCTGTGCTGGACACACCATCGGCGTCGTAATCACCGTAAATAAGAATATGTTCTTCTTCTTTTAAAGCCTTTCTAATTCTGGGAACCGCTTCGGCCATTCCTTTTAGAAGGAACGGATCATGCGGAGCTTCCACACCGCCATCCATGAACGATAGAGCCTCATGTGACGTATTCAATCCCCTAGTCACTAATAGTGAGGATAAGAGCGGAGAAATAGAAAGGCTCCGGGCCATATCCCTTACGATGTCGGGATCGGCTGCCGGAGATTGCCATCTTGTTTTTGAATAAAGCAATAGAGCTCACCTTTCT
>RCUU01000895.1_pt1 | contig 15360 bp, 13 predicted proteins | sample 2166211 | NCBI WGS metagenome assembly RCUU01 (sample SAMN09932620, study PRJNA488358) | compost metagenome | feature: garden; material: soil; isolation source: compost soil in phenylacetic acid-enriched culture | place: Germany: Experimental Botanical Garden Goettingen | collected 2016-01-27
TGAGAAAAACGGAATTGATGCAAGCACGTTGAAGACTTGGGAAGACCTGGCTGCGGCAGCTGAGAAAATGACCGTGAAAGACGGCGGAAAAACCACCTTCTACGGTTGGGAGCCTATGTGGGGTCCAGAGAACATGATTGATGCCGTACTTAGTAAAGGAGGTACTATTCTTAGTGAGGATGGCAAACAGGTCATGATCGACTCCAAAGAGTGGACCCTGACCTGGGATTTGTTCCGCAAGTGGATTCACGAGGATAAGATCATGCGGATTCATTCCGGCGGCCAAGGCTGGGAGTATTGGTACAAGACGATTGACGATGTAATGAAGGGTCAATCTGCGGGTTACACTGGCTCCAGTGGCGATCAGGGCGACTTGGACTTCAGCATTGTTTCGGCCATGGAGCAGCCAGGCTGGGTAGGAGTTGGCGAGGGCAAACCAGTTGCACAAGCATTGATGGCCGGAGTTTTATCCAAAGCTAACGACAGCGAGAAGGAAGCCGCAATGAAATGGCTAACCTATTTCACGAGTGCTGAGAATACTGCCTTCTGGTCGATTAATACGGGTTATATTTCGGTGCGCCAATCTGCCTTGCAAGACCCTGCGTTTGTGTCATTTAGCGAAAGCAATCCACAGATTAAGGTTCCATTGATGCAAGCGTCCCATGGTTCTGCACCTTTCCAAGACCCCACTGGCGGCAAAATTAACGATGCGCTGAAAATCGCCGCAGATAAGGTACAGATTGAGAATATTCCTGCAGCACAAGCACTTAAGGAAGCGCAGGAAACGGCGCAAGCAGCACTTGATAAACTAAAATAAAGGGCGGTGGAGTTCATGTCTGAGCTCATCACTCCACAGGGCAGATACACTGTAGCAGCTATTCTATTCGACAAGGATGGTACGTTGCTCCAGTTCGTATCCCTCTGGGGCAGCTGGGGCGAATACTTCTTAGAAAGATTCACGAAGTATATGAAGCAAAGAGGACTACAGATTGCAGAAGAACAGCTCCCTGCACTGATGGGAACGGTACACAATGCCCAAGGGAGCATTACCGATTATGATCGCAACGGACCACTGGCTATGGGGACGATGAGTGATCTCTATGCCATCCTGTCTTGGCAGGGTTATCTGCAAGGTTTATCTTGGGCGAAGTCCATGGAAATTGTTCATCAGTGCCGTCTGGAAGCGGATGTTATGTTGGAAGAGAAACGCCCCGTTTACTCGCTTCCGGGACTTCATCGTTTTCTTGATGAGTGTGTGAATGCAGGTATCCCTCTCGCCGTGGCGACCGCAGATGAAACAGATGCCGCAGAGAAACATCTCCAATGGCTCGGCATCCGGCATTATTTCACCGAGGTCATTGGAACAGACCTTGTGAAACAGGGTAAACCCTTCCCTGATATGGTGCAGCTTGCCTGCGAAAGGTTGGCCGTAAACCCCGCATGCACAGCAGTTATCGGCGATACCAACGGGGATATGCGAATGGCTAAAGCTGCGGGTGCACAAGTCGCTATCGGTCTATCAGAAAATGAAGACGACATCAGTTTGACGCCTATTCTTCCGGATGCAGATCTCATTGTGAGATCTTATGCCGAGCTCAGAATCGAGGTTACATCCCAGTGAAAATAGAAGGAATATGGGCATGGATGTTTCTGGCGCTGGCTATTGTGTTCGAGCTCTCAGGGACCCTCTCAATGAAAATATCTCAGGGGTTCACACAGCTCTGGCCTTCCGTGCTCATGTTCCTGTTCTATGGAGCCAGCTTCACCTCTCTGAATTTTGCCCTTACCTATATTAAGGTAGGCGTTGCTTATGCGATATGGTCAGGAGCAGGGATTATCCTAATCTCCTTCATAGGCACCTTCTTTTTCGAAGAAAAGCTAACCCTGTCCTCCCTGCTATGGATAGCTGTTATCATTACCGGGATCATAGGGCTGAACATTAGCGGCAAGACACATTAGCGAACAGCAACAGGATTTCATAGGTTCATAAATGAAGGAGGATGCCTAAATATGAGTACGAACATCACACTTGAAGAAAAACCTGTTATCACCTTTCAGATCATCACGGATACCCATGTCACCGCTGACCGAAATCATGAATACAATCTTAACTTCGAGCTGGCGCTCCGTGATATAGCAGCGCATGGGGAAGGCAGTAGCGGGATTATGCATATCGGTGATGTCACAGATCACGGATTCCCTGCTGAATACGAAGAAATGCTTCGTATCCTCCATCCTTACAAAGCTAACTTGCCCGATATTACCTTTACCTTAGGGAATCATGATGTGGCTCTTGGAAATTGGGAGTCTCGCTTAGGAATGTATACTTCACAGACTGGCATGTCTGGACCCTATCATGATCACTGGATCAATGGCTATCATTTTATTTTTCTAGGGACAGAACAAGGCTTGCTCAAATTCTGTGATCTTTCCTCTGAACAGCTGGGTTGGCTGGACCATAAGCTCGGAGAGCAATCTTCGCCTGATCAACCGATCTTTCTGTTCCTGCACCAACCACTCAAAGACACCGTAGCTGGATCGCTGGAATCACAAGATTGGTACGGCGTCACACAAGATAAGGAATTAAAAGCGATTCTTTCGAGATACCCCCAGGCCTTGTTATTCACTGGACATACCCATTGGGAGCTGGAGGTGGACAACACTATGTTCCCTGGTCAAGGAGAAATCGCCACGATGTTTAATGCTGCTTCTGTCGCCTACCTTTGGACGAATGAAGACAAGCATAAGACAGGCAGCCAAGGCTTCTATGTGGAAGTGTATAAAGATAAAGTGCTTGTCCGGGGCAGAGATTTCAAAACAGGAACCTGGATTGAAGCTGCACAATATGAGGTATCTTATCCATCGGTAAACGTATAATGAAACTCCCCGCAGCAAGCTGCGGGGAGTTTCATTTTGTGAATTACGCGCAGAAGGATTAGCCGTACCGCCATGCCCTGCGTTATTCATCCCATGCTTCTAACAGCTTCGGAATGCCTTCTACAAGAAGCTTGTGGTATACCTCGCAAATATCTTCAATATCATCCGTATTCGCCACACCCAGCAGCGTCTGCATAACGATCCCGTCAATAGCTCCAATCAGCAATGAGGCAATGGCTTTATTGTATTTCCCGGGTTGTTTCTCGTACAAGCGTTGCAACAGCTCCTCGGTATGACCAATCCATTTCTTATACTTAACTTTCAATTGATTGGAGATTTCCTCGTTTCCGAGTATCGCTTCCTGGGCAAGATAGAACTGCATTCGATTGTCATCTATTTTGTTAAAACGATCTTTCACATTCTCGCTGATTTGCTCAATAACTTCCCCGCGGCTATACTTCCCTTGCTGTGCCTCCTCGGCAATTCTCGTAGATACGGACAGACTGCGATCCATCGCATCATAAAGAATCTCTTCTTTACTATTGTAATGATGATACAACGCCCCCGTGCTAAGCCCGGCTTCATCGGCAATTCTCCGCATTGTCGTACCCGCAATACCCATTCGATAGATAACACGATTCGTCGCCTCAATAATATGTAATTTTCTATCCTCAGACATAAGCTCCCCGCCCAACTGAATGGCTTGTTGCCATTTTTTCATATAAAAAGAGTACTGAATCTGATTTGTTTTGTGTGTGTTAATTAGCACAGACAAATCCAATTAATTCCTAATACAATAAAACCGAACAGTTGTTATGTTTATGAATTAACCAAGCTTTGTAGGGTTGAAGCTCAGTATCGACAAAAATTGATTACGCTTTCACAAAAAAAGGAGGTTTATCATGGATATTCCTGCATGGCAGTACGGCGTTAGTATGATCGGCTACATAGTTCTGCTTCTTATTGTTGTCAGTATCATGCGCAAGCATTATAAGTTTGCCCACTGGTTCTGGATTGCTTCTTTACTAACCTTTCCCTTATGGCTTATGGGCGGTGTCGAAGGCTGGTTTCGGTGGGCCAAGATTTTAAGTGTAATTCTTCCTACGATATTTGTTGGATTCATTCGTATTGCTAACTACGAGAAACGAAAAGGACCGTTCTGGAATGGGTTACAAAAGGATTGGGTATTGTGGTTCGTATATGGCGTTCTATTCCTTAATATCATGGAAGCGACCATTAAAGACTTTACGATGGGGAATACGTTCAATGCGCTTACCGGCCTCCTATTATGTATAACCATCCCTTTTGCGCCAAAATATTGGAAGATTTCGACAGAATCACACGGCGATCTCATTGCATATACGACAATCGGCTGGAACTTCCTCTATACAACTTGGAACGCAGCCTTCGTCTATGCCGAGAGTCCGAAGTTCTTTGCAAGCTCGCTATGCATTCTTCTCGCGGCCGAGCTCTATCCCATCATCAAACGCCGCCCAGAACTCTACATCATTGCGCGGGTCTATACATTAGCGGCACATCTACTTCTACGTGCCTGCTTCGTTAGCCTGTTCCCGACACTAATGGATGCTTCGTCGTGGTACAATGCAGACGTCATGAACTATTGGGGAATCATCAACTTTATTATGATTGTTCCGTTTGTATTCTGGCATATGTGGCAGCTGCACACCGGCAAAGCAGAAATCAGCTTCCGGCGTGGCCGGATTGAAGTGAACTAACCAAGAACGCCCTTATCCTTTCCATGAGGCAAGGGTAAGGGCGTTCTTTCTTTATTTCTTCTCTGCTCGGAGAGGTTATCGTTGAATCGGCTCGATCCGGTAGCTTGCGTTAGCACTGGCATTGTCTGCCACGCCGGCTCCACCGTGAATCTGCCAACCGAAAGACAGCACAGATTCCAGCCGGTTCTTCTCGGCTGTCGTCAATGCTATTTCTATGGCTTCTTTACCCTCTTCAAGCTCCAACTCTGCCTCTTTACCAAGAACAACCCATATCCAGCTGCGAATGCCACGAATCGTGTTGTACTTGATCTGATAACCTGTCTTCACCGCTTTCTCGAACAATTCTGGCTGCTCCGCTTGTAAAGTGGTCAACTGCTTATAATCAAATTCGTATTCACTCTCGTCAACGGGCAAATCGCCCTCTGCCACTTTACGAAGAATATCCTCATTGGACCAGCCCAAAGCGCGAAGAGATTCTATGAGTAAAGCATCCCACTGGGATAACTTTACTCGATTCAAATTGTCTGACATCCCGATTCCTCCCCTACCTGTATATAGATTCTATTTATTCCGTGAAATCATAAGCAACATAATGGCCCGGACTTACTTCTTGAAGTGTGGACGTCTCAGCCCTGCCGTATTCCTGCGAATATCCATCTAAAATAATTCTTTGATTAGCACGTCTTGGGTCTGTGTCCAAAATCGAAGACAGCAGCGACTTCGTATAAGGATGAATAGGATTCTCGTACAGCTCATCACTTTCGGCTACCTCTACTAGACGACCGCCATACATCACACCAATCCGGTCCGAAATATGCCGTACCATCGATAGATCATGTGCAACAAAAAGATAGGTCAACCCGAACTCGGACTGCAAATCCTCCAGCATATTCACTACCTGAGCCTGAACAGATACGTCCAGCGCTGAAATCGGTTCATCACACACGACAAACTCCGGTCTCACAGACAAAGCTCTGGCAATTGAAATCCGCTGGCGTTGTCCGCCGCTGAATTCATGCGGGAAGCGGTAAAGATGCTCTCTTTTCAAACCCACCTTCTCCAGCAGTGCCGCAACAGCCTCTTTGCGTTCGTCACCTTCGTGGATGCCGTGGATTTTCATAGGCTCACTGATCAGATCAAGTACATTCAGGCTTGGATTGAGTGAGGAATAGGGATCTTGAAAGATCGACTGAATGCGTCTGCGAAAAGGTTTTAACTGCTTCTCTCCAAGCTTGCTGAGCGGCTGCCCATCAAAAGACACTTCACCATCTGTATAGTCATATAATCGCAGCAAGCAGCGTCCAACCGTGGACTTTCCGCTTCCTGACTCTCCGACCAGCCCAAAGGTTTCACCTTTACGAATCTGAAAGCTTACGCCGTCTACCGCCTTAAGCACAGAGGTATCGCGTCCCCACATATCTTTGCCTTTGGAGAAATGTTTTTTCAGATTATTTACGTCTACCAGAATCTTATTATCACTCAACCAAACCGCTCCCTTCAACACCCGCTACGGCTGGAGTCTCCTGCATACCGTCTGCTAGCCAGCACATTGAACGGTGACCGGGCGATAATTCGATGACCGGAGGTCGTTCACTGCAACGAGCAAAAGCATTCGGGCAACGTTCCATAAATGGACAGCCTGAAGGAGGATTCAACAAATCCGGAGGTGTACCTTCAATAGGAATCAGACGTTCCCGCGACTTCCCGTCACGTTTTGGAATCGAGCGAAGCAGACCTTTCGTGTAAGGATGCTGTGGGCGGTAAAAGATATCCTCCACCGTGCCTTCCTCCATCACGAGTCCACCATACATTACGATAACCCGTGTACATACCTGAGCTACTACACCCAAGTCATGGGTAATCAGCGCTACAGCTGTACTGGTATTATTTTTCAACGCTTTAAAAAGATCGAGAATTTGTGCCTGTATCGTTACATCGAGCGCAGTTGTTGGCTCATCCGCAATCAATAGCTCTGGCTGACAAGAAAGAGCCATAGCGATCATGACCCGCTGGCGCATCCCGCCGCTGAATTCATGCGGATACTGCTGCAGCCGCTGTTCAGGATTATTAATTCCTACCTGACGCAGGATGCTTGCCGCCTCTTTAAGCGCTTCTTGCTTATTTAAACCACGATGCCGACGGATGACTTCCGTAAGCTGCTGGCCGATTTTTTTTACAGGATTAAGAGAGGTCATGGGGTCCTGAAACACCATTGCTATGCGGTTGCCGCGCAGCTTTCTCCACTCTTTTTCCGAAAGATTAGATAAATTCTCACCACGAAAATGAATATTTCCACCGATAATTTTACCCGGAGGTGTAATTAACGACATAATCGCCTTCGCAGTTACACTCTTCCCGCTCCCGGATTCACCAACAATCCCTACGGTTTCTCCAGCATCTATATGAAAGCTAACGCCACGAACTGCTTGATTCTCTCCGTCTCGGGTCTGGAAGGAAACCTTCAAATCCTCAACAGACAATAGCCGTTCCGTCATGATGTCTTCACACTCCTATCTTCGGATCAGCTTCGGTTCAAAGCCAACCCGCAAAATATCGCCCAGAACATTAAAGCTCAGTACCGTTAATAGAATCAATAACCCAGGGAATAAGGCCAAATATGGCGCTTGAGCTATATAGCCCTGCGCGTTATTTAGCATACTGCCCCAAGTAGCATTCGGTGGTTGCACCCCGAACCCAAGGAAACTTAAGGATGACTCCATCATAATCGCCGAAGCGATACTATTTGTCGCACCTACAATCACAACAGGCACTAACCCCGGAAGAATATGACGCCAGATAATTCCGAAATTGCTCTGGCCGGAGGCTTTTGCATAAAGCACATATTCCCGTTCCTTAATCGTCATCGTCTCCGCTCGTATCACACGGGCAATGTTCATCCACATTAATAGAGCAATGATGATAATGATGTTTCCTACACTTGGCTTCAGAAATACGCTGAGCAGCAGCAGAACCAGGAAGGACGGAATGGACATCACTACATCAAGCATCCGCATCAATAGATTATCAATCCACCCGCCAAAATATCCACTGATTACCCCCACCGTCACACCAATGCCAGTGGCAATGATCATGGAAGCAAAGCCAACTAGTAGAGATACCCGGCCACCATATAATGCGCGGGCAAAATAATCCCGGCCATAGTCATCCGTCCCGAACCAGTGATCGGCTCCCGGTGCTTTCAGACGTGCCAGAACATCCATTGCGTTCGGGTCATGTCCAGATAAAAAAGCAAATATAGAGCCTAGTGTGAAGATGATTAAAGTAATGAGGGCTGCGACGCCCAATTTATTCGTAAATAGCTCATCTCCAACACTTTTCCATTTACTGCGATTCATGAGGTCACCTCGTTAATTTAATTCGTGGGTCCACGAAGCTATATAGAATATCCGCGACCAGATTGCCGATGATCAGCATTAAAGAAGAGAACAGCGTAATCCCCATAATTACCGGGTAATCCATCCCTTTAACCGCAGTCATCCCCAAGGACCCGATACCCGGCCAAGAAAATACTGTCTCTGTCACGATTGCACCCGCCACTAGATCGCCCATAGACATCCCGAGCAATGTAATCACCGGAAGCAGCACATGCTTCATTACATGACGGAACAAAATGGTCGTTTTATTCGATCCAAAGGCATACTGAATCTGTACATATTCCTCTTTGAGCTGTCCAATAGTACTGGAACGGATATATCGTACATAACTAGCCAAAAATCCAAAGGCAAGGACGGCACAGGGCAAAATCCCATGCTTTAATACATCCATCGCCGATTCTACACCAATCGTACGCATCCCCATAATGGGCAGCAAGTGCAGCTTAATCGCGAATAAATACATCATTAAAATCGCGAGCCAGAACAAAGGCACAGAAATTCCGATATAGGAAATAAAATTAATCAGCTTATCCACCCAACGATTCCGATTAGCACCAGCAAGCAGACCCATCGGGATCGCCAGCAAGACAGCAAGCGCAATTGCCGAACCCATCAAACCTGCTGTTGCAGGTAAACGTTCTAGAATTTGATCTAACACAGGCTGATGATTCACAAGGGAATAACCGAAATTCCCCTGCAGCACTTCTTTGATCCATATAAAATATTGAATGTAGGCTGGCTTATCCAGCCCAAGGTTATGCCGGATGCGCTCAATATCATCCGCGTGCATATTCGGCGTAACGAAGGATAGTACCGGATCCCCCGGAGCCAGCTTAATCATCGCAAAGCACACAACCGACACAAAAAACAGCATCGGCAGGGTTTGCAGTAATCTTCGGACGATAAGTTGTCTCATACGTTTATTCTCCCAGTTCTGTATCGGTAAAAAAGTAAGCTGGATAACCCAGCTTACTTTTTCCCGTTTTTATTTAAGGTAGATTTTCGATAAATCTTCAAAAATAACGACAGGCTTCAAGACTGCTTCTTCAAGACCGCCGTAGTTCTTGGAGACAGCTACAATAGTCTTAGTATTAGCGATTGGATAAATCGGTGCATCGTCTGCAATGATTTCTTGGATCTTCTTATAGATCTCACCACGTTTAGTCACATCTGCTTCTCCTGCACCATCATTGAACAACTTATCGACTTCAGCATTATTATAATGCGAGTAGTTAGAGTCTGCAGTAGAAGTATACAAAATTCTGTAAGCATCAGGATCGTAACCCATAATATAACCTGCAATCGCAAGTTCAAAATCTGTTGAATTCATATTACTGAATTTTTGACCATATGCCGAGGCATCCATATTTTGCAGTTCAACTTCAGCGCCAATGGCCTTTAGCTTTTGCTGCACGTATAGTGAAATAGCTTCCTGAGCTTTATTACCGCTCGATACAATCAATCTCAATTTCAGATCGCTAACCCCTGCCGATTGCAGAAGCTCTTTTGCTTTTTCTACATCATTATCAAAAGAAGGCACGTCATTAGTATAGAACAATGCATCCGGAGTCAAAAAGGACTTCGCCGGGTCTGCATACTCGTTAGAAGTATAAGCAGCCTGAATGATTTCATCACGACTTAGTGCTAGAGACAAGGCTTGACGAACTTCTTTTTTAGCAAGAGCACCTCTATCACTGTTTGCATTGAACAACAGGTAGGACAATCGGCCTTCACTATAAGGCAGGATTTCGAAATTGTTCGAAGCCTCAATCGTTCCAACATCCTGTGGATCTAGATATTTAATGTTGATCTCACCGTTCTGAAGCGCGAGATTCGCAGCATTCGTGTCTTTTGCAATTCGATACGTTACAGAATCCAGATGCGGCTTCCCGCCGAAGTAATTATCGAATCTTTCTAACGTTACATATTCGCCTGCTTTGTATTCTTTAAATTTAAATGGGCCAGATCCAACTGGAGCAGCATTCTTGGTGCTTTTCTCTAGATCCGTCTCATTCTCAAAAATATGCTTTGGAATCGGAAATACTTGCACTAGTGTAGCTTCAAAAGCTGGGCTGACCTGCGGAAGCTTGAACTCTACAGTCAGATCATCCACCTTAACTGCCTTAACGGGTTTATCACCGATGAATAAGTTCGCTCTCAACATGCTGTTTTGCTTCTCATCGAGGATACTGTCGATCGTGAACACGACATCGTCAGCAGTCAGCTTTTCTCCGTCATGCCAAGTCAGTCCATCCTTCAGCTTCAAGGTATAAGTCAGGTTATCTTCTGATAGTGTCAGGCTGTCTGCCAAGTAGAACGTCTTCTCACCGTTGTTCACTTGGAATAATGGTGCGTAGAGCGCTTGGTCAATCGTAAGACTGACACGGTCACCTGCATAGTTCGGATTTAGAATGACAGGATCTGCAGCGACCCCAATAATCAAATTACCGCCATCTTTTGGTTCAGTGCTTGCTGTCGTTCCTTCAGTAGCCGCAGGCGTCTGATTTGTATTTGTGGAAGCAGCGTTATTCCCTCCGGAGCACGCGCTAATCAAAAATGTTAACAAAACCAAAGTAATAACTCCAGATAATCCTCTACGCATAAGTTTCTCCCCCGTATTCTATGTTCTGCGTTGCTCGTTGTTTTTATATTGTATATCGGAATACTAGGAATTACAATGGATAGCATTTCACATTAATGTAAGATTGAGGGAATCGTTAACGGGGATTCATGGCAAATAGCAGATTGATTAACTTGTACGTTTAGTGGCGACTTATCCATAGCTCTCATCCTTTGCTGTTCATGTTGGCATCTGTATCTAATTATTCGGTTATTGTACAGCAGATCGTTACTAATTAATATATCTAAAACTCATTTACTTTATAGAACTTTGAAAAATAAGGATTATTGCCGCTCTCCTGTAAATATATTGAGAACATACGGATACATCTAAGGAAAGAGGGGGCGTCCCTCAAGGAGGCGGCAATGACGGAAAACAAGATTCGCGTATTGATCGGCAGCCCGATCCACCAGAAGCCTACGGTTTTAAAAGAATTTCTGAATTCCCTGCTTCGTCTGAACGTAGCTAATATCGAGCTGGATTTCCATCTGATTGATGATAATGATGATGAAGAATCTAGCCGGCTGCTCCAGGAATTCAAAAGCATGGGTGATCATATTTATCTTCAGAGCTCCGGTTTTCACGATGCGTATATTCGTAATGATACTACCCACTTCTGGAATACCAATTTAGTCTGGAAAGTAGCCAACTTTAAAAATCTCATGATCAACCGAGCACAGACCCTGAATTATGACTATTTGTTCCTGATCGACTCTGATCTTCTTCTCCATCCTGATACCCTCAGACATCTCATAGGTACGAACAAGGATATTATTTCAGAGGTATTCTGGACGCAGTGGCAGCCAGGGACTATGTTTCAGCCGCAGGTATGGATGCACGACGAATACAATCAGTGGGAGTTACTGCCCGGCGAAAAACTGCAACCAGAGGAGATTAATCGCAGATTTCATGAATTCATAGCCAAGATGCGGAATCCCGGAATCTATGAAGTCGGTGGACTCGGGGCTTGTACATTAATTAGTCAGCATGCGATAAAAGCTGGGGTTAGCTACAATCAAATTCGCAACATTTCATACTGGGGAGAAGACCGTCATTTCTGCATTCGTGCAGCAGCCCTTGGCATCCCCCTGTTCGTCGATACCCATTATCCGGCACTACACCTGTATAGAGACAGTGATTTGAGTAAAATTGAGGATTTTATCAAAGAAACTACGGAGACCAAAGCTGAATCCACTGATGCTGAGAGCAGTTTATCTACGGAGGAAGTACCTGTATCGGCAGAGCCGACATCCATATCTGACAATCCAGACAATGAAAGTACCAAAGAAACAGTCTCCCTAGCCAGAAAGCGCCCCAAGCTAACCCTAACCATGGTTGTGAAAAATGAAAGCGGGCGCTTTCTGCGACAGGTTCTGGAGGAGCATCGCAAATATATCGATGAAGCCGTCATTATTGATGATGGCAGCACCGATAATTCAGCAGCTATCTGTCTGGAGGCACTTGAAGGCATTCCCGTTCATCTCGTGCACAATACCATATCCAAATTCAGCAATGAAATCGAGCTGCGAAAGCAGCAGTGGGAAGAGGTTCTGAAGACGAAGCCCGAGTGGATTCTGAGTCTGGACGCAGACGAAATCTTTGAAGCGAGTTTTGCGGCAAATATCGATACCTTGCTGTACGCTGACGAGGTCGATCTATTCTGCTTCCGTCTCTACGATTTATGGAACGCTACCCATTACAGAGAAGATACTTACTGGCGCTCTCATTTGAACTACCGTCCTTTTTTGCTTCGCTATAAAGAAGACTTCAACTATGTATGGAATGAATCCCCACAGCACTGTGGACGATTCCCAGAGAATATCTTCGAGCTTCCCCACCAGCTAAGCAACTTGCGACTCAAGCATTTAGGCTGGTCGAAGGCAGAATTCCGTTTAGAAAAATATTTGCGTTACATGCTCCTGGATCCCGATGGCCAATACGGCTGGAAAGAGCAATACCTGTCCATTCTGGATGAACACCCTCATTTAATGCCTTGGGTGGAGTGAGTGTAATATGACAAGCCTAAACGCCTTCAGCGTCCCTATAAGGACGGTAAGCGTTTATACGAGTAATATAAATGTGAAGATGCGTACACAAAACCAGAATGGTTTTGTGTACGCCTTTTTATTGTTACATGGTACGACCGGTTATGCTAACGCCTTCTTATTCAGCGCGCTGTGGCTGATCGACATCTGGCTTCATAATACTCACCGTCAGATCCCCGCCGAATTCGTCTACTTGTATCACTGACCCCTCTGCGGCTTCGCCAGCAATGATCGCACGTGCCACACGGGTCTCCAGACTACGCTGGATGAAGCGTTTCAGCGGTCTCGCCCCATACACTGGATCAAAACCTTCCCTAGCGATAAAACGTACCGCGGGCTCCGTTAACTCAAGACCAATCTCCCGTTCAGCAAGACGTAAACGCAATCCGTTCACTAGTTTGTCCACGATTTTCTCAATCTCGCTCAGTGTCAGCGGCTTGAACATCACAATGTCATCTACCCGGTTCAGGAACTCTGGACGGAAATGACCACTTAGTTCTTTCATTACTCTGTCCTTAGCAGCCTCCGTAAGCTGACCTTGCTCATCGGTGCCTTGAATCAGATGTGGTGAGCCAATATTTGAGGTCATAATAATGATCGTATTCTTGAAGTCGACCATCCGGCCCTGCGAATCGGTCAGCCGCCCATCATCAAGCAGCTGCAGTAGAATATTAAATACATCGGGATGCGCCTTCTCCACTTCATCGAGCAGCACTACTGTATAAGGCTGACGCCGCACGGCTTCTGTGAGCTGCCCACCTTCCTCATATCCGACATATCCCGGAGGCGCACCGACCAAGCGAGAAACACTATGCTTCTCCATATACTCCGACATATCGATACGGATCATGCCATCTTCGCGGTCGAAGAGAGAGACCGCAAGCGATTTAGCTAGCTCCGTCTTCCCTACCCCAGTCGGACCAAGGAACAGGAAGGAACCGATTGGTCGATTTGGATCTTTGATTCCTGCTCTAGCCCGAAGTACAGCATCAGCTACCAAGCTGACGGCTTCATCTTGACCCACCACTCTTTCATGCAGCGTTTCTTCCAGGCGCAATAACTTATCCCGTTCACCTTCAACCAGTCGGCTAACTGGTACACCTGTCCAGCGGGAGACAATATCCGCGATTTCCTCCTCGGTTACAGCTTCACGCAATAATCTAGTATCTTGATCCTGCTGTGCCGTTTCTTCCGCTGCTTTCAATTGCCGCTCCAGATCAGGAATGATGCCATAGCTGAGTTCCGCCGATTTATTAAGATCGTATTCCTCCTGTGCAGCGACCAGATCCTTGCGGGCTTGCTCCAGTCGTTTTTTGAGGTCGCGGATGCCTTGAATCGCTGACTTTTCCTTCTCCCAGCGCGCTGTCATCCCAAGCTGCTTCTCCTTAAGATCGGCGAGTTCACGTTGCAAGATTTCCAGACGGCGTTTGCTGGCGTCATCGGTTTCTTTTTTGAGTGCCGCTTCTTCAATCTCCATCTGCATCAGACGGCGGGTCACTTCATCCATCTCACCCGGCATGGAATCAATCTCCGTACGGATCATGGCACAGGCTTCATCCACTAAGTCGATCGCTTTATCCGGCAAAAAACGATCCGTAATGTAGCGGTTGGACAGAACGCCTGCAGCGACCAAGGCGCTGTCATGGATTTTGACCCCGTGATGGACTTCGAATCGCTCTTTCAATCCACGCAAAATCGAGATCGTATCCTCAACATCCGGTTCGCTGACCAGTACCTGTTGGAAACGGCGTTCCAGCGCAGGGTCCTTCTCTATATACTTGCGGTATTCATCGAGCGTTGTGGCACCGATACAGTGCAGTTCGCCCCGAGCCAGCATTGGCTTCAGCATATTGCCCGCGTCCATCGAGCCTTCAGTTTTACCTGCGCCCACAATCGTGTGAAGCTCATCAATAAACAGAATAATGCGGCCGTTACTTTCACGAACCTCCCTCAGTACCGCCTGCAGACGTTCTTCAAATTCACCACGGAACTTCGCGCCTGCTACAAGGGAACTCATATCCAGCGAGAAAATCGTCTTATCCTTCAGTCCCTCTGGCACGTCCTTGCGTACAATCCGGTGAGCCAAGCCTTCTACAATCGCAGTTTTCCCTACACCTGGTTCACCGATGAGCACAGGGTTATTTTTTGTTTTACGGGACAGAATCCGGATCACGCGGCGTATCTCTGCGTCACGTCCGATGACGGGATCAATCTTGCCCGCACGAACCTCTGCTACAAGATCACGTCCGTATTTCTCCAGCACCTCATAAGTAGCCTCTGGCTCCCGACTCGTTACACGCTGATGCCCACGAATCTCAGCAAGGATAGACATCAGCTTCTCGCGTGTTAATCCACGACTGACAAAAAGATCACGCAGCTCTCGATTCTCCCTGCTCGAATCCGACACCATGGCCAGCACAGCATGTTCCACGGAAACAAACTCATCCTGCATCTTCGCGGCTTCCTTCTCCGCCTGCTCCAACAAATGAATCAGCGATTGCGAGGCATAACGCCTTACCGTGCTTGCTCCTGATCCGCTTATGCTCGGCTTCCGCCCAAGCAGCTCATCCGTGCTGCGCAGCATCTCAGCTACGGGGACATTCATCTTTTCTAGCAATCTTGGCAGCAAGCCTTCTTGCTGCTGGAGTAACGCTTTTAACAGATGGAGATTATCGATCTCCTGATGG
>RCUU01000896.1_pt1 | contig 15354 bp, 14 predicted proteins | sample 2166211 | NCBI WGS metagenome assembly RCUU01 (sample SAMN09932620, study PRJNA488358) | compost metagenome | feature: garden; material: soil; isolation source: compost soil in phenylacetic acid-enriched culture | place: Germany: Experimental Botanical Garden Goettingen | collected 2016-01-27
CACTGAATCGTACGAACATTAATACACAATTGTTAACGATCGAAGCAGCGATTACGCATAAGAAAGAGCATATTTATCACGCAGCTATGCTCGATCCGCACACAGCTGCCGAACTGTCGATGGATGACATTACAAATATGTGTGACGAGTTAATTACTGCGCATGGAGATTGGTTGCCAACGTATCACTAATGCGGTTTCATCCGACATTGGAATAACAACACAAAAAAGAGCCTGAATACTCAGGCTCTTTTTACTGCAATTTACTCAGAAGCTTCCATTACATTTGGCAGGTTCAGCACGGGTACATCCAGAAAATACTGAATGGCCAAAGCACAAGCTCCTAGAATTGATGAGTTTTTTCCAAGCGTAGAGATTAACAGTTCACGGTAATGACTAATTTGAGAATTCAAATTTTGTTTGATTTTATGAATAGAGTCTGGATAGATCCGTAGCAATTCACTATCTATCACGATGACATCTGGATTATAAATATTAATCATATTATTTAAGCCAATGGAAAGATAATAGATAAATTCATCCATGATCTCAGTGATTTCCGCGTCGCCTTGGTCCATCCACTGCTGAATTTGTTCATAGGTGATGTTAGCCGTTTTCTTTTTTTCGGACAGAACCTCCATCATATTAGATTCTGAGGCGTATTGCTCCCAGCACCCTTTATTTCCGCATTTGCAGGGTTTTCCACCCGGCACCACAATCATATGCCCGATTTCTCCGGCAAACCCGTGATGTCCACGGAAGAATTTGTTGTTAATAATCATACCCAAGCCTATACCAGAATGAAAAGTAGCGGATAGAAGATGGTCCGTGTCATGGTGTACATAGACTCTTTCGGCAAAAGAACTGAGGTTCGAGTTATTCTCAAGATGAATTTCGAGGTCGAGCGCAGTTTCCAGATCTGCTTTCAGATTAATGTCATTCCAACCCAACCGAGGCACATAATGAATCACTTCTTGATTCGAGACGAGGCCGTGAACCGCAATCACTATTCCTATAATGCCATATCGACTGTTTGTGTAATTTTTTTTGTATGTGGTGATATGTTTGATTAGCAGCGCAAGAATCTCGGAATAGTCAGTAGTTTCAAGTTTGACGGTGTTAGAGAATACTGGACGTCCTAGAAGATCTGTAAGCGCAAAGGATATTTGTTCATAATCTAGATCAATACCGAGTGCATAACCCGCGTCAGCATTTAAAGAGAGCATAATTGGCTTTCGTCCTACAGCATTATGTTCAAGCTGTGTTTCTACGACCAATTCATCTTCTAACAGATCCGCCACTTGTACAGAGATAGTTGCTCTTGTTAAGTCTACAGCTTTGGATAGGTCTGCCCGGGAGATCATTCCTTTCTTAACAATTTCCCTGATAATCAGAGAACGATTTATCTTTTTTATGTATGAAGCATCACCGGTAATCATTATTAGCCTCCATTTTGAGCAGTGATTCTGATGCTCTTTTTCTACCTATTAAGAGTTATTATACTGTTGTAACATACATTTGACAAAACGAAAGGGAATTGATAAATTATCCTTATAGTTAATTAGTTTACTAAACAAATTAACTATAAGGATAATTTAAACCTGTATTAGATCTATCTTAATATGTATTTGAAAGGAGATCATGTATGAAAAGTTTTCTGGATCATCACTTTCTGTTAAATTCAGATACAGCTATACAACTGTTCGAAAATGGTGCGAATCAATTGCCTATTTTTGACTTTCACTGTCATCTGAATCCCCAAGAAATATGGGAGAACAAGCCGTATGCTAATATTACTCAACTCTGGCTTGGAGGGGATCACTACAAATGGCGCACCATGCGTATGCACGGGGTTGGCGAGAAGTACATCACTGGAGATGCAGATGACTGGGAGAAGTTTAAGGCTTGGGCAGAGACGGTTCCTCATTTAATAGGAAATCCACTGTATCACTGGACACATCTGGAATTGAAGATGTTTTTCGGGATAGAGAAAATTCTTAGTCCATCCACCGCACATGAAATTTGGACAGAATGTAATGAGAAATTGCTTCTGCCTACATACAGACCAAGAGGTTTTATTGCAAAAGCAAATGTGAAATTTATTGGTACAACAGATGATCCGCTGTCCACACTTGAATATCACGATCTTTTAAATCAAGATGAATCGTTTGAGACCCTTATTGCACCGACATTCCGGCCGGATGGCGCTCTAAATATTGAATCCGATACCTTTTTATCTTGGTTAGATCAATTGAAGACGGTAACTGGACGTTCCATCAATTCTTTGGGAGATTTTCTGGATGCATTGAAGCAAAGAGTGAATTACTTCCATGAGCATGGCGGGAGGGCATCGGATCATGATATCCAGAAGCTGGATTATTCGGAGGTTTCCAAGGAAGTAGCGACAGCTATTTTTAACAAAAGATTGGGTAACCAAACGCTTAGCGATGATGAGATCACGGACTACCGTTCTTTTCTGCTCAAAGCCTTAGGAAAAATGTACGCGGAGAAACAGTGGGTAATGCAGCTTCATATGGGAGCTATCCGCAATAATAATACGAAAATGAAAAAGCGGATTGGATCAGACACAGGTTTTGATTCTGTAGGTGAAACTAATTTTGCACAAGGATTGTCCAGATTCTTGGATGCTCTTGATCAAGAGGACGCATTGCCTAGAACGGTTCTATTTAACCTCAATCCTAAGGATAATGCAGTGTTAGCGGGAATGATGGGGAATTACTATGAAGAGGGTATCCCTGGCAAAGTACAGTTTGGCTCCGGATGGTGGTTCAATGACCATATTGATGGCATGGAAAAGCAAATGAAGGATTTAGCAAACGTTGGTTTGATCAGTCATTTTATCGGTATGCTTACAGATTCCCGAAGCTTTCTATCCTATGCTCGTCATGAATATTTCCGGCGTATTTTATGCAACATTGTCGGAAACTGGGTGGAACAAGGTCTAATTCCTAATGATATGGATTTCCTGGAACAGATGATTCGAAATATCGGCTATCATAATGCGGATCACTTTTTTTTGCAAAGATAAACGGTTAACAGAAAACATGCCTAAAGCCTGAGAAATCAGGCTTTTTTGCTTATCTGTCTAGGACAACTGTAGTCCACTGGAATACACATATATGGACACCTAAATGCGGAGGTGAAGCATGATGATTATTGAGAATTATACCTTAGCATCGTCCACATCCCATGCCACTCCTTATTATGTGATCAGAGGTATGCTCCCTGGTCCAGTGTTTATGGTGGTGTCCGGCATACACGGGAATGAAACGGCAAGTATACGTGCCGCACAAAACCTCGTGAATCATTTGAGACAAGGGGAACTATATATTTACCGAGGCACGCTTATTATTGTTCCCCTCATGAATCAAAAAGCTTATCGTAAACGAATTCGAGGCGTGCCAGATTTGAACCGAACGTTTCCACGTACTCGGAGTGCATCTGCCAAACATCCATTATCCGTTGCTTTGCTTCAATTAGTACGGCGTTACCACCCCACCTGGTACCTTGATCTCCATGAAGCGAACGGTTTGTCTCAAAGAAATCCTAAGCGACTCGGTCAGTCCATTATCGTTAAGGCAGGGAGCGGAGGTACGTCTACAGCAAGACGCATCATAAAAGACATTAATCGTTCGATAGCGAATACATCCTATCATTTTAACATTCGTTTACGAGAGCGACCCGGCTCGTCACGGGCAGCTGTCTCCCGTATATTAGGCGCGAAGGCGTTTACTGTGGAAACTTGCTGGAGTCTTGACCGTGATCTTCGTATTCGCTATCAGATGGACATTGTTAGCCTCTTTTTAAGAAGGGCTGGATTGACGAGATGAAGAGAATATTCATTCACTGAGCAAGCTGAATCTGAGTTCAAGGGATTCGGCTTGTTTTTGCATAGTTTAGAAGGGTAATTGACAACAATGGGTATAGTGTATATATTACATATATACATTAATTACACACAAACTAGGAGTGAGGGCACGAATTCATGAACATATTGATATCCAACACTTCCGGTGAACCCATCTATGCACAGATTGTCAGTCAAATCCGCCAGATGATCCTACAAGGAGAGTTAATCTCAGGTACACCTTTACCTTCTATTCGCCAGTTAGCCAAAGAACTGCAAATCAGCGTAATCACAACCAAACGAGCCTACGAAGAACTGGAGAGAGAAGGCCTTATCAATTCTATTGTGGGCAAAGGCTCTTTTGTTTCGGGTGCAGATCAGGAGTTTATTCGTGAACAGCGGCTAAGGATTATGGAGAACAAAATGAAGGAGATTATCGACGAGAGTAAAATGTTAGGGATTGATTTTGCCGAGTTTAGTGAGATGTTGAAATTGCTTTATGAGGAGGAAACAGAATGAACGATGTCATTCAATTGGATCAAATATCTAAAAAATATGGCCATTTTAGCCTATGCGAACTTACGTTCGGTATTAAGAAAGGGTATATTACGGGGCTGATTGGACCCAATGGAGCAGGGAAAACAACATTAATCAAGATGATGATGGGTATGGTGCATCCAGATCGCGGCAGCATAAAGATTTTTGGCCAAAAGATGTCTACGAATGAAGCAGAATATAAAGATCGAATTGGGTATGTCTCGGATGAGAATTACTTTTACGATCAATTAACTATCGATCAGATGAGTAAAATTATTGCACCCTTTTATAGTCAGTGGGATAAAGAGACTTATAGGAAATACATAGAGATGTTCAAGCTTTCCCCGCGTAAAAAGATCAAAGAGCTCTCCAAAGGGATGAAAATGAAGTATTCACTCGCCATTGCCTTATCGCACGGTGCAGATCTGCTCATCATGGACGAACCTACTGCAGGTCTTGATCCCATATTCCGAAGAGAACTACTTGAGCTGCTTAGTGAACATATTCAGGATGAGCAGAAGTCTATTCTTTTTTCGACGCATAATACGACGGATTTGGACCGGATTGCAGATTATATTGTTTTTGTGAATGAGGGGCGCCTTGTTTTTAATGAAATGAAAGAATCTCTACCTAACAAATATATGCTGGTAAAGGGCAACAAGGAGCTGCTTGATCGAGATGTGCGGAAGTGTTTCATCGGGATTCGAGAGACAGCACTTGGATTCGAGGGACTGCTTAATAACAACTCTGAGGAGGCACGTTATTTTGGTGGTCAAGCGATATGTGAAATACCCACCCTGGAAGAAATTATGTATTTTACGGTAAAGGGAAGCGTTTTGCATGTTTAAGCTTTTGTGGCTGATTCGAAAAGACTTTATTCTTATACGAAATTTCTTCCCTTTGTTTCTCTTGAGTGTTTTGTTTGTTGCCTATGTGCAAAAGGATAACTTTAGTATGTTTGCTCCGTTTCAAGTTTTATTGCTGCTCTTCTATTCCTGTTCTATGGATGTACAGAATAACAACAGAAGGTTTGTTATAGGACTGCCAGTAAGACGACAAGAGATTGTTTTGGCTAAATACGTATCATTGATTCCTTATAGTTTCATCGGTTTGATTTGCTCATCTGTGTTATGTCTGATCTCCTATCTGGCTGGATATTCGATTAGCTCACACTACTGGATAGCGATTGTCCTGACATTACTGATGATCCCTTTGACTGCATCTATTTATTTACCGATCCATTATTGGCTTGGTCACAAGTACTATTACTTCAATATCCTATTTAATGTAGTTGTAACGATAACCACCATTAACGCTGGAACTTCACTTTCAAATTCAAAAGTATTCTCAACAATAACCCAATTCAAGCTGCAAGATCATCTGGTGCCGGTGGGTTTGATAGGGATCGTTTATCTATTCATCATGTACAGCTCCTATAGGATTTCACTACGATTGTTTATCAGGGAAGAGTTATAGCTAAGGAGGACTTCAAGTGTATAAATCATTTTTTCTTATTCAAAAAGACTTCATTCTTCTGCGAAAATTTCTGCTGCTGCTCATTCCTCTTTTTATATTTATAGCCTATTCAAACTATGAAAGCTTCAGTTTATTTACGATCATGCCACCCATGCTGTTATTGATAAGCTCCTGTTCAATGGATACACTACAGATGACGCAACGATTTCTTGTGAATCTCCCTGTTAGGAGACAAGAGCTTGTCCGTGCCAAATACTTCTCGATCCTTCCGTATGCTCTTGTCGGGCTAGCGTTAACTGCCTTAACCTATCTCCTGATTATGATGACAGGGAAAGAGGTAAACCCTCATTTTTGGCAAGAGGTTGGCCTTACGATATCCATTTTCCCACTCCTCGCCATGATTTTTTTGCCGATTCATTACTGGTTAGGGGCTAAAGGAGCGCAGGTGGTTAATGTTGTTTTTATGATGGTAGTAATGATGGGTCCGAACGTGATCGGCAGCTTCCTTCAATGGTTTCCTGAGGTGGAGAATTGGCTGAGTTTTGGAGGAAAGTCTAGCTTTATCCCTTATATCATACTAGTGCTGATTTATGTGTTCCTCTTAAGTTGCTCTTACATTCTTTCATTGCGAATTTTTGAGCGGAAAGATCTTTGATCGTAATGATTTGAGATTTTAATTGAATTCATATACCATTATCTCTACAAACATAAATACAGTAGGGGAAGGTATAACCAATGCCTAAGATGATCTATAGTTTTCGCACAAAAATGATTATGCTGCTGATGGCCAGTATGCTAGTCTCCGGTGGTATCACCTTTTTAATCTATAAAGCGCTCCAGCGATATTATCACTCTGAAGTGAAGTTTGAGAACCCTTTAACTAGAATTCGTTATGTAATAAGAGATTTTGGAGATGTGAATACATTTTTAATTATCTTTATACCGCTTGCCATCTTGTTCTTTTTCATATTTACTAAACCGTATGCTAAATACTTCAAAGAAATCTCCAAGGGGATTCATCAGCTAGCGTCAGGTGATTTCTCCGAACGAGTTGATATCCCCTCCAAAGATGAATTTGGGATTATTGGACAAGATATCAATCTGGCAATTGATCATCTACAGGAAGCTATTGAGCGGGGAGACTTTGCTGAAAGCAGTAAAGACCAACTTGTGTTGAACCTGGCGCATGATCTCCGTACACCTCTAACTTCGGTCATTGGCTATTTAGATTTTATTTTGAAGGACGATCAATTAACTCCTGAACAGACCAGACATTACACGACGATTGCATATACTAAATCTCAGCGCTTGGAAAAATTAATCGATGAGCTGTTTGAAATTACAAGAATGAACTACGGCAAGCTTAAGCTTGAGAAAACCTCGATTGATCTCAGTGAGCTTCTCTTACAATTAAACGAAGAATTATACCCAGTCTTTGAGAAAAATGGTCTCACCAGCAGATTAGATATGACTCAGACTCTGAAGATTCACGGTGACGGGGAATTGTTAGCACGTGTATTTGAGAACCTTCTAACGAATGCTGCCCGATACGGAAGCGATGGTCAATTTATTGATATTCACGGTTACTTAGACGCTAACGAGGTAGTCGTTGAAGTGATCAACTATGGAAATTGTATTGAGCCGGAAGAGCTGCCACGTATATTTGACATGTTTTACACGGGTGATCGTGCGCGGACACATCCAACAGGAAGCACGGGGCTTGGTTTATTTATTACTAAAAATATAGTAGAGCAGCATCTTGGAACCGTATCAGCGCATAGCAATGTGGTGCGGACGATCTTCGAAGTGCGGCTCCCACAAAACAGTTAATGAAGCCAATGCCATAACATGAAGTGCTATTCTGCAGAGGATTTGGGGGGAGGTGATTTATACAGATCATCCCCCTTTGAAATCCTCTTAAAAACATGATATAATTAGCTTGCTAATTAATAAGTAAAGTGGTTCGGGGGAACAAGCTGTGATTGAAGATGAGATACGAGAACTACTTGATAGAATTTCAGCGGAAATGCGTAGAGATTATGCAGAGCTGCTTAGAGAACTTAATCTACATGTAGGTCAAGAACAGTTATTATGCCGGTTATGGAGATCCGATGGGATGACGCAGATACAGTTAAGCGAAAGTCTGAATTGTGAACCTCCGACCATAACGAATATGGTGAAATCCCTTGAGAATCATGGGTTTGTTGTTCGAAAAAGAGATCCTGAGGATGGGAGAGTAAGTCGAGTATTTCTAACGCCAGCCGGACGTAATCTCTGTGAGCCTGTGGAATGTATATGGAATAAGCAATTGGATAAATTATTAACAGGAATTTTACCCGAAGAACGTTTATTGTTAAGAAGGCTTATGAAACAGATGGCGGATAATTTATCTTGAATCTGGCATTACCTACCACATCCATTAGCAAGCTAATCAAAACTTAGAAATGAGGAACATAGATGATTACCAGTTTGACTCGTATTAATGAACTAGCTAGGAAAGAACGTGAAGAGGGTTTGACAAAAAGTGAATGGGTGGAGCAAATCGTTTTACGTGAGGATTATCTGCGTGAGATTCGTGGACAAGTTCGTAACAGTCTATCAGGTGTGACGATTGTAGATCCTGAAGGAAATGATGTCACGCCTGAAAAGATTCGTTTATCGCGTAAAGAAACGCTGAACTAAATTTTGAACTAATACAATGGATGAGCACTTTTAGAATATCGTTGAATGGCCCTATGGCTTAATCAGCGAATAGCTAAAGGTGTTTTTTTATGCAATCCAATGGACGGAAGTGAAACATATCTACATCAATTCTCTTAACGGAAGCTTAATTCTATATCGCTAGCTGTGGCTAAGAATTAAGACGTAATTAATCTTGTGTTTCACAGGATCTAAGAGTGGATGGTTAGAATGAAATGGACAGAAGATAAGATATGAACATATGGGGAGCGGGAGATAACAGATGAAAAAAGCATTGTTCTTGTTACTTAAAGCAGTAGTAGTTATTATCGTACTAATCGTAGTATTTCTAGCCGCTGTATTTACAGTTAATGTGGTCTGTAACCAATTGGAGAAAGGCAAAATTGAATCCTATGGTCAGCTAGTTCCTGTGGACGGAAAAAACATGAATGTCATGATTCAAGGGCAAGGCGAAGAAACGGTCGTGTTATTACCAGGTTTCGGAACTGCAGCGCCAGGGATTGATTTTAAACCGCTAGTTGACGAGCTATCTCCATTCTACAAAGTGGTAGTGATAGAGCCATTTGGTTATGGGTTAAGTGATATCACTGAAAAAGAACGAACGGTCGATAATATAGTGAGTGAACTTCATGAAGCGTTACAACAATTAAAGATAGACCGCTATATTCTGATGGGGCATTCTATTTCCGGAATTTATGGTCTAGACTATGTGAATAAATACAAAAACGAAGTCAGTGCATTCGTGGGGATCGACAGCAGTGTACCAGCACAAGGCGGAGGCGAGGAGCTCCCAACTGCAGCCATAAAATCACTTAAACAATCAGGCTTCTTCAGATTGCTGGTTAAAATCGATCCTACCCAAATCCTCTCACCAAATGTGGATGATAAAACTAAAGAACAAAATAGAATGATTACACTTAAAAACATGATGAATCCAAATATCATTAATGAAGCTGAGCATTTTACAAGCAATTTTAAAGCTACAGAAACGTTAGATTTCCCTAAAGATCTTCCTGTGATTTTCTTCTTAGTGAAAGATAATTCAGATGTTGAAGGATGGGAAGCCTTACATGAAGATCAGATTAAAGATTCCTTACATGGTAAGATGATGATATTAGATGGAGATCATTATTTACACCATACCCGTTCGAAAGAAATCGTCCAGAATTTCAGAAGCTTCATGAGTGAAATCAAATAACATAAATGAGAAAACGTCGAACGATTCATTAAGGGAATCATTCGGCGTTTTTTTTATATGAATGATAAAGTAATAAAAAAGATGATTGATCAATGCATTTGTGGGCATTCTAAACCTTAATCGTTATTATAGGAAGGACTACCATCGCATGTGCGGAATAGCAGGAATATTAAAGTATAATGGACAATCCCCGCAAGAAGAAATCTTAAAACAAATGACAGGCGCAATGAATCATCGAGGTCCTAATCATGAGGGAGTATGGCTCGATACTCGCATAGGACTTGGTTTCCGGAGGTTGTCCGTTATAGATTTACGTGATGGCAATCAACCGATGACGAATGAAGATCGTTCGCTTTGGATTGTTTTTAATGGTGAAATCTATAATTACAAAACACTAAGAGATCAGCTTAAGCTGAAGGGACATCAATTTCAAACACAATCAGATACAGAAGTTATCGTGCATTTATTTGAGGAATACGGCAAGGACTGTGTTCATCATTTACGTGGAATGTTTAGTTTTGCGATTTGGAACCTTAAGGAACAAACTCTTTTTGCTGCTAGAGATCATTTTGGCATTAAGCCTTTTTACTACTATAAAGACGAGAATAATCTTTTATTTGCTTCGGAAATCAAAAGCATTCTTGCAGTGCAAGGGGTACCTAGAAAGCTTCAGTATCAGAGCTTATTTAGCTACTTAACTTTTCAATATGTGCCCCAACCCGATACGATGTTTGAACATATTTATAAATTAGGTCCTGCCGAGCGATTATTTGTTAACCCGGATGGTGAAATGAAGATCGAGAAATATTGGGAGCCCCATTTTCATCCGGTAGAACGATCTTTAGCAGACTATGCCGAAGAAATTCAGTGGAAATTGAAAGAGTCTGTAAACCTTCATTTACAAAGTGATGTGAATAGAGGGTGTTTTTTGTCCAGTGGCATTGACTCCACAGCTATAGCTGCAATGATGAAAGCAGAAGAATCAACAAAAACCTTCTCGATTGGATTTGATGGAGGGAACAATGAAACGATCATTGCAAATCAAACTGCTGCCACACTGGGAACAGATCATTATTTTCACATCCTATCTACAAAAGACTTTTTTGAGAGTATCCCGAAAACGGTATGGCATCTAGATGAGCCTGTCGCGGATCCTTCCGCCATTGCACTCTATCATCTCAATCAGCTGGCAAAAGATCATGTCACAGTTGTCCTATCAGGGGAAGGTGCTGATGAACTGTTCGGAGGATACCGAATCTATAGAGAGCCAGATGCATTAAAGCCGATAACCTGGATGCCTAACTTCATAAAGGATTCGTTACGAAAATCATTAACCCTATATCCTTATCATTTTTATGGCAAAAATTATTTACTTCGGGGTCTGACACCTTTAGAAGAGCGTTTTTTCGGTAATGCGAACATCTTTAACAAAACCGGCAAGATGAATTTGCTCCATGAGTCGGTACACGCCCAAAATAGCTTTTTACATCCAACGGATATCGTTAAGCCTTTTTATGATAAGACAGTGCACCTTGACCCTACGACAAGAATGCAGTTTATTGATATGAATTTTTGGTTACCTGGAGACATTCTGTCAAAAGCAGATAAGCTATCCATGGCTCATTCATTAGAATTAAGAGTCCCATTTTTAGATAAAGAGGTTTTCGAAACGGCTAGTAAAATTCCAGTCTCGAATCGGATTGGTAAAAATACAACAAAACTCGCTTTGCGTAAAGCCATGGAAGGAATCGTTCCGGATGCTATTGTGAATCGCCCAAAATTAGGATTTCCCGTACCCATTCGTGATTGGCTTAAGACACCGATTTCAGATAGAATGTTTGAACAGATACGATATAGCGGTATTGATGAAATATTCAATTTGAATATCGTCGAAGAAATGTTCATCCAGCATCGGAGTAATAAAGGTGACTATTCGCGTAGAATATGGCTAATTTACATTTTTTCAGTGTGGTACACACTTTTTATGAAAGAAGATCTGAAGCAACTTAACAGTGCCGTGTTGTAAATGGGGGAATGATTCGTTTGAATATTGAGGAATATGCATGGAATACACATGAGCAACAACTTAAAGAAACTAACGAGTTTACTTACAGTAGTCCAAAGCTAAAAATTGGAGATAACATAGCATTAAGAAATCAACTTGAAGAAACGTTAGAAAAATTGCCGCAGAAGGATCTGGCCAAATGGGCTTTGAGAGTAGCCGTGGAACATCTGAAGCATCTGGATCAACATCTTGTAAATGACCCGCGGATAGATTTAGGAATAGAAACGCTAGAAAAGCGCATAACTGGAGATATAAGAGCCTTCGACTTAAGAAAGGTTGGATTTATAGTCAATGAGTTAGCGAAAGAATCCACAAGCGAGCCTAGTAAGTATGCTGCGCGTTCTTTTGCACAAGCCATTGCAACAGGACATATGAGAGGACATGCTATAGTTAGCAGTGACTATGCAGTTAAATTGGTAAATTACATATCAAAAAATGATGATTCAGTAGCCGAGACCGCTACTAAGGAACGAGAAAGACAATTGAGGATCGCTGAAGATTTGCTTTGAAATTGCAGATGTATGAATGAAACGCGTATGAGGATGCTTTTAATAAAAAAGATAATGGTAACAATTAGCAATTTATATTTACTTAATATTTAAGGTGTGTGTATGACAAACAACAATAATTATTAATGGCTTTGTGTGAAACTCCGGCGTGCTTTAAACTTTGCATCTTAGAGATAAATCAAGTTCTACAATAAAAAAATATAGAAAAGATCAATGCTTCATTGAAAGGGCAGCGATTTTGAACAATGTATTGATATTCATTCATGGACAGCAAATTGGCCATATTAAGGATCTAATTTGCTGGTTCCATTAATTTAACTAATACTTACTCACAAAACCCGTATTTTGTACATATGTCTATGGATTGGAAACTTACCCTTTTCGGTTAGTTTAACAAAGGCTGTCGGTGGACAAGAACATAGTCCCTTTGCCGACAAAGCCCCTATTCTGGCCATAAAAAAACAACTCAACTGGAGCAGTTTTCAATAATCATGCTTCTTTATATAAGAACTTACGTAATTAATCAGTTCATAATTTTTTGGATAATCAATGGATATCCGTGCTGGTACATAGGATTTCATTTTTGAAATAGCTTTCTTTTTTCTTAAGCTATGATTGGGGCATTGATATTCAGTGATTCTTGTGTTGATTGTATTCTCATAATACATCTTAAAGTTAATACTTTCAGCGCTCTTACCTTTAACCTCTTAGTATTTAAAAGCCATTTTGAAGTTAGCTTTTGTGCTGATGTGAGAATTTATAAGAACTTTATCTTTAAGACATAATCTACATTCTTGAAGCATTCGTGCCCCAGCTCCCTGCCGGCATGCCTTAATGGTCTATATATTTGGCACAGGCCCCTCAAAAAAAATAACAGAACCCTTAACTTAAAGCACTTTAAGGGTTCTGTTTATTATTTTATTTATTTGACATATTTAATTGCATACTTTTCAAGATTTCGGCTTTGTCCAATTGCTTAATACCTTCTGCCCCCTTCTTTTTTCCTGCATTGAATTTGGACCAATTTATTTTGGTCGTCTTCAAGCTGTCCCGCATTATAGTGAACCCTTCCAGCTGGAGTTTTGCTCCTGCCAGATAGTAGGTATGTATTTCTTTCAACTCTACATTATTAGCTTTGAGGTTTTTCAACCCGGATACAAATTTAGTATAATTGGGCAATACAGTATTGTTTAAAGTAAGAAAGAGTGTTTTTCTTGTTGAATCGTTCAGGAGTCTATTTTGATTTAACGTATTTATGGCTTTCTTTTCATAGCTTGCTATTGGCTGCAACTGCTCATTGTAATCTTCCATATCCTGTAACATAATTTCTTCGTGTGTAGGTTCCTTTATAACTACCGGCTTAGTTGGTTCAGGAATGACTGTATAATCATCTACCACTTGAACAGTGAATACATAAGGTTCAAACTTTTCTCCAATATTGACAGTTAAGGTAGCAATCCCTTTATTTATTGCATGAAGTTCAGAAACCCATTGCGTTTTTCGTACGACCTTGACAACATTCTCATCTGAAGAGATTGGAGTAAAGTCATGTTCCGTAACGTCTGCATCGGTCCAGTCAGTGATGGCTATTTCGTATGACTTCCACTCCCCAACTTTTATCTCAGCAGGTTTGGTCACTTTGACAATGTCGGTGATGTTCCGTGCAGCCGCATAAATACTGCCACCCCCGAATACAACAGATACTATAATTGCTAGCATTAGCGAATAAATCCAACTCTTTCGTTTCATATAGCCTTAACCCCGCTTAATTATTAATAGTAAAGCATTTACCAATTTTGCTAAGACATTTCATGAATAGGTCGCAGGTAGCAAAAGCAGCATATTACTTTCCTCTTATATTATATAACTTAGCAGGAATAATTGTCCTATGTTTTTTGGGTTTGCTTCCCGTTTCGGGGCACCTCTTTAACTGATTCGTTCCATAAATGGAAAAGGGGCAGTCATCTTCGTCCGGTTTCCGGCATTGTCATACTCATAAAAGGATTGGTTTTACGTCCGGGTCTATTCTGATCCACTCACACAAATAGCCGTCCGCCAGCAGATTCCTGGCGGACGGCTATTCAGCTTGTTATTTAATGCAATTATATACAATCTGTGCTGCCTCTTCCCGGGTGCGGCAGCCCTTGGGCTCAGCTCCTTACCCAAGCCCGTTAGTATTCCTGCTTCTACAAACTGCTTCATTGCTGTCCGGGCATATCAGGCTACCGCACTGACATCTTTGAAGCTGTCGTAGCTCTGACCGTTGCTGCCATCCGGCAGCCGGTTCAACTGCTCCATGATATTGTACAGAAAGTCAGCCCGCTTCACCTGGGCCTCAGGTACAAACACATAGCTGCTTACCCCCTTTACCACCTCTCTCGCCGCCAAGTAGTCAACGGTACCGGAATACCAGTTGCCCGGTGCAACATCATTGAATTTGATTTCGTTATACCCTAAAGCATAATTTGAAAAATGGGAGGTCTGGAAGTTAACCTTTTCGGCTGCTGCATCGTAGCCCCCGTTAACCAACTGAAGGTTTCCTGTCTGATCGCTATAATACACCACAATGGCTTTTGACTTTTCATTTGCTTTTGGCGTATAAGGTACACTGATCTTAACTATTTCACCGTTGAATGCTGTAATTTCAGCATTTCCGGCTGTTACAGAGAAGTCTACAACCGGTCTGTCTCCAAGCTTGCTCCGGGCTTTGTCCGGCAAGCTTAATGAAGCAAGCTTCTTAATTCTGATTGCGCTATCCTCTGCTGCATTTCCAATAGCAGCTACTGCGTTGGACGTAAAGGTAATAGCAGCAATGCCTGTATTCAGCCTCAGCTCTGCCCTGGCGGCTTCGGCTTGCTTGACCTTGCGGACCAAATCACTGATTACAGTGGAATCCAGCTTGACGATGTCAGCTCCTGCTTCCTTGCCTGCCGTTGCTTGGATCTTCACACTATAAGTAGTGGTGCCGTCAGCAGCAGTGCCAGAGGTCACGGCTGCCGGAG
>RCUU01000897.1_pt1 | contig 15328 bp, 11 predicted proteins | sample 2166211 | NCBI WGS metagenome assembly RCUU01 (sample SAMN09932620, study PRJNA488358) | compost metagenome | feature: garden; material: soil; isolation source: compost soil in phenylacetic acid-enriched culture | place: Germany: Experimental Botanical Garden Goettingen | collected 2016-01-27
CAGACAGGATTGCTGAATTCACGTGGGCATACAAGCAATGATCTGGAATACCTGAAAATGATCTGTCCCACCTATACAGGAGAAAATGATTACAAGATGGAGCCAGCTGTAACTGATGGAAAACTGATCACGGCATCTGGAATAGCTCCGTTGGAATTTTCTGCGCACATCTTGAAAGCTTTGGATGTGTTTTCTCCAAAAACGTTAGACGCCTGGTATAGCCTTAATAAGACTAATGAATCTAAATATTACTATGAGTTGATGAATTCAATACAATGAGGGTCCCAGCGACTTTGCATTGCGAGTCAATCGATTGACCAATACTGCACGTTAGTTCAATAAAAAAGATGCTCGATATGAAATATCGAGCATGACCCAAAATCGGCCTAAGAACGCTCCAACGTTCTTAGGCCGAAGCTGTTGAAGCAGGTGCTTCTCAATAGCTACTATACGTGCTGTCCCCCTAGAACAGCCTGAAGACGGTCCAGGTTCTGCTCGTTGCTGTCCGGGCAATATGATTTTACTTGCTCAAATAGGTTCTCGTCTTTAAACTGTTGACGGAATGTCACACGCGTTCGCGCCCCCTCATCGGTAAATGTCGCCGTCAATCGGAACTCAGGAGCGCCTTGATGCTCCAGAACGATACGCTTTCCCGCCTCGATCTCGATGAACTTATTCTCGTTCGGATATTCCTTGCCGTCTGGTCCGTGAAAGGTAAAGCGCCAGAAGCCACCTTCGCGAAAGTCGAATTCGTGGAACGTGCTCGTGAAGCCGTTAGGACCCCACCACCGCGTCAGAAGCTCCGGTTGCGCCCACGCCCGGTAGACCTCTTCCCTTGGGGAGTCGTATAAACGCGTGTGGGCAAACTCCAAGTCATTGGCAACCAGATCAAAGTTGTCCTTCGCGGCTAAGGACCCTTCGGTTTGAACAAGCGATTTGCCAAGGAGCTCAAGCAGCTCCCTCGACCCGTGTTCCCGATTCTCTATCGCATCAAGCCCATCGAAGAAGGTTCCTTGCTCCGTAAAGGTCAGCTTCGTGCCGCCATCCGTGTCTGTAAGCTCAATCGTCGTGATGGACACCGAGAACCGCACGCCGTTAAAGTCCATTACGTACGTATAAACAATCCGTTCGAGCGGAACGATGTCCTGATAGATTGCGTCGAATGTGAACAACCCGCCTCCTGGCGCCTCGCCGCTGCTGAATTCCCGTCCGCCTACCCGGAACTCGAACACTTCGGGCTTCGTGAACCAACGCGCTTTGGCTTCAGCGTCAGCCATTGCGTTGTACACTAGCTCCCTGGATGTCGGATACGTCTTTTCAATTACGAATGTGCCATGGTTTACGAATTTTTCTTTCATGATTTTATTCCTCCTCGTCATCTGTTTGTACTGTTTCCTCATCCCCGCTCGCCAAAAACATCCCCAGTAGGCCAAAACGTTTCTCCCAACTTTGTTGACGATTAAGGATCGGCTTCTCGTAGTCGTTCTTCATTGCTTGCAGCAGTGTGGTGAAATCTTCTACCGTTACTTGAGCTTTTCCTTTCATCCGCTTTGACACATGCCTCAGTTGATCCAGTAGCTTTTGCTGACGCCGTATTTGCTCCTGTACCCGCTCGATTTGCAAGTTGACGACTTCAAGCGGGTCAATTTCGCGGCCCGTTAGCGCCGCCTTCACCTCGTCGAGCGATAGGCCTAACTCCTTCAGCGAAACAATTCGGAAGAGCCGCGATAAGTCTTCGTCGTCATAGAGCCGATGTCCTGATTCCGTGGCTGCCGACGGCGAGAGTAGCCCGATCTGGTCGTAGAAGCGCAATGTACGCACCGTTAGCCCCGTCAATTTGGCCAGATCCCCAACCTTCCAATATCGTTTCATTGATCATCTCCGTTCTTTGTCGCTAGCTCGATTTCCGGTAGCCTTATTATAAAACCTGACGTTACGTAAGGTGCAAGTGATTTATTAAAATTTTAATTTTCTTTGGAAAAAAGAAGAGCCTAAGAAAAACTTAGGCTCCTTTTTTGCTGCTAATGGATAAACGACTGCCATCGTTTTGCTGCCCTTAAAGTCGGGTTCCCCCAGTGGCGTCAATAAACTGCCCCGTAACCCATCGTGCTTCCTCAGAAGCTAAAAACGCAACGATATCCGCAACATCCTTGGTAGTTCCCACTCTTCCGAAAGCAGACATTGAAGCAGCTTCAGCATGAGATTCCGGGATGGCTAGCCAATCCTTGTTCATATCCGTAGCCGTTACTCCCGGCCTTACTGCATTCACCGTAATACCTTTTGCTGCAAAATGTGGCGCCAAAGCCAAAGTCAGGGTCTCAACGCCGCCTTTAGAAGCCGAATAAATCGTTTGCATTGGACCGGCAACCCGAGTAAAACCTGTAGATATGTTAATGATCCGCCCGCCATTCCGCATAAAGGGGCTGACTGTCTGGGTAAGAAAGTAGGGAGCTTTCAGGTTGACATTAATGACTTCTTCAAACGTTTCAATTGATGTTTCTTCAAAAGGAATGGCCGGCGCAATCCCTGCGTTATTGATTAAAATGTCCAAGTGCACGGTTCCAAGTTCCGAGCGAATCGCATCTTCAAATGCGCTCCAAAGCTGTTTTACACCGGAAAGGCCATCGCTTAATTCCGCCTGTAGAGCTACTGCCTTTGAGCCCAATGCTTGAATTTCATCAACCACTTTTAAAGCCGCATCCCGATTACTAGCATAATGCACGCCGATCCATTCCGCTCCACCCGCAGCTAATTGCTTGGCGATTTCAGCGCCGATCCCACGACTTGCTCCTGTAACCAAGGCTACTTTACCACTGAATTTTCCTGCTTTCGTCGACATCTGATCCTTGCTCCTTTATTGAGAATTTTAGGCCATGTCCTCGTCCCCAGGGGATTGACGAAATAACATAACGTTCGTTACGATATTGAATATACCCATTTTGGCGAGAACTGTCAATTGTTTAATTACAGAACTCAATGCTGATTTTGTCGACGTACGTTGCACGGGCCCTTGTCCAATCGATCGACTAGCTGCGAACCGTAACGTATGTTATGATAACGTACAGTAAAATAATTGAGGTGATCTGACGGGATGGGACGTCATCGCGAATTCAATGTGGATCAAGCACTGGACGCAGCACTTTGCGTGTTCTGGCAAAAGGGTTATGAGGGCACGTCGTACACCGACCTGACGCAGGCCACGGGTGTTGAACGCCCCGCACTCTATTCGGCATTCGGCAACAAGGAAGCGTTGTTCCGCCGAGTTCTGGAGCGCTATTACGAGCATTACCACGATTTCTTCCCGACGGCGATGGAATTGCCAACCTCGCGAGAGGTGGTTGCTCACATCTTTCGCAGCGCCGCCGATTTACAAACTCGTTACCCAGATCATAAGGGGTGTCTATATGTGCACGGCGACTTGGCAGGCTCGGATGAAGCCGAACCTATTCGCCTTTCTCTGATTGATGCGCGTGCCGAGGGAGAGACGATGCTGCGTGATCGCTTGGAGCGGGCAAAACAGGAGGGAGATCTGCCGGAGACTGCGAATTGTGCTGTGCTAGCTGCATTTGTGATGGCCGTGCTCCACGGGATGGCGGTCCAAGCCAAAGCCGGCTTCAGCCGCGACATGCTGGAAGCTGTTGCGGAGCAGGCGCTCTCCACCTGGCCTACCGGCGGCACCACACTTACGAACAAGTCATCTTAAATCGGTATCGGTACTTTATCTCAACACTAAAAGCCACTCCTTCATCAGGAGTGGCTTTTGTTTACCGCAATTCCATAGATTAGATGTTTATTTTCTGACGCAGTTCGTCCATCATCGCTTCAGCTTGTGATGGATCCTCATCCAACAGCTTCCTGTAGGTCAACATCCAATTTAGGGTTACAAGCATATGATCGTATTCGTCTTTCTTGCGCTCGATCTCTTGGATCTTCTGAAGAATCCATGAGATTACTTCTTGGTTCGTACGTGCGCTAGTATCTTGTTCCTGCAAGATCGTCTTCAGCTCAGCTAACGTGCAGCCGATGCCTTGGAATTTCTTAATTAGCTTCAGCCGCCCAATAGCTTCGTCTGAGTAGTTGCGGTAATTATTCTGCTCTCGCTGAATATGCCTGCCATCAAGCAAGCCTTCTTTCTCATAAAAACGAATGGTATGCGGTGTTAGTCCCATCAAGTCTGCTAATTCTTGAATTTTCATATGATCGCCTACCTCCAAACGCTTGCCTTAGAGTGTACTTTATAGTTTAGACTGATGTCAGATCTTCGTCAAATTCAAAGGAGGCGTTAAACGATTATGCGTATCTTCGTTACAGGTGCATCAGGTTATATTGGAACAGCCGTCGTTCGTGAACTCATCGATGCGGGCCATCAGGTGGTTGGGTTGACCCGTTCAGAGAGCGGTGCACACCTATTAGAGAGCTTAGGAGCTGAGGTGGCTCGCGGTGTTGTTGAGGACTTGGAGTTTTTGCGCCAGAAGGCAGCCGATTCAGACGGTGTGATTCATCTTGCGTTTAACCACGATTTCTCTAATTTCGCAGCATCGCTATCAGCGGATCTTCGCGCTATCGAAGCATTGGGAGGGGGACTTGCGGGCTCCGGTAAACCACTGGTGATCACAGCCCACGCGAATGGCAAAGCATCGGAGGATGCAGCACTTTCGTTTATTGAACAAGGCGTGAGAGCCTCGATTGTCTCGCTTGCTCCTTCCGTTCATGGAGAAGGGGATAAAGGCTTCGTGCCTCAACTCATTCGAATTGCCCGGGAAAGAGGGACTTCAGCATACGTTGGAGACGGTACCAACCGTTGGCCCGCGATACATCGCTTGGATGCGGCGGTTTTGTTCCGACTCGCCGTCGAATCAGCGCCTGCAGGCTCACGATTGGATGGCGTCGGCGATGAAGGCATTCCGTTCAAAGACATTGCCGGCGTCATCGGTCGTCACTTAGATGTGCCGGTAGTCAGCATTCCGCATGAAGAAGCCCAAGCCGTTTTCGGTTTTTTAGGCATGGTCGCATCGCTTGACTTAGCAAGATCAAGTGAGGGGACGAAGGAGCTGCTCGGTTGGAAGCCTCTCCAACAGGGTCTTCTTGCAGATCTGGAGCAAGGGCATTACTTCATAAAATAGCCCTGGACTAGCAAGGCATCCTCACCCATGCTTTATTTTATCCCAATACAAAAGCCACTCCTTCCCAGGAGTGGCTTTTGTACGATCGCGCTGAAATGGGGTTTTCGCGGACGCCCGCAATGCCTTACAATATGCATATGGACTTCGTGTTACACGAAGCTAAGCGAGCTTCATCCACTTTTCCCAAGGAGGATCACATATGTATACGGTCAAAGAAGCCGCCCAGATCACGGGGCTCACCGAGCACGCCATACGCTTTTACACGGATAAAGGGTTGGTCCCTAGCTTGCAGCGGAATCAGAACAACATTCGGATGTTCGACGAAGAATCGATCAATTGGCTGCACGGCATCAAATGTCTCAAGCAATCCGGGATGCCGATTGAAGGGATCAAAACGTACGTCGATCTCTGTCTCGAAGGAGATTCGACGATCTCGCAACGTTTTGCACTTATGATGGAGCATAAAGAAGCGGCGATTGCCAAGCTCGAAGAAGCCAAACGGCATATCGCTCATCTAGAAGAGAAAACCGTTCTTTATCAGGCCATTCTGGAGCATCGCTCTCCGGATACGATGAATCCCGGCAATTGGGACAAAATTCGGCATATGCATCGTGACGTATTTTTTTCGCCTTCTGCATCCTCAGCCGCTCGGCGTTGATAGCGTCCGTCGGTTTCTTTTTTTGTCGGGCCACGACTGCAGCCCAGTTCGATGCTCCAGGTGGGAGTTAAACCAGAAGGTTCAATTCCTTGGCTTGAGCGATGGCTTTTGTCCGACGATTGACCTTTAATTTGGCGAATATATTTTTCACATGGACCTTTACCGTACCGATGGCGATAATCAGGTGATCCGCAATCTCCTTGTTGGACAATCCTGACGCTAGCAAAGCAAGAACCTCGAGCTCGCGTTCCGTCAGCGGTTCTTCTATCCGATCCGGCGGCGGGACTTCTTCCGCTGAATCCGTTTCCGTATAGGTCGGTTCGCTCGAGCCTTGCAGGACGCACATCAATATGCCATACGACGCCATAGCCAGAAGGACGGCCATATGATCGCGCGTAAATACGCCGCTTGCGAGTCTGTTTTCAAGGTAAAGAACGCCCAACATCGTGCCATGAAGCATAACGGGAATGCAAAGAACCGATTGCGGCTGGCGCTTCGCGATATACGGGTTATGAATCAGCCAACTTTCCCCTCCCTTAGCATATAGGACTTCCTCTTGGGTACGAAAGACATAACGGATGATTCCTTCTGGCAGGAGGGAACTGTCAGTAAGTTCTAGAGGCGAAGGAACTGTTGGCACCTCCGCGTCGGCGTATACCTGAATGTAAAGCTCATCGTTGCTTCCCGTCAGAAGAGCGCCTTTACTGGCCCCGGCATGCTTCATCAGGGTATTCATGATTTCCGCAAGCATGGCGTCCGTGTCCGTCAGATTCGAGATCGTTTGCGTCGTATTAAGAATCGCGGCAAGATCAATGTTGTCCGCGTAAGCGGGCTCTGTTCGTAATCGGGTAGTCTCCTCCGCTTGTTTCGTATCGCGATCGCCTGCCATAGTCGGGGAGCTGTCAGCCGTTAAATCGGCCACCTCTTGTTGCTGCCAATGCAGGAGACGCTCCTCCAATTGCCTGGTCTTTAGATGAACTTCCCATTGCCTGAACCCCTCTACTGCCATTTTAAAATAATGCAGAGCCGTCTTTCTATGGCCGCGACTCCAATAGTGATTGGCTGCAAGTTCACTTGCAAGGCTTGTTGTCCGAATATCGCTTTGCTCCCGTGCCTCCCGGATGGCCTTATCATACAAAGCCTCAGCCAGGTTGAGTTCGCCGTTAACGCGCGCTAACTCCGCTTGAAGAAGATGATGTCTTGGTTGGAAATTAGCTGGACTCCACTTGACCCACTTACCGAAACGGCGAATATTGCGAATGACGTTTTTTTTCATTCTCGGCCAATTCTCAGAGGGGGGATCATCAGCTAAAATGGCTAGCGATTCATAAAACAGGCATTCCGGCAAATGGGGCAAGTGCGTAGCATACGCTATATAGGTTTTAGCTTCCCGCGCCCAGTGTATGGCTTCCTTCGGATTCCCTAACAAATAATGCAACTGGGCTTTATACGTGCTGTATTGAAATAAGGTGGTGGCTGAAGTCTCTTCCTTGTAAATCCGGGACAGAAATTCTTCTTCGTCAAAAGTCCCTCCGTTGAACGAGTCCGGTGCGTCCGTTCTGCCTTGAAGGGCGAGAATAACCTGCTGATACAAGTGAAAGTTCTGTCTTATGAATTCATCTTTGGTGGTATCAAGCACGGCCATATAATCCGCAATCGTTCTCGCTAACTCGCTCAAGGATGCTCTTACATACAAGGAGTTGACATGAGCGCCCATCGCGTAACTGGCAAATACGTAGTCCCCCGATTCCATCCCGAAACGAAGCGCCCTTGTTAAATAAGCGTCACCTTCATGAGCATCTCCGACAAATTGGCAAAGTACGCCGCCGAAGATGGTATAGGTTTTACTTTTAACCGAAGGGATATTGCTTTGCTCCGAAAGCTCCTTTGCTATCTCGCCAATTGCGTACCCCTTATCGAATCTGCTCTTTGCGGTCCCGAGAATCATGCCGAATCCGGAGTAAGCAGCCGCAGAAACCGGGGTGTTTCCGTATTGAAGGGAGAGCTGGATGGCTCTGCACATCAGCAGAAAATAGACCTTCTTGTTGGTGAAAAAGGTAGAGGGTGCAATCGCAAAGATCAGATTCATCGCGATAATTCGGTCCGGATCCGACATCTCCTTTAAATGCGTGAGTTTGTCATAACGGTTATGCAACAGCATCTCAATGCGCATTGCTTCGATCAGGAGCGTGAGGCTTCCCGGATGGGGCGAAATGAATATGCGATGTTCCCGCAAGCTTTCAAGACCGAGTGCGGTGCCTTCCAAATATTTTCCTTGATTGACGTACTGCCTGATCCTGATCATTTGTACCTTGCTGCGCTCTGCCGGATTTCGTGCATGACCGAGTAAGAAATCGATATCCTGATCGGATACCGTATAGTTGCCGCATAGATATTCGCATTCCGCTTTTTGCGCATGCAATTCGAACAAGAGATCAAAAGCATCGTCCCAAGCGTTCTGCGACAGAAGCGCTACCCCTTTGCTGAAATACCCAAGCGCGACATCGTAAGCGGAAGAAGACATGGCACGGTTTCCCGCAGCCAAATTCATGTTGGCCAGATCCAGAATCTCCTGTGCGTCCGTTATTTTTTGGGTACCCCAATTCAAATGGTTCACGGCATCAAACGGGTTCTCCGCGTATGTGGGATGGATCTCATTCAAGCATCTGCCGATTTGAAGATGGGTCGCCTGTAAGGTATCTTCATCGATCTGGTTATAAATCAATCTTTGGATGTGATCGTGGGCGAACCGGTACTTTTCGGTTTCGAACGGGATAATCATTCCTTCAGATTCGATTTCATGCCATGCCGCGCGCATGTCTTCGATTTCCCGTTGCTTGACCCGAGCGATCAAACTGGGATGAAACGCGCTTCCGACACAGGCGGCGATGTTAAGCATCTCCCGTGCATCACTCGATAGACGGCGCAGCCGATGCAGCATCAAATCATGGATGGCATAGCTGGGCTCTTGCTCGATGATCCGCCCCAAATCCCATTGCCAACACCGATTCTCATGGTTGTAATATAGACTGCCTTCGTCTTGCAGGCGAATCAAAATATGCTTGAAATGAAAGGGGTTCCCTCTAGACAGATGATAGAGTAATTCCGTCAGGGGCAGCGCATCCAAAGGTCTGCTGTGAAGGGTCTCCATCATGATCAAGTTCATTTGCATGAGATTCAGCGGGGACAAATGGATATGGCGGACAACGGCTTGGTGCGTAACCCTGCTTTCGTTATCGTAACCGGGTAGCGTACTGCGGTCCGTTTCTGTATGGCGATATGCGCAGACAAACATCAAATATTGGCATTCCGGATCGCAAAGCAGCTCATGAATCAATTGTAGGGATGAAGTGTCCGCCCATTGCAAATCGTCGATAAACAGGACAAGAGGATATTCTTTGGTCGCAAGGGCTTGTACAAATTTGCGAAAGGCATAAATGAACCTTTTCTGCGATTCGTGGGCCGGAAGCTCTTCAACCGCGGCCGTGACGCCCAGCAATAGCTCGATTTCAGGAATAATCGCTATCATGACGTTGGCACTGGCGCCTAAAGCTTCTCGCAGCTTTCGTGTCCATTGTTCGACGCGATCTTTGGGTTCCCCTAGCAAATGGCGTATGAGTCCGCGAAAAGCCTGAATGATCGGATGATAAGGACTGCCGTTTGAGAGCTGCTCGAATTTCCCGGTGATATAGTGAAAATGTCTTGTTTGCTGTTGTTTGCGAAACATCTCCTCCAGCAAGCTGGTCTTGCCGATACCGGCTTCACCCGACACATATACCATTTCTGTCGACCCGAAACAAGCGGAATAGAAAGCTTGCGTCAGAATGGAAATTTCGACCTCTCTCCCGTGAAATCCCGGGTCCATGAAGGACATCTCTCGAGAACGTCCGACTTTATCGAATTCTGCAATCAAAAGTCCTGCGCTTTGACAGCGATTGTCTGGATTTTTCTCGAGCAATTTCATGACAATCGAGGATAGATGATCGGGCAGGTCGGTTCTATGATCTTCCAATGGCTTAGGGCTTTGCGCCAGGTGCAGATACACCCACTCAAGCGGGTTATTGGCTTGAAAAGGTAGGCAGCCAGCAAGCATTTCATAGAAAATGACCCCTAACGAGTAGAGGTCGCTTCGTTCATCGATGGGTCGCTGCATTCTTCCGGTATTCTCAGGGGAGCAATAGGGGAGGCTCGCTTCGGAAACACCGGTCCCACCAGGTCGTATGTATCCATCGGTCGTACGGTACGCGGCATTCCCTAAGTCCAATAAATCAACCTGCAGTGTAGCGGGATGGATTCCGATTCGCTCCGGCCGTAAATCGAGATGAAGGGTTTGCTGCTGATGAAGCTTGCCGACAGAAGCAGTCAGTGACCTAGCTATTGTCATAAAAACTTCGGGTTCTATCGAGGTAAATTGATTCAAATAGCTTCTAAGCGTCATCGCGGAGACAACTTGTCCAGTTTCGGCACCCGCCGTGCCGCTCTCGTTAAGATGATGGTACTCCATGGCCCTAACACCCCAAATTCAACAACATTTATCTCCTATATTAATGGAATAGTGAATATCTAACAATTTAAATTTTCAAGTTTTCGCCAATCCTTATTCGCTGAGAATCACAAAAGGCAAGGTCCCAAGTATCATGAAAACGATAGGAACGGCATTCAGGACATAAGTCCAGCGATATCGTTTTTTTGCAAACAGAATCCAGGCTAAAGCGATCATCGCCAAGGTGATGTAGGGATAGCCTTTTAAAGCGTAATACAACACCAAGGCGGGCCAATAATGCTCGGAACCCGGAGCGTCGAACAGCATGACAGAGAACATGGCCACAAAATACCAAACAGGCAGGGATAAGATGTACAAACTATGACTAACGAGGTTTATCACGAGAGAAGCCCGATTTCCACGGATCTCGGTAATAGTTTGACTTGCTAACATAGTAGTCTCCTTTCTTGAGGCAACCTGATTTCATTCTATTGCTGTGAATGTTGTTATTTATCATAAAGCGATGCCTTAGAAAGGGCCATACCTCTTTTGAGGTAGATTCCTCCGCTTCTGCTTTCTGCACATGATGAGAAAGATACCCCTTTATAGGTATGGAGGAATAGAGAGGATTACTTTATTTTATTAACAATATAGAAGAAAGGTTTAGGTGGCTTAATATGTTCAATGCTTTCATCGCTTTCCTTTCTACATTTCTTTTGGGTGCAGTGATCTACGCGAAAATATGGTGGGACGGTTCAGGCGTGGGCTGGAAATTTACGAAATGGTTTTTCGGCCTGTTCTTCATAGCGGCTTTGATTGTAGGGGGGGTTACGTATGTCGCGGGATAACCGCGAGAAGGTTGATAAGATGACAAAGAGGGGGATCGGGATGAAGGGGTTGAAAAGGTATCAACGATGGGTGGCGAGCTTTCTTGCCCTGATCATGGTAATGGGGATCGCGCCGATCGGTAGGCAAGTGAATGCTGCTGAGATAGAGGTTATGGATCAGGAGCAGGCGAACTTCAATGGTAGCTTATCCATCTATGGTCCACAGATTTACCAGACATTCACTCCGGCCATTACCGGGAATTTGAGCAAGATTGAACTCAATATCTATGATGTTATGGGCTCGCCCGGTGCCATTCAGGTAAGTATTTACAAAGAAAGCGATTTGTCAACGCCGCTTGCCCAAACTTCAGGAAGTGCAACTACCAGTGGATGGGCTGCGATGGAATTCTCCGGGCCCCAGCCTTATCTAATTAAGGAAACGATGTATCGCATGGTCGTTACCGCATCCGGCGATTTTTCCAACTATTATTCCTGGTATACGAATAATGGCGACACGTATCCAAGAGGATCTTTAATGGGGGTTGGTTCCGATGCGTCGTTCAGGACCTTCATGATTCCAGATCATTCGGTGTCGCCGGCATACAGCGTGGTCTCCATAGATCAGTCCAGTCTGGTCGCGGACGGGACAAGCCAGGCAACGGTTACGGTGCGGCTCAAGGATATGCAAGGCAATGATATGACGACCGGAGGAGCGGCGGTGAACATCTCCTCTACGCTGGGTTCTGTTGACAGCGTAATTGATAATAACAATGGAACCTATACGACTACGCTGACCTCTTTAACCACGGCAGGCACCTCGACGATCAGCGCAAGCGTCGGAGGCAATGCCTTGGTGGCGACGGCAGCGGTTCAGTTCATCCCCGGACCGCCGTCAGCGGTTACCGCTTCGGCGGGAACACTCACGCCGATGGTTGGGGTGAGCAATGCGGTCAATTTGAACGTGTCGGATGCGTATGGCAATCGAGATACGGCGTTTAACGGAACGCATGATGTCACAATCTCAGGCTACCTGCCGGCCCCGGATGGCTCCTATGGGAGTTTCAACGGAAAGACCCTGTTGCCAGTATCAACGGTTGTCAGCGTGAATTTCACAAACGGCGTTGGCACCGCAGGATTAATCCTGCATCTTGCACAGGCGCAGATCATCTCCATTAACGTGACGAGCGTGAGTACGCCGTCGGCGAATCCGCTCAACTTCACGCCAATGGCAGGCAACGCGTCGGCAATGAAGCTGACTACGGACATTGCAGCACCGACCAGCAACGGCGGGGCATTCGCGCAACAGCCGGTCGTAACGCTGCTCGATGACTATGGGAATGTGAGCGTTAACGACAGCTCGACCGTCGTCACCGCGATGAAGAAGGACGGCGGCGATTGGACGCTGAAGGGAACGACTTCGGTCACGGCAAGCTCGGGCGTCGCCACCTTCAGTGATCTTGGCGCAACCAATGCGGAGGGCGTAACCGGTGCGCAATTGGTCTTTCATGCCGGAGGACTGATGCAAATAACGAGCCTGCCCGTGACGCTCCCGGTAGCCCCGGCACTGACAGTTAGCGCGTCAGCGGCAACGCTGGCCCCGGTCGCCGGTGCGGACGATGAGATTACGTTGACCGTCAAAGATGGAACGGGCAACACGGATACGACATTTACCGGTGCGCATGATGTCTCCATCTCGGGGTACTTGCAGGCGCCGGACGGTTCCTATGGCAGCCTTGATGGGGTGGCTTTGGCCGCTTCACCTAAAGTCGTCAGCGTGAACTTTACAGGCGGCGTGGCTACCATAGCCTTGAGTCTGAACAAAGCGGCGGCGCAGACCATCGGCCTAAGCGTAGCGGGCGTGAACGTGCCGGCGGCGGATGCTTTGACGATCACGCCAATTGCAGGCAACACGACGGCTATGAGTCTAACCACGGACATTACAGCGCCGTCTAAAAATGGGGAAACGTTCGCACAGCAACCGGTCGTGACACTGCTTGACGACTACGGGAATGTGGGCGTCAACGACAGTTCAACCGTCGTTGCGGTGTCGAAGCAAGATACGGGCGCGTGGACGCTGACAGGAACAACTTCGGCCAAAGCAAACGCGGGAGTTGTTACCTTTAGTGATCTTGGCGCAACGAACGCAGCAGGTGTGAACGGCGCACAACTGGCATTTAACGCAGCCGGGGTAGCGGGGGTTGCAAGCGCAGCTGTGATGCTGCCATGGCCATCGCTTACCGGATCTGTTATCGATTCGGTCACGGCTGGGGACGGTCATGTTCTGATCGAGTGGACCCCCGTCTATGGTACGGTAACTTACGAGGTGTATCAACGGTCTTCTTCAGGAAATTATGACGATCCGGTAGCCACTGTCAGCGGATCGGTATACAGCTATGACGCAACAGGCTTGACCAATGGAACGACCTACTATTTTAAGGTCAAAGCGACGAATCCCGGCGGCGACAGCGCCGAATCTAATGAAGTCAACGCCGTGCCTAAGACCGTTCCGGCGGCGCCAACGCAGGTGACGGCCGTAGCCGGAAACCATTCGGCCATCGTCTCTTTTACACCTCCTGCGGATCATGGCGGGAGCGCGATTACATCCTACGAGGTAACGGCTTCTCCGGGCAATATTGTCGCATCGGGAACGGCGGGGCCGATTACGTTCCCGGGCTTGCCGGATGGCGTATACACGTTTACGGTAAGGGCGTTGAACGACGTCGGACGAAGCCCGGCTTCCCAGGTCTCCGCTCCACTCGTTCTCACGACAATATCCAACGGCGGTGATAGGGAGCCGACTCCAGCTCCTGCCCCCCCTGCCCCAGCAGCTCAAGCCCCCGTCCCGGAAGCCGCAAATGTGCTGATTAACGGCAAAATGGAGCCGCTCGGCACGGTGACGACGGCCGTTATAAATCATCAAACGGTGACAACCGTGGTTCTCGATGCGGAAAAGCTGGAAGCGCGGCTTGCTTTGGAGCAGGATCCGATCATTACGATCCGGGTGAATGCGATATCGGATGTCGTAGTGGGCGAATTTAACGGACAACTCTTGCAGCGCTTGGCGCAAAAGCAAGCGATCATAGAGATTACTTCGAGCCGTGGCGCCTATGCTTTACCCTTATCGCAGCTCAATATCGCTGCCCTCAAAGATCAACTGGGCGCCACTGAAGCTTTGAAGGACATGAAGGTTCAAATCGAAATCGCCGTCCCGACGGCCGAAGCCATGAAAGCGGCTCAGCGTTCGGTGTCGCTACAGAAATCTATTCTTGTCGCTCCACCGTTGAATTTTACCGTACGCGGCGTCCTGAAGGATAAAGCGGTTGAAGTGACGGGGTTTAGCAACTATGTGGAGAGAGCGATCGCGATTCCAAGCGAAACCGATCCTCATCAAATTACGACCGGGGTCGTTATTGAACCGGATGGCACGGTGCGGCATGTCCCAACGAAGGTGGTTGCCATTGACGGACAGCATTTTGCCAGAGTGAAAAGCTTAACTAACAGCTCCTACGCCGTTGTCTCGCACCCGGTGGCGTTCGAGGATGTTGCGGCGCATTGGGCTAAGGACGCGGTGAATGACATGGGTTCGCGTCTGATCCTGGGCGGGACTGCGGAAGGCAGATTCGATCCCAACCGCGACATGACGCGTGCCGAGTTTGCGGCCATTCTGGTTAGCGCCTTGGGATTGAGGCTGGAGAACGAATCGTCCCGCTTCGCGGACGTCAATGCCACAGCATGGTACAGCCGTGCGGTAAATACAGCAGATACCTACCATTTGATTAACGGTTTCGAGGACGGGACTTTCCATCCGATGGATAAAGTTACGCGGGAACAGGCCATGACCGTCATGGCAGAAGCGATGGCGCTCACCGGCCTGAAGGCCAAACTACCTCGGCAACAAATCGAAGGAGAGCTTCAATCCTTCACGGACGCCGCGGATGTAGCGCTATGGGCAAAGGCCGGTATTGCGGACTGTCTGCAGGCAGGAATTGTCTCAGGAAGAAGCACGAATCTGCTTGCTCCGAAATCATACATCACCCGAGCGGAAGTCGTCGTAACGATAAGGAATCTTTTGCAAAAATCCGAATTGATTTAATGATCGTTTCCATACACCGATGAATTTAACTCCATTCCCACGTCTACATTTACAGAAGGACCAAATCAATTTCTGAGAAAGGTTGTTGATGTAGAATGGGAGCACAAATTTACGCTTATCTGATGTCGGAGGATGCAAGAAGCC
>RCUU01000898.1_pt1 | contig 15325 bp, 13 predicted proteins | sample 2166211 | NCBI WGS metagenome assembly RCUU01 (sample SAMN09932620, study PRJNA488358) | compost metagenome | feature: garden; material: soil; isolation source: compost soil in phenylacetic acid-enriched culture | place: Germany: Experimental Botanical Garden Goettingen | collected 2016-01-27
ATAAAAAGGATCTTGTCATCAGCGGCGCCATGGGGCTGCTGTCTTTCGCTGCAGCTCTGGCACTGGCCATCGGCGCTAAGCTGCCGAGTCCGACGCAGGTGATCGAACATTTGGTGGGGATGCTATTCGGTCCATAACGCGGGGGTGAATTCGCAATGAACAAGGAAATGGTTACCGGCGGCGAAGCCAGAACGATCTTGATCCTGTTCATCATGGGAAGTACGATGATCCTGGGTGCAGCGGGGCAGGCCAAAAGAGACTCTTGGATCGCCATTCTGATCGCCATCGGGCTGGCCATTCCGGTCACGCTGATTTCTGCTAGACTGCTCACGCTATATCCCGGGCAAAACCTGTTCGACATTTGCCAGAATGTGTTCGGCAAAGTCCTGGGGAAATTGTTCATCCTGCTGTATGTTTGGTATGCCGTTCATTTGGCTTCGTTGGTGCTCAGAAATTATGGGGAATTCATGACGTCCGAGGCGATGCCGGAAACGCCGATGCTCGTACCGATGCTGTTCGTGAGCGGGCTCAGCGTGTTTGTCGTGCTGCACGGCATTGAAACGTTAGGACGAAGTGTGCGGCTGCTCTTTAACATTTGCATGGTGACGATTTTGATCGTGTTGTTCCTCACCATCGGAAGAATGGAGTTCGATAATATCCTTCCCCTATTGGATCTTGGATGGGGGCCGGTTTGGGAAGGGGCCTTCTCCGCCTTTTCGTTCCCGTTTGCCGAAGCCTTTTTGTTAACCGCCATTTTTGGAGGCGTGAGGGACCGTAAGTCGTTCGTTCGCATTTTCCTTTTCGGGTTATTGATCGGCGGCGGCTTGGTCCTGTTCATTTCCTTACGTAACATTTTCGTCTTGGGGACCTATACGATGAGCAACGTGTATTTCCCCTCCTATGCGGCCGTGGGCCGGATTAATGTTGGGGATTTCATTCAGCGCATCGAAGGTACGGTCGCCATCGTCTTCGTTATTTGCGTGTTCGTAAAGTTCAGCGTCTGTTTGTTGGCTGCGAGCCAAGGATTCGCCAAGCTGTTCAGCCTGAACAGTTATCGAAGCGTGGTTGTTCAAATTGGGCTTCTGATCACGTATTTAGCCTACGCATTGTTTGACAACATTATGGAGATGGAGCATTTCGCTTTGGAAATATACCCATACTACGCTTTTCCGTTTCAGGTCGTCGTTCCTTTGCTGCTCCTGCTGGTTGCCGAGATCAAGGTACGCCGGGCCCGCCGGGCGAAATCCGCTTAACGCCTTCGGTTTACAAGCGATGCCGCTTTGACATATCATGGGGCTATATCATACATACGGAAGGAATGTGGAGATGGAGAGAATGGCAGTCGAACTTCTAAGGCCGGAAGCGATGATCTTTGACATGGACGGGACGCTGTTCAAAACAGAAACGTTGCTGATTCCGGTGTTTCATAAGGTGTTTGACCGGCTGCGGGAAGAAGGGCTTTACTTAGGTGAGACACCGCCAGAAGAGCTAATCTTAAGCTGTTTAGGAATGCTGCTGCCGGATATATGGCGCCGAGTCCTCCCGAACCAAAGCGAAGCCGTGCATCGCCGGGCCGATGCCCTGCTGTTGGAATTTGAATTGGAAGGGTTGCGACAACTAGACACGGAGTTGTATCCACAAGTGCTGGAAACGCTGCAGGAGTTGAAGCGGCGTGGTGTGCGGCTGTTCGTCGCGAGCAACGGGCTGGAGCACTACGTCAAAGGCGTTGCCGAAGCGCATCGGATTTTGACGCTGTTCGAAGGGATCTACAGTGCAGGAGAATACCAAACGGCAACGAAGGTCGATTTGGTCAAGCTGCTTATGGATCGGTATGGCGTATCCCATGCCTGGATGGTTGGAGACCGTTCCTCAGACGTTGAGGCAGGCAAGGGAAATGGACTTGGCGTCATCGGCTGCGCCTACGCCGGATTCGGCGATGGCAGCGAACTAGTCGGCTCGGACGTGTTGATCAGCTCCTTCGGCGAGCTAATTCCGCTTTACGATCAGGCGGAGAAAAGTGTTGTTTAGTCAACAAACTGCAAAAATATATTATTAAAAGTTATTGAGATACGTAAAAAAAGCCGCTTTCCCTCCTAATTGGAGGGGGAAGCGACTTTTTGTTTATGCAGCCACAGCGCGTATTCCAGCGGTTTCACGATCGCTGCGCGGTACGCTTGCGAATCACCCGATTGATTGAACACCTCGCGGGCGGGCTTGGGGTTCACCTCAAGCAAGTAAATTTGGCCATGGCGGTTGATCGCCAAGTCAAGCGCAAGCTCGCACAAGGCGCCAAAGGTATCCTCCAGGTAGGCTGCGACCTCGAGACTGAGCTTCTCGGCCGATCGGCGAACCTCTTGACGCCGTTCCTCGCTTGGGATCCATTGCTTCAGCAGGGTATTCATGGCCACTGCATGGCCCCCGCCATGGAGATTGGAAGTCACGCTGCGGGGAGGTCCTACGCGGCCGGCACAACCGGTCATCTCCCAATTGCCTTGGCCGTTCTTCTGCACGAGCATCCGGTAATCGTGGACGCGGCCGTTCGGCAGCTTGATCTGAATACCTTGCTGGGCGATGAAGCGGCCGCTCCCCTTCCAACCCAGCAGGAAGGCGCTCAGACGGGATTTGTGAATTTTCTGGGGAGCGATGATGCTCCGGTTCTGACGACGTCCCTGGATCAGGAACTGATCGCCGTCCAGTCGCTCAACCCGCAGAATACCACGGCCGCCCGTACCGTTAATCGGCTTGACATAAACGGCCGAATACTTCTTCAGCAGGCCCATCACGTCGCTGCTGCTTTGAAATAACACGGTCTCCGGCTGGTTGGATCGGAATCGGCTTTTGCGGGACAAGGTTTGATATATCGTCCATTTATTCCGTAACGGCCGGTTGAGAAAGGTTAGATGACTGTAACGGGCCCGGAACCGCAGCAGCTGTTCGAACCGTTTGCTGCGTTGAATCCGGCAACGATCGAAGATCAAATCCGGGAAGCTGCGCCATTTACGGAACCATTTCTTGGCTTTCGGGTTATACTCGAGAGCAAAAATCTGTTTTTTCTGATCGAAAACGTCCATCGGGGTGAACACGAAAATGTCCAGGCCGATTTTTTGTCCCTCCGTGATCATGCGCTGGTAGATATGCCGTTCCTCCAACTGCTTCTTATCATTGAGGTACAAGGTCAGGATGCCCAGGACGGGGTGTGACAACGATATCACCTTCCTTGCTGAAATGGGCGGACGGTTCTCTATGCTCTGGGGAAATGGGCCGCGACTCCAGGAGGAGCAGCGTTTTGCCGCTCGGGTCCCGAATCAGATCGGAAGCGTACAACCCAGCACGAAAGCACAAGCGCAGCTCCGGGATCTGGCTTAGCGAAACCCTGCAGCTTAGTTGCTTCAGTCGGGTCAACTGGGCCTGAAGCAGCTTCGCGCCGATCCCCCGGCCCCGGTACAACGGGTGCACGACAACCACGCATAGCTTGCGGCCGTAATCCGCAGTGCAAGAAATGCCGGCTAACCGCTCCCCGTCCTCCGCCCGGATCCGAGCGACGAACAGGGAGCAACCGGGTCGGTCAAGATCGCTGGGCGTCAGCCGGAGAAGCCGCCGGTGGACGGAGGGCGAGATGCGGCCGGAGCCGTATTTGCGAACGAAAGCCAGTATTTCACCGTGCTGCAGCTCCCAAGGGACTCCGGCTTCCCGCGTCACGGCTCTAATCTCCACCACTACCGACCTCCTATAAGGTAGAATTTTTTCACGTTTACGCTTTGGATTTCGGCTGGCGGGACAAATATTGGCTATATTGGAAAATCCGCTCCAGCGATTTTTTGCGGATATGCGGCTCATCAAACTTCATCGGCTTGGCGTTCGCTTCAAAGAACCAAAGACGGCCGTCTGTGTCGACCCCTAAATCCATGGACATTTCTCCGAGCAGGTAGCTGGATTCCTTCTCGATCTGCTTGGCGATCAAGAGGGCACTGGATTTGATCCGACTTAGGAGGAGTGCCGTCATCTCGGGCCCGAAAGCCGGCAGAAGCATCTTTTCCGGATCCTCGATGCTGCCGCCTTGAGGGACATGAGTCGTAATCCGTTTCGGCCCGGCCAGACGAGCGCCAATCCCGGTCACCATCCAGATGCCTTTGCCGTTTTTTTGCACGAGCACGCGCATGTCGAAGTGGCGGCCCCGAAAGGACGTCAGTTCAATGCTTTCCTGCATGATGTACGGTGTATCGCCGGCCTCCTTCTTGATTCTTCTCCATAACAGGGGGAGCTTGGCGGTCTTATATACGACGTTTCGGCGTCGTTTTCCTTGAATCGTGAGACGGTATGGCTTGATATCGTTGGCATCCAGCCGCAACAGCATAATGCCCTTGCCGGCTTTGCCGCTTTCCGGCTTAAGGTATAGGCTACCGAATTTCTCCAGCATCGCGGCCAGGGTTTTGGGACCTATCATTTTCTTCGTATCCGGCACAAGCGTCTTGGTAGACCGACCTTTCTTCAGCCATTCAAATAAGCGCCGCTTATTGAAAAAGAAGGGATTAAAGAGATGGATGGACTCGTGCTGGATCACCTCGTCGATTTTACGGCGCACCTCCGGTTTCTTCTCATCCTCCCGCAGCGGAATGCGGTTGTAGATGACATCGGGCAAGGGGAACCATTGTTTCTTCCACGCTTTGTCCTCCGGATGGAAAAAATAGCCTTGAACACGTTTGGAGCCAAGCTTCAAGTCTTTGGCCGTTACGACATAAACGGGATATTCCAGCTCCTGCCCGGTTTTGACGAGATCCCTGAAGTTGCTGCGGTTTCCGCGGAACAGCTTGTCGTTATCATCCACCGTTAACACGGCGACGACCGGCTTCTTCTCGCTCAAGAGCGGATTGCTCATGAGCCATCCCTCCTCCGGAATTTGCTCAAGTAGAGACAATGATCCAAGATATGGTCCACCGACGCCTTCCCTTCCGCCCGGAGCGAAGGATGCTTGAAGATCGAACGCCCCGGCTTGGCGTTGGCTTCGAACATCCATATCTTCTCCTCCCGGTCGATCCCGATATCAAAACCAATCTCGCCGATCAGATGCTGTTGATGGGATTCGATCGCTTCGGCTAGCGTGATCGCAACGGACTTGGCGTTCCGCAGCACTTCATCGGCGCGCGCCCCAAACGCTCTGCTGAGCGCTTGATCCGGTGTAAGCAGGGAGCCCCCGTTCTTCAAGTGAGTCGTGACGCTGCCTTTGCCGGCTTTTTTCGCCCCGATCCCAACGACGACCCATTGGTTTCTCCCATTCTTATGCATGTGGAACCGGAAATCGATTGGACAGCTGTCGATTTCGATCAGGCGAATGCCCTGCTGGGCCACGTAACCGCGGAGCGCCCGGCCGTGTCTGGCTTGCAGCGTACGCATCAAGCTGGCGAAGGAAGAGAAGCGCAGCAAGGCGTTGCGTCCGTTTTTCCGATACCTGGCGTAGTAACCGCTTCTCGGGATATAGGAAAGACGGTAGATCCCATTGCCAAGGCTGCCGCTGTTTGGCTTGTAATAAACGAGGGAGTGCCTATCCAGCATCTCCTTAATTTGCTCGGGCGTCGGGCTCATGATCGACTCGGGAACGTAGCGGACGACGCTGGTGTCTTTCTCCAGCAAGCGGTAGATATCGGATTTATTGAAGAAGCTCCAGTTGAAAAAAGGGATCTTCCGGCGAACGAACCGTTCCCGCAGCTGATTGATCGAGCTTGTTGTTTCGGCACGGCGGCTGGGAAGACGATTGTATACAACGTCGGGCAGCGGCACCCGTTTCCGTGTGAATCGGCCGGCCTCGTTTAGAAAGTACCCGGTCACGGTATCGTCCTCCCAATGGATGTCCCGCGGGGTGAACGCAAAAATATAAGAGATCTTGCTTCCCTGCCTGAGCAGTTGTTTAATGAAACCGGTACGTGAACCGAACGGATTGGTCTGCGAGGACACCGGGCCATCGGACAAGACGCCGATGAGCGGGCCGATCTGCACTTCCCCCTCTTGAAGGCTTCGGAGGTAGACGCCGCCGGGCTTGGGGATCTTGATGCCTCTGCGTACGCCGCTGGCCAGATAGAGATGTTTTCCCGCTTTATTAATTCGTTTGATGGTGGCGGGAACGCGTTCTCCGCCGAGTCTTAGATGCAGCGACTTTTTTCCGGACAGCTTCAGATTCTTCATTAGAGCCCCTGACACGTAAACCACCCGTTCGGGGGCTTGCGTGAAATGGACGTTGCAAAAAGTCAAACTCATGGATTTTATCCTCCTAAAAGTGATCAGGGTTTGCTCAGCAGTAAATAGCGGGCATAGCCAATCGGATTCTCCAGCGACCTTCTGGCGGTTTCCGGATCGCCGATCCGAAAGAACGAGGAGCGCCCCGGTTTGGAGTTGACCTCCAGCACCCAAACGCAGCCTTGGCGGTCTACGCCGAAGTCAAGGCCCAGTTCCGCCAGCCTGCCGAAACGGGTCTCCAGATAGGCCGGAATCAAGAGTGACAATTTGCGGATCGCTGCTTCAGCGGCTTTGCCGCCCTGGTCTCCGAGTTCTCGGATGAGAAAAGGCAGCGCCCGGTGGGCAGTACCCCCTCCATGCAGATTGGAGGTAAGCGAATCTTTACGACCGACGCGTGCCGCCATCCCCGTCAAGCTCCATTCGCCTTTGGCATTCTTCTGCATGAGGACACGCACGTCAAATGGTTCGCCTTCTGAGCTGTTCAGCTGCAAATACGGCTGAATCAGGAAGGGGCGTCTTCCGGTAAATCGGTCAACCCAATCGAGCCCGGCTTGTTTGGTGAGAAAACGGCGCCGAAACATCGTATTTCGTCCGCTCCGGCCCATCACCCTGACTTCATCGCGGGGCGGAAGCCATTTGACATGCATCGTCCGTTTTCCATGCGTTCCGTTACGAGGCTTCAAGAACGCTTCACCGTCATGGGTTTGCAGCCATTTGTCCAGCTGGACCTGCCCTTGATAAAGCACCGTCTCTGGCAAATGCTCGGCGACCTCCGGACATTCGAGCAGGGCTTGGTAGACCACCCATTTGCCCGCGAGCCCTCGGGCCAGGTAGACGAAGGGATGCTCGGTGGCCAACCGCTCGAGCAGGCGATGCTTGCGTAGCTGTTGTTTGCGGTCATGGGTTAGGCAACGGTCGTAAATAATGTCCGGCCTGGGGGACCATTTGCGAATCCAGGTCCCATGTTCAAAGGTGTAGGACGGAATGCCAACGGCATTCCCTGATGCGATCCAGCCTAAGCAGAAGACAATTACAGAGAGGCCCTGCTTTTCACCGATATGGCATAATCTGCGACAGAACGCGGCTTCCGCGAATGGATATGGCCCGTCGCTTTCGGCGACTAGGATCCCAATGGTCCCTTGTGGTGTCTTGTTCATGCGGAATCCCTCCTTCCAAGAGGCCCTAAGGGTTACGTTTAAAAGCCGGACAAATAACGGGTGTATTCAATCACTTGCTTAACCGAAGGTCGAATTTTGCCTTCGCCCATTGGGGTGTTGTCATTTTTGGATGGCTTGGAGTTGACCTCCAGCAGCCACACCCGGCCGCTTGTTTCTACGGCCAAATCGATACCGAACTCCCCGAAGTGGGCCGGAATTTGCGCATCGACACTCTGGGCGATATCCAGGGCCGCTTTCTTCAGCTTCGCGGCGACTTTACCTTTAACCCCTTGCGGCAGCGAACTGCGGGCGATCGCGTCTTTCACCGTGCTGAGGGTACCGCCGCGGGCCAGGTTGGAGACGAAATGCTGACTTCCGGCAATCCGTGCCACAATGGAGGTCGTGTTCCATTTGCCGGAGATGTTCTTCTGAACCAGCGCGCGAAAATCCACCGGCCGATGATCCACCTCGATCAAATGAAGCCCCTGCTGGATCTGGTAGCGGGTCGCCTTCATTTTGCCAGAGAGCGATGTAAATACTTTGTTGAGATTCGGGTAAACCTGCCGCCGCGTGCCGCCAACCTGGGCGGTTAACGTCTGAAAGGCTCCGCCTTCGAGCCGCGAAATGCGGATGATCCCCTTGCCTAGGCTTCCTTTAATCGGTTTCAGGAAGACGACCGGATATTTGGCGCACATCGCTTTCAGCATGGCGTAATTACGGAACAGATGGGATTCCGGCAAGTAGCGCTGCACGGAAGTGTCTCGACCCAGGGCGTCGAACACTTCGGTTTTGTCGAGATATTTTTCGTTGAAAAAATGGCTCCCGTAGCGGGATTTTACTTCTTTCATAAAATGCTGTACGCTAGGTTTATTCTCCAATTTCCGCGAATTCAGCCGGTTATAGAAGACGTCTGCGGCAGGCAGTTGGGTTTGCTTCCACCCGTTGCCATAGACCCAGCCCGAGACCTGGCCTGTGCTTGTGCCGATGTGTTTGGGCGTGAAGAAGTAAACGAAAACCCCTTGGCGCGAGCAGGCGTTAACGAGCTCCTTACAGAACAAGGTCATCTGGCCAAACGGCCTTTCCGGATTGCCGGGGAAGTCCTGGCTGAGCAGTATGCCTAGCAGCGGACCCAATTGAAGGGTGGAGGAATGCGGCCGGTAGATGAGACGCAGCGACGATCGCGGCGGGATCCCCATTTTGCTTGCTAGACTGGAACCCATGCGAACTCCGTCGGATCTGGATAAAGGAATAACTTTGACGCGGTGCCGGAATGATCCGAAGGTGAGCAGAAGCGGAAGATGCGTCGGGATTTTCCATTGTTTGATCAGCATGTCTCCAAGCACGAGAATGTCGTCTTCAAGAATGCCCGGACTCATGATTTGTACCGTAATTTTTTTGGAGGGCATGAATGCGGATCTCCTTCCAAGCTAAGCTAGAGTCTTGGATGCAAGTAAAGATCATCTGCGTTAAATGCGTGTAATGCATCATATGAGGACATAGAATCCTTGGTGATTAACCTATGCCCGTTTTCGGCGGCCCTAAGGCGAAGGGATAAACCGTCCTTTTCCTTGCCGGGCGCGGTCCGAGGGCGGATTTCGCGGGAGATAGTTAGGGCGGCAGCCTAAGAGAAAGAAGGTGGAGGAAGGATGCCCGATTGGCTTTACGTGTTGGTAAGCGTTACAGTGGCAGCTTTTGTTGGCGGTGTCACCAATCACTTTGCGATTAAAATGCTGTTCCATCCGCGCAACCCCATACATATTGGTAAGTTTCACGTCCCCTTTACGCCGGGACTCATTCCGAAACGCCGCGATGATATCGCCGAGTCACTTGGCCAGGTCGTGGCGGAGTATCTCGTGACAGCCGAAGGGCTGCAGGAAACGGTGCAGCGCCCAGAGTTCCGGAGCAAGGCGGATAACGCCTTGCGCGGCATCGTTGAACGCCTAGGCTCCAGCGAGTCGACGCTGCGGCAAGCCGCGATGCGCGTATGGAGCGAGGCGGAATATGAAGCGCTGAAAACTCGCTTGGCGACCGGGGTTAGAGAAACGGCCATGCGGGGTTTGACTCGACTGTGGGAACATTCGGAACTGGGGGAGCTGCCGCTAAAGCGGCTTGTTCCCGGATGGTCCGAAGAGAACCGTAAGGCCTGGAGCGCCGCTCTGGCCGGAGCATTATTGGGCGTTGTTGAGGAGGAACTGTTGTCTGCCAGCGGACAGCGAATGCTGTCGAGAATGGCGGCGGGGATGATGGACAAAGCGGGCGGATTCCTCGGTACGATGGCCGCGATCTTTATGGATGAGGATAAATTGGTTCAAAAAATGACCCCGGCGCTCGTTCAAGCGCTGCGCGGCGAAGAGGCCGTGAGCAAAACGGCCCGGGCGATCGAAATCCGTCTGGAGCTGTACGGCGAGAAGCCGGTGGCGGAACTGTTAGCCGCATTGACCGGCGAGGAGGCGCTTCAATGGTTAGGCGGCAAGCTGGAGCAGCTGCCGCTGGAACGGTGGCTGGAGCAGGCGGAGAATCTGCCGCTCCGCTCGTTGATCGAACCGTGGAAAACGCAGGTCATCGCGATGGTTCCGGTGCTGACGGAGCGGCTGCTGCGCCTCATCGCCAAGGGAATTCCCGCGGCGATGCAGGCGGTTGATTTGCCGGGCCTCGTCGAGGAGCAGGTGCAGAAATTTCCGGTGGAACGCCTGGAGGAGGTTATCCTCAGCGTCTCGGGCAAGGAATTTCGCGCCATTACCTGGCTTGGTGTATTGCTTGGCGGAATTATCGGTTTATTCCAGTCGCTGCTGATGCTGTGGATGGGATAGGGGGATAGGGCGGAAAACTGCCTGTTGAACCGCCCGGGCTGCAAGATCGGGCTTGCCATGGCGCATACGTAGTAGTAGTGACAATGTAACAACAACGAATCTTTTGTCTAACGCTTATGAGGAACGCTATTTGAGCCGAAAAGAGGAAAAGAAAATTCTAACGCTTGCTGTAAGGCTTATTTCCCGATTTTTGCATAAAACGGGGGTCGTTCCAACCCAATAAGGTGTCTGATCCGCGTTACATGTGGAAACCCTTGATTATTGGGCAAATAAGCATCCTGATCAGCGTTAGCGCAAGTTGTTGTTGTTGTTGTTGTTATTGTTGTTGTTGCGACATTAGCCCAGGGTGTTACATCGTTCGCTCAATAGAGTACGGAGCAGGCCCGCCCTAAGGCTGCTTATACCCTAAAATAAAATTTGGAGGCTTATCAATGAACATTTACGACAAAGCGCATGAACTGGCGGCTGCCTTGAAGGACAGCCCAGAGGTTAACGAAATTACAGCGGCGATGAAGCTGGTGGATGCTGATCCCGAGAGCAAACGGATGCTGGATGAATTCCGGGTTCGCCAAAATGAAGTGCAGCAACGAATGATGACTGGAGAAATGCCGTCGCAGGAAGAAATGGAACGGATGGAGAAACAGTTCGAGGTGCTGAGCTTGAACCTTAATATCCGTCGTTTGTTTGACGCCGAACGTCGCCTAAGTGTGATCATTCAGGACGTCAACAAAATTATTACGGATAGTCTAGCTCACTTGTACGGCTCGGGGATCTAAATCCCCGTTTCCGTTCGTATCCTCCATTTGCAAGTTTCTATCATATTCCTTCAGCTCCGTTCATAGAGATAGAAGAGACAAGGTACAACGAACCGAATCTCATATCTCGTAATCTATGAAATAAAGGAGCTGCGGAAGATGAAAACCGTTAAAAAACCAAGCAAATGGAAGCATGTCGTTTATCTGATTCTGGCATTGGCGATGCTCGTATATGCGCTGCCTATGATTTCTTTTGAACCTGGAGCGGGCTGGGTGTCGCTGTTCGGCGCGGTGTGGGCAGGATTTGCGTTCCTCGTGATCGGGGCGCACCTGCATTTCCTCTTAGGCGTAGGGGAGGAGAAGCAACGCGAGCTGGATCGAATCCGGCGGGCGAAATACCGTGAATGGGAGCTCCAATGGCAGGAGGACGGCAAACGCGGCGAAAATGCATAAGCGGCAGGCAACGGAACTGACGGCTGGCCAGAAAATGGACAGGGACTGTCTTGGAAGATCACCATTCTTCCAGGACAGTCCCTTTTTACGTTTGTACTTGCCGGGGGCACTAATTCTCGCCGTCGCCGGTCAGCATTTGATCGTTGCCTGCTCCCGGCGGAACCATCGGATACACGTTTTGCTCTTCCCGAACATTAAATTCCATCAGAACGGGGCCGGGGAGGGCCAGCGCCTGTTGGATGATCGCATCGGCTTCTTCCGGCGTTTGCGCCCGGAGCCCGGGAACCCCGTATGCGCCGGCAAAAGCGACAAAATCGGGGGATGTGATGTGCACGGAGGAATATCGTCGTTCATAGAACAACTGCTGCCATTGCCGGACCATCCCCAAATAGCCATTGTTTAGGATGGCGATTTTGACCGGCAAGCCGTAATCGACGGCCGTCATCATCTCCTGCAGATTCATTTGGAAGCTGCCGTCCCCAGTGATGCAGACGACCGGCGGGGCGGCGGGCCCGCCCAGGGCAATGGCCGCGCCAATCGCAGCCGGGAAGCCGAAGCCCATCGTACCTAAACCTCCCGAAGTGAGGAAGGATCGGGGGCGGGAGAACCGGTAGTGATGGGCGGTCCAGATTTGATGCTGCCCGACATCGGTTGCCACCACCGCGTTACCTTGGGTATGCTTATCGATCAGCCGAATGACCTCCTGTGGATTCAACGATCCTGCAGCCTCATCGCTATAATGCGGCACCTTCCTCTGCCATCCGGCCGTTTCCTCCGGCCAATCGGTCTTCTCGGGCCCTTTCACGTAAGCGTTCAACCTCCGCAGCAACTTTCCGATATCCCCGCAGAGCTTAAGCTCCACGGGAATGTTCTTGTCCAGCTCGGCATCATCGATGTCCACATGAATCTTCCAGGCGTTAGGGGCGAACGATTTCGCATTGCCGGATAACCGATCGTTTAACCGCGTGCCGAGGCAAATCAGCAAATCCGCATGATGGACCGCTCGGTTCGCGGCATAGGTGCCGTGCATTCCCAGCATCCCGAGATAGAGCGGATGGCGGGACGGGAAGGCGCCGATGCCCATCAGCGTAGTCGCAACCGGGATTTGCGCAGTTTCCGCTAGCTGGCGCAGCTGCTCGGCGGCGCCGGATGCCGCTGCGCCGCCGCCTACCACGAGGACCGGGCGGCGGGAGGACTTGATCTTGCCGGCAATGAGCCGCACGGCCTCTTCGCTGATCTTGGATTGGGGTTCGTATCCGCGAATATGAACTTCGATGGCGGGCCTTTGGTCTGTACGGGCGGTCATGATGTTTTTGGGCAGATCGATAAGCACAGGCCCAGGTCTCCCGGTGACCGCGAGATGGAAAGCCTCTTTGACGATTCGAGGCAAATCGCGGATGTCCATCACGGAATAATTATGTTTGGTCACGTCCATCGTCATTCCGTAAATATTGACCTCCTGGAAGCTGTCCCGACCGATCAGGTCGGTGGAAACCTGACCCGTCAGCACAACCATCGGGACCGAGTCCATATAGGCGTTAGCGATACCCGTGACCGCATTTGTCGCCCCTGGCCCGGAGGTGACGAGCGCGACCCCGGCCTGTCCCGTGACTCGGGCATATCCGTCCGCCGCATGCACGGCGGCTTGCTCATGCCGGGTTAGAATATGATGGATTTCTAGGCAATCGTACAGCGCATCGTAGATCGGAATGACCGCACCGCCGGGATATCCGAAGATCGTGTCGACCTGTTCCGCACGCAAGCACTCGATCAGCAGCTCCGCTCCGTTTTTGGCGGTGGGTAACTTGGTTTCATGGATGTTCTTCATTTAAACTTACCTCCCGGTGGAATTTTGACCATTTTATCGCGAGGGGTTTGCATTTGGAGTGATTCCAGTCATAAAACGGCGCGGATCAAGGGGTTACGATTACTAGGAATTCAATGATGAGACGGTTGGACTCGCAGGAGAGTCACGCCGCTCAAAGGAGGGCAAACCTAATCATGAGCAGAAACATTGCGGTGGTCGGCGGGGGGATTTCCGGGTTGAGCGCGGCTTATTACGCCCGGAAGTGGCTTCGCGAACGGGGGATCGACGCCGGAATAACGATTATAGAGCAAACAGACCGGCTAGGCGGGAACATTCGCACCTTGCGTCGGGACGGTTTTACGATAGAGCAAGGCCCCGATTCATTCATCGCGCGGAAAACCGTTGTTTTGGAGTTGACGAAGGAATTGGGTTTAGAGCATTTGCTGGTGGGAACGAATCCGCTAGCCAAAAAGAACTACATTGTGCATCATGGCCGCTTTCACCCGATGCCGCCAGGGCTGATGCTCGGTATTCCTACGCAAATGTGGCCATTGGTGAAGACCGGCCTGCTGTCGCCGGCCGGCAAGCTGCGCGCCGCGTTAGACCTCGTGCTACCAGCCAGACGCGGCGGCGGGGATGAATCGCTTGGCGGCTTCATTCATCGACGGTTGGGGCGTGAAGTGCTGGAGAACCTGACCGAGCCGCTGCTAGCTGGCATCTATGCCGGGGATACGGCGGAGCTTAGCCTGGAAGCAACGTTCCCCCAGTTTATGGAGATGGAGCGTAAACATCGTAGTTTGATTCTCGGTCTCTTGGCGAGCAAAAAACAACCTTCCCCCAAGCCGCGAGAGGAAATGCCTAAGGGGGGGCATAACAGCATGTTTTTGACGCTGGAGGGCGGATTGAACGTGCTTACTTACGGTTTAGCCGCTGCGCTTCAAGGCGAGCAGGTCATAACGGGACAAGCGGTAGACGGGATGAGTAAGAAAGCGGGACGCTACGAATTGGAGCTATCTGGGGGCGAACGTTTGGAGGCGGACGCCGTCATCCTGGCAACCCCGGCCTATGCCTCGGCCCGGCTACTTCAGGATCAGGTTCGAACAGCGGCCTATTTGGAAAAGATCCGTTACGTCTCGGTCGCGAATCTGGCTTTTGCCTACCGGCGACAAGAGATCCAGCATGATTTGGACGGTTCCGGCGTGTTGATTCCGCGCGGGGAGGGGCGGATGGTTACGGCAATTACGTGGACGTCCTCCAAGTGGCTGCACACGGCACCGGAAGGACGCGTGCTGCTCCGTGCGTATATCGGCCGCTTGGGAGACCAGTCCTGGACGAAGCTGTCGGAGACGGAGATCCGTCGACGCGTGGCTGCTGAACTTAAGGATCTGATGGGGATCGAAGCCGAACCGCTCTTTTGCGAAATGTCGGCTTTGCCGGAGTCGATGCCGCAGTACCCGGTTGGTCATGTGGAGCATCTGAAGGAGCTTCGTGCCGAATTGGAGCAGGTGATGCCCGGCGTTATGGTGTGCGGAGCGGGGTATGGCGGAGTGGGGATCCCCGATTGCATTCGTCAAGGGAAGGAAGCGGCGGAAGCGGCGTTAACTTGGTTGGGAGATGAATCGAAATGCAACTGATTCAGCATAAAGATTATAACGTGAATCCCTTTATCGTCATTTGGGAAGTGACGAGAGCCTGTGCGCTGAAATGTCTGCACTGCCGGGCGGAAGCTCAATATCACCCCGATCCCAGACAGCTGACCTTCGAAGAAGGCAAGAAGCTTATCGACGAAATCGCGGAAATGGACGATCCGCTTTTTGTATTTACGGGGGGAGACCCGCTCATGCGACCGGATTTGTTTGACCTGGCGCGGTATGCGATCCATGAGAAGGGATTGCCCGTTTCCATGACCCCCAGTGCCACGCCGAGGGTTACCTTCTCCGCCGTAAGCAAAGCCAAGGAGGTTGGTCTTTCTCGCTGGGCGTTTAGCCTAGACGGCTCGACGGCGGAGATCCATGACCATTTCCGCGGTACACCGGGTTCATTCGAGATGACGACCAGAGGAATCGGTTATTTACAACAGCTGGAGATTCCGATTCAGATCAACACGACGGTGTC
>RCUU01000900.1_pt1 | contig 15313 bp, 12 predicted proteins | sample 2166211 | NCBI WGS metagenome assembly RCUU01 (sample SAMN09932620, study PRJNA488358) | compost metagenome | feature: garden; material: soil; isolation source: compost soil in phenylacetic acid-enriched culture | place: Germany: Experimental Botanical Garden Goettingen | collected 2016-01-27
TTTATTGACTCTTCGAAAAATAAATGATATTATGTATTTCGTTGCTGCAAAACAATGCATCAACCGAGAAACGCGGTCGTGGCGGAATTGGCAGACGCGCACGGTTCAGGTCCGTGTGGGCTAACCCCCCGTGGAGGTTCGAGTCCTCTCGACCGCATCCTTAAGTAGAACAGCCTCGCAACTTGCTCTTCGGAGCGGTTGCGAGGCTGTTTTTTTCATTTACTCGTGCTCATATAACTCGTTAAATTATCCAATACCTTGCGAGATAATCTTCCTCTGGCTTCCCGGGTAAAACCTGACACCATGGGAGTATAGATGATTTGGGGATAGCGGTGAAGCTCAGTTTTGAACTCCCCTGCACCGTCAGCGTCAAAGATCGCATAATTTCCGCTTGCTTGGATCCACTCCCGAAAGGCGGCGGCATCAAAAGGCGCTCCGAGGGAGGTGTTCACCAGAATTTTGCCGTGGCCCAATGCGGCGAAATCCTCAGGTCCGAGGAGATGGGTGTTTCTGGGCAAGTGCATGGAGATTATCTCCGAGGTATGCAGCAACTCGCGAAGCGGAGCATATTCAAACCCGGCCTGTTCGCAATCCGGTTTGCGGTTCCGGCTGAAATAACGGACTTGCATGCCGAAAGCGGAAGCCCGATGCGCCAAAATCCTGCCCGTCGCCCCCATCCCGATGATGCCCAGCTTGCGCTGCTGCAGCTCGACCGGTTCGCTTAGCCATTGGTGCGGGCCCAGACCTTTGAGCAAGCGGATGAGCTCGCTCATGACGAATTCGGCAACCCCTTCATCGCCATAATCACGAACTCCCCTTACCTCGATGCCATGCGCTCTCGCCGCGGCGATATCGACGTTGGCCGATCGCTCGTCATACAGGCTGCAGCACATGCCGATATACCGAATCGACGGGTGGTTTGCAATCAACTCCTGATCAATCCTCGTTCTCCAGGATACAAGTACGCAATCCGCACCTTGGATTCTTCCCATTAACTCATCTTTGCTTTGCGGATCTTTATCAAACCGAATGATGGGTTGCTTCGAATAGTTTTGTAATTCTTCCAAAGCCCAGGCTTCGAGCCCAACGTTATCCGCGCAGGTGATTTGATTAAACTTCATTTCTAAAAACCTCCTTGACCTGGCATTAACGTACTTAATTTCATATGCTTGATTTATACTATACCATGAAGGGCTAGGATTCCAGATTTTATCACGGGAGGAGCATGGAAGATGGAATATGTGAAGCTGGGACGAACCGGCCTTGAGGTATCGCGTATTTGCCTGGGCTGCATGAGTTATGGGGAGCCGGACCGCGGGCCGCATCCCTGGTCGCTGAGCGAGGAAGAAAGCCGTCCGTTTATCCGCAAGGCACTTGAGCTTGGCATTAATTTCTTCGATACGGCCAACGTGTACTCCGATGGGACGAGTGAAGAAATCGTCGGACGGGCACTCCGAGAGTTCGCCAACCGCGACGAGATCGTAATCGCCACCAAGGTCCATGGGCGCATGCGTCCCGGTCCGAACGGCGGAGGTTTATCGCGCAAAGCGATCCTGGCGGAAATCGACCATAGCCTGAAACGTTTGGGGACGGACTACGTCGATCTGTATCAGATTCACCGCTGGGATCCCACGACGCCGATCGAAGAAACGATGGAGGCGCTCCATGATGTCGTCAAGGCTGGCAAGGCCCGTTATATCGGGGCTTCCTCGATGTATGCCTGGCAATTTCTTAAAGCACTGCATACTGCTGAGCGGCACAGATGGACCCGATTTGTCTCCATGCAAAACTACTTGAATCTGCTATACCGCGAGGAAGAACGTGAGATGCTGCCGCTGTGCGAAGCGGAGAACATCGGTATCATTCCTTGGAGCCCGCTGGCTCGCGGCCGGTTAACCCGCGATTGGGATGAACAAAGTGAGCGTTCGCAAAGCGACTTGTTCGGCCAACGTCTGTACGCGGCCACGGAGGGAGCTGACCGCAAGGTGGTCGAGCGCGTGGCTGAGGTCGCGGCTCAGCGCGGGGTGCCGCGCGCGCAAGTCGCCTTGGCCTGGGTGCTGCAAAAATCCCCGGTCACCGCGCCGATAGTGGGTGCGACCAAACCGCATCATCTCGAGGACGCGGTTGCCGCGGTGTCGCTTCGGTTAACGCCGGACGAAATTGCTCGACTGGAAGAACCGTATGTCCCCCATCCGGTGCTGGGAATGTAACGAGTTTTGGCCCATGGATGGCGAAGACAGACAACGGCATAACACAAGTAAAACCAGCCCTCACTGCTTGGTAGTGGGGGCTGGTTTTTGGTATGGGGCGGACACGGTAGCCCTGCTACGCCCGAATGGGTAAGGCATGGACTTCGCCGGCCTCGGAAGAGATAACGGTAAAAAATCACCTTATTTTCGGTGATATGGCTCTTTTTGAACAAATAGCGGTAAAAAATGGCCTTATTTCGGTTCGATAGGGACAAAACCGCCCCATTTGGGGCTCCTGCGGAAAAATAAGGCCATCAAATACCGCTATTTTGTTCAAAAGGGCTTTTTCGCAGATATAAGGGTATTTTTTACCTTTATTTGTGAGCTCTGGTGCGCAGCGGACCGTTTGCGCATGTTTCCGGACAGGGACAGTCATACTAGCAGAAAGGAGGATGGTGTTCATGACGGCGGGAGAACTCGGTTTTTATTTTCTGCTGTATTCGCTCTTTGGATGGCTGCTCGAAAATGTATACAGCCTGTTCACGCAGGGAGTGTTCTGGAAGGAGGGCTTCTTGAAGGGCCCGCTTAAGCCGATGTACGGCGTAGCCCCGCTACTTCTATTGATATTTTTGCAGGAGGGAGAAGGAGTACGTCCGCTGCTAGCGGCTCTATTATGTCTCATCATTCCAACCGTCGTTGAAGGGATCAGCGGATATTTGCTGTTCACGATATTTGGGCGAAGATGGTGGGATTATTCTGGGCTACGGTTTCAGCTTGGCGGCCATGTCTGCCTGCGATTTTCAGTGTACTGGGGACTTCTGTCGGCGTTGATGTTCAAGGTGGTGCACCCGCTGGTGGAACAAGCGTATGAAAGCATTTCCTTGGTGTGGTCCGTGGCTGGCCCGCTACTATTGCTGTTGCTTGCGGCCGATCTGGTGTGGACTTGCCTGACGCGGCGACGGGAATTTCGGGGAAGCTTGATTTTAAATCCAAGTGGGGATGAGTAAAGGAGGAAGCGAATTTGACGATTTTCCGTAACCCGGTTCGATGGTTCCCGGTACTGACTGTCAGTTGTTTGATCGCGCTGTTGTTGATGACACCCGGAAGCGGACGAGCTGCGCCGGTCGGCGCTGGAGGAGAGAAGACAGATCCGGCACTGGATAGCAAACAACCCGCGTCTCCCCGCAAACTTGCGGTGATTATCGATGATTTTGGCAATCGGATGGACGGGACGGACGAAATGTTGGACTTGCCCGTAAAATTGACCGTTGCAGTCATGCCTTTCTTGGAAACCACTCAGGAGGATGCGCGACGGGCGCACGAGCACGGGCACGATGTGATCGTCCATTTGCCGATGGAGCCGAAGCAAGGAAGACCGGAGTGGCTGGGACCCGGGGCCATCCTCTCCAACATGACGGACAAGGAGATCCGTCGGCGGGTGGAAGCCGCGATTGAACAAGTGCCTTATGCCGTGGGCATGAACAACCATATGGGCTCGAAGGTAACCGGGGATGAGCGCGTGATGTCGGTGATCTTGGAGGTATGCCGGGAACGCGGTTTATTCTTCGTTGATAGCAAAACCAATTATTGGTCGGTCATTCCTCGCTTAAGCGAAGAGAAGGGACTGCCACGGCTTGAAAATGACATTTTCCTGGACGATGTGGGCAGCGTGGAGCACGTCTCGGGTCAACTGCGGCAAGTCCTTGCCTTGTTGAAGAAGGAGAACCGAGGCAGCTGTGTAACCATTGGACATGTGGGTGTGCAAGGCAAGAAAACGGCGGCTGCATTGAGAAAGAATATCCCGATGCTGCAAGCAGAAGGCATCCATTTCATCGGGATCAGCGAATTGGCGCGGGAACAAATCAGTCCCGGCGTGAAGCCGGGACCGGGGTTTACATTACCGTAAAATATTCGGAGATGCCTCGATACAACGCTTCGGCAATCCTCTGCTGACCGCGCCCGTTCGTGAGAATGGCGCGGTCTTCGGCATTGCTGAGAAATCCCGTCTCCACAATGACGGCGGGGCAATCGATATGGTTTAGCAAATAAAACGGCTTCCCGTGTTCCGGAACTCGAGCTGCTTCCAACTGATAGAACCTTTCCAGTGACCGTTGGATCGAGTCTGCTAGTACCACGCTTCGTCCTTCGTTCTGATGGAGTACAAGCGGACCGTGTTTCGATTTATTCCGTCCCCAGTTGACATGCAGGCTGACGACGATCGAAGCGGGCAACTGCTCGCTAAGTTCCTTACGCTGGGCCAGGTCCCGCAGGTGCCGTGAGCGGCTGTGAAGCCAGCGATTGTCGTCGCTTAGGGCGTAATCCCCCGTCCGGTTGAGTATCGCGCGGTAGCCGTGGCTTCTCAGGACGACATAAAGCCGCCGCCCAATTTCGAGATTGATATCCTTCTCGAGTATCTGTTCGTAGGACGTTCCCCCGTCAATCCCCCCGTGACCGGCATCGATCAGAATCACCGGTTCGGGGAAGGCATGTCGAAGATCCTTACCTTCGTCAGCCGCTGCCGGGGCGATCCCCCAACCGAATGCTATGGGGATCGAACTCATTATGGCTAGCAGGCATCGTGTAATCTTTCCCATGTGTCTCACCTTTCGGGCTTTTCTACCTCTATAGAGTGAGCCTGCGGAAGGGAAATCATGCATTGGCGATTTACCGGTGCCATAGGGGTTCTACGGGTTTAAGGCGGTGCGATTCGGCACAAACTAGAGCTAACGAAGAACGACTAAGCTGGAAAGGGGTTAACTCCAAATGGCGAAAGGCGACGAGTTGGTCAAATACATCACGGAGCGGGTGGTGGATTACGTGGAAACACCGCGGGAAGTCCGCCGTGAACGCTCGAAGGTCAAGGAACCGTGGAGCCGGCGCTGGTTCGGGATGATCCCGTTCTCCATCTCCCTGTGGGCCGGGCAGATTCCCAAACCGAAGAAGAAGGAATCCCGGGGGAAAGAGCATCCCTCCCGTTCCCGCGGAGTGTGACTTGGCCGAGCCTCAAGCGAAATCAGCCGTCTTCCGTCCCGCAAGGGAGAAGGCGGCTGTTTTTTTAGGTTTGCCCGGGTATCGAATTCGTTCCCATCATTCATCGCGTGCTTCATTCGCTTTGCACCAGCTCCTCGGCCAAGCGGACCAGCAGGTGAACGCCTTCTTGAATCCGCGCTTCATTCATGAACGAATAGCTGAGCCGGATTTGGTCGTTCATTTCACCCATGGGATCGCAGATCGTTCCGGGGACGAACGTTAACCCACGGCGGATGCTTTCGGTCAGGAGCCGGTTGGCGTTTAGCCCGTCAGGGAGGTGGACCCACAGATTCAAGCCGCCTTGCGGACGGAACCACTGCCAGCCTGTACCTGAAGCGAGCGCTTGCTCCATCACGTCCCGGCGAATTTGTAGCGCCGTACGAAGCTTCTCCAGGTGCAACTGCAGCCGTACCGATTCGAAGCAGTGCTGGAACAGCTTCTGGTTGACGAGCGGCGTCCCGTTGTCGGCGAGTGATTTGGCGGTCAACAGAGGGGCCATCGCGGCCGTTCGGGCGGCAACGGCGCAAATACGCAGCCCGGGAGCCAAATACTTGCTGAAGCTGCGCAGGTATACGACCCAGCCTTCCGTATCGTAAGCATAGAGCGGCGGGGGCGGCGGCTGGACAAAGTAGACGTCATGAACCGCGTCGTCCTCGACGATCAGGCAGCCGTAGCGCTCCGCCAATTCAACCAGGTGCTTGCGTTGGACGGCCGGCACCGTGTATCCCGTCGGATTGTGAAAGGTTGGGTTCATATAAAACATCCGGGGTTTATGGCGTTTCAGGTAAGCTTCGACAACGTCCAGGTCATACCCGTCCCTGCGAATCTCCACGGGTAAGAGACGAGCGCCCCGCTGACGGAAGCAGTCAAGCGCCGAGCTGTAGGTTGGGCGTTCCACCAGGACATGGTCCATGGGACGAAGATAAACGCCGGCCAGCAGGTCGATCGCTTGCTGGCCGCCGGTCGTGATCAGCAGTTCGTCGGGGGAGACCTGAAGCTTATTTTTACGCTGCAAATCCGCACTGAGGAGCTCCCGCAGCTCCTCGTCTCCCTGGACGGAGGAGTAAGTGCCAAGCAGCTTGGGATAGCGGTCGAATACCTGCTTCACGTGGTCTGAAAGGAACAGGTTCGGCAGCAGGTTCGGATCGATGAGCGCCTGGGAGAACGAATAGTCGGCCGGGATGCGGTGGATCTCGCTCAGGGCATTTTGCAGACGTCCGGCCTTGTGTCGGGGTGCGGCAGCAGACGCATATCCGCCTGCTCCAGCGGGTTCTTCATAGGGTGTGCCTTCGGAAACGTAATAACCGGATTTTTCCTTCACGTAAACGATCCCATGCTCCTTCAGCAACCTATATGCCCGGAATACGGTTAACCGATGGAGCTGCAGTTCCCCGGCCAACGCACGCACGGAAGGCAGCTTGTCGTGCGCCTTCCAGTCCCCCCGGCGAATCCGGTCCAAGATATAATCATAAGCTTGCGTATAGAGGATCTTCCCGGGCTCTGCCCTTTTCGGCATCGGGTACATCGCCTTCCCTTCTTGCAACACGAATCCATTTTACGCGAGAAGCCGAAGCATCTGTTCTGCATCGGTAAATCTGTTCTATCTCCTTTCCTGTATGATACAGTTCAATAGGCGAAAGGGGAAGATCTTGATGATTCTGATCAACTATTTGATCGTATGTCTCATATTCGGCACCACTTTTTTAGCGATAAAGATCGGGGTGGACCACGCGGCGCCTCCGTTTTTCTCGGCGGGGATCCGTTTCCTCGCGGCCGGGGCGATCCTGTTTCTGTGGATGGTTTGGAGAAAAAAGGCCGATTTTGCCTTGCTGCTGCGCAAGGAAATGCTGGTGACGGGAGGTTTGCTGACCTTCGGGACGTTTAGTTTTCTGTACTGGGCGGAGCAATACGTGACCTCCGGAATCGCCGCGGTATTATCGGCTACGGGACCGCTGATGATTCTGCTGATGCAGATGATCGTGCTGCGGCAAAAAGCGACGAGACGAGCCGTTCTGGGCATAATCATCGGATTGGCCGGCGTCATGCTGCTCGTTCTTCCCAACCTGACCTCGGTCCAGGCCGAATCCCGCTGGGTCATCGGCTGCGCGGCGATTTTGACTGGGGAAGTGCTTTACTCGATTGGCGCGCTGTATACTAAACGGGTCACCCAGAGTTACGCCGAGGTGTCGCCGATTGCGCTGAACGCTGCGCAAATGATCTATGGGGGCTTGTTACTGCTCATCCTGTCGGGCTTCACCGAACGGGTGACGGCCGAGGACCTTCTGCAGCCGTCCGCCTTAGGCTCTCTGTTATATCTCATCGTGGTTGGTTCGATGGTAGGACACAGCCTGTTTTATTGGTTGGTAGCCAAGACCAACCCGGTGTTTCCGTCGACTTGGCTGTACGTATCGCCGCTCATTGCGATGACGATCGGCGTGCTGTTTTACGGGGAAACGGCCGGGTGGTTTGCGGTGTTGGGCGGGGTAACGATCATCGCGGGCACGGTGCTGACCAATCTGGACAGCTTGCGCCAACTGTTTCGCAGATCGGCAAGGTTGACTTCAGGCGCTGCAGGCGGGCCGGGGGCGGTTGGCCAAAAGGTCCGGTAGAGTCAACGCAGCAAAGGCGAGTCTGATGGAAGTTGTGCTTCCGGAGACTCGCCATTTGGTTAAAAAACTAGAAGGTGACGAATTTTCCACTCTCCATCAGAGCGTCCAGCGCGATTAGCCGAATGGCGGTATCGGTGCCAGTGACGACGTAAACGGCCTCGGCTTCGGCATCAGCGGATGGCTCTGCCAAAGGGCTGTTATTCGTCCAGGTTTGATAGCCGTAGACCGGAAGAGGAAAGGAATAAGTGCGTTCAGGACCGGAAGCGGCATAGACAAGCTGCCGGCTGGCTTTCAGCTTGCCGATGAAGGCATCCGACTTCAGCGCCAGCGGTTTGGCCGTCATCCATAACAGGTTGTCGTAGGGATCGAAGCGGGATGACGTGTAGACGATAGGGGCGGGCGATAACGGCGCGCGGCTGCTCGCAGCCAGCCGCGGCGGCGCGTAGCCGCCCGCCTGCTTGTCCCAGCTGCCCGTCGTTTCGGGCAGCCATTCGCCGTCGGCGGCATTGACGTACTGGGGTTCGCCGCCATCCGGCAGGCGAACCTTCCACGCGGCCAATGCCGGGCCGGCGTAGAGCGGGACGGCGGTCACCCGTCCCGCAGCGGCTGCGCCGAGGCCGCTCTGCCGGAGCGCGGCCTCGAGCAGCGCCGGGTCGAATACGGAATAGGTGCCCATTCCGTATTCGACCAGCTTGTAATCTCCGCTCTCGGTTGCGGAGATAATGAGGTAGCCGCGCGGGGCTGAAGCGCCCGGCGGCACCCCGGCTGCGCCGCCTTGGCCGCTGCCGGCGGCCGCCACCGTGACGAGCCAGCTGTGCGTGCCCGGCCCCAGCGGCTCAATGGCGGTGTCGGCGCCGGCCCAGGCCGTAAACGGCTCGGCCTGGGCCAGCTGGCCGACGGCCTCGGCGGCGAAGCGCCGCAGCGCCTCAGGCGCGGGTGCATCCGCCGCCGTCCTGAGCGTCGCCAACGCGGCCTGCCCGGTTCGCTCGCCGGCGGCCCCCGCCGTGCCCAAGCCGCCCGCCAGCGGTAGACCGGCGCCTGATGCGCTATATAAGATGCTTGCGCATAAGAGAATTTTGCAAGTGGCGGTTAATTTCTTTTGAGGTTTGCGTGCTTCCGGCATGGTATCGCCTCCCTAGCCATTCGTCAGGCCTCATCAGGCCTGGTTTCGATTGCTTGTCCATTGTACCGAAGCCGCCCCAAAAAGGATGTTGCAACCTGTCGCTTTGCATTGCGGCAAACGGCTTCTATTTTTGCGGTCTTTTAGCGAGATCAGTCTGATTTCTCGTCACCGCTGCGAACGCAGATGAAAGATGCCGCAGCCCAAGGCGGATACGACAATTCTCGGCTCATACTGCCAGCGGATTTCATCCCGTCTCGCTTCGTATTGCTCGCTGGCGCCTTGAGCCCGCTCGGGTTCGGGATCTTTCACGAGATCCTTGTAATAAGCGTCGATCAATGTTAACTCGTCGTTCAACCGTTCGCGGGCCTCCTGGGCCCAGCGGTCGTCATAAGCGGCAATCTGATCGGCAAGCCGCTGCTCAAGCACGGTGCGTCCGGCATCCAACGACAGCTTGGTAGGTTCGATATGGACGTTTTCGGGCAGGCGCGGAACCAGTTGTTTCGCCGCAATTCGGGTCTGAAACGACTCATCGACGGCGCCCGTCAGCAGGGAAACTCCGTAATAATGCAGCTCCTCGCGTTTCATATCGCAGCAGAATTCCACCTTGAAGCAGACGCCCAGCCAAGGCTCATAGGCGGCGGGCAGCAAGGCCATCCGTTGACGTTGCCCCGGCTCCTCGAACAAATACACATAACGGCCGCCTCTACGCGCTGCTTCAAAAATCTGTTTTAGCCGCGGGCTGCCAAATGTGAGCTCCTCGCGCTGAATCCGTCCCGGACCAAGTACTGGGAGCGGTCGGACCGCGCCAAAGTAGCGGCCGAGCAGCGTGTCCTCCTGTGCGGCTTCCATCTGCTGCTGCCCGGGTCCCGTTTGTTCCCGGGAGGCCTTCGCTTCTTCGGCCGCCCGGTGCGCCTCCGGATCAAAAACAAACGAAAACGACATCGTTTCCGGCTCCGCTCCGGTCCGTTCGATAAACCCCCAGTAATAGGGACGGTTCGTTAAGTCCCGGTCCGCGCGAGGAGAGAGTTTCACGGTGACGTGATGCGGCGATTTCTCAAGGAACTGACATTCAGTTGCTTCCAGATAGGTCAGAACATACTCGCGTATCTGTTCAGAGGTCATGGACATAACCGCAGATCAACCTCCCAACAGCTGCTGCAGGCCGCCTTCGCTTTCGGTTCCTTCGGCTTCTGCATCCAGCTCGGATTTTATGGTGTGGAATTCGCGTCCCAGCGAATCGACGCGGCTGGCTATCTCCTCGTCACTGCCGGATTCGAGGATGATTTGGTAAATGCTTTTTTCCAGTGAATGCTGTTTTTCGAACCGCTCCAAAATCACGTCAAGATGGCCTATGACCAACTCGAACATATTGATCTTCTCGTGCAGCAGGTGGAGGATATGCTCCTCGATCGTGCCTTTGGTAGACAGATTGTAAATATTGACGTCGTTGGTTTGGCCCAGCCGGTGCACCCGGCCGATCCGCTGCTCCACTCGCATCGGGTTCCAGGGCAGGTCGAAGTTGATCATCTGATGGCAAAACTGCAGGTTGATACCTTCGCCGCCCGCTTCGGTCGCGATCATCACCTGGGCCCGGCCGCGGAACAGGTCCATCATCCAATCTTTTTTGCCTCGGTTCATCCCACCCCGGTACGGAACCGCGGTCATTCCGCGGTCACGGAAGTACTTCAGCAGATACTCCTGCGTAGCCCGATACTCGGTGAACACGATCACCTTGTCATTCATTTCACGGATCAGCTCCATCGCTTTCTCCGCCTTGCTGTTCGCTTTGATCTGACGGATCAGGTCGACAAGATCCCAAATCCGATCGCGGATCGGGGAATCAGGGGCAAGCTTCTTAGATAAATTAACCAATGTGACGAATACCGCATCCCGGCTGCTGCATACCTCGCGTTGCAGGGTGACGAGGGACAGCATGCTGTTGAGGTCGCCGCCAGCGGCGTTATATTGGTCTTTAATGAAGGAAGTAACCCCGTTGTACAGGTTCTTCTCTTCCTCGGACAGCTCTACGTCGATGTTGCGGACGATTCGCTTCGTGAATTCGAGTTCTCCGTCGCCGCGCCGGTTGCGGATCATCACCTTGGCCAACTCATCCTTGAGCTGATTCTCGTTCTTCGGCTGTCGTTTGTCGACGACGAAATTGGCGGCAAATTCGCTTTGCCCGCCCAGTTGCCCCGGCTTAAGCAGCGTGATCAGGTTGAACAGCTCGCCTAGATCGTTTTGCACCGGAGTGGCGGTCAGGAGAAGGCAATATTTTTTTCGCAGCTGCAGCATGAACTGATAATTGGTCGTTTTCTTGTTCTTCAGCTTGTGGGCTTCATCCACGATGACCAGATCGTATTCGTTATTGAGTAAAATATTCTTATGCGGGTCGCGTTTGGCCGTGTCCATGGAGGCGACAACGACGTCGTTGTGCCAGGAATGCTCTTTCTTCTGCGCTACGGCCGGTATGCCGAACTTCTGATTCAGTTCCCGAACCCACTGTAGCACCAGGGATGCAGGCACCAGAATCAATACCTTCTTCACTAATCCGCGCACGATGTATTCCTTTAAAATCAAACCGGCTTCGATCGTCTTCCCAAGACCCACCTCGTCGGCGAGGATCGCGCGCCCGCGCATTTCGAACAGGACCTTTCGAGCCGTTTCGGTTTGGTGCGGCAGAGGGGTGACGCCTTGCAGATGCTTCAAACATTGCATTTCTTCAAAGCTCGTGACAAGCGAAGCAGTTTCGGCCTCAAGGGCAAGGTTAAACAGCTTCCAATCGTCCCAGGGGCCGCCCTTTTGATGTCTCGATTCCAAGTCGCTGAACCAACTTCGGTCGAAGTCTACGGGGATCTGCAGATTCCATTCCGGCGGGACGACCGAATTGGGGGAAGGGCCGGGGGGATGAGGATTCATGATGTAAAACCTCCCATTTGATGCGTATTTGACTAGCTCTATTGCGGCTACGAAAGGATCCGAATCAGTCCATACCGCGTGCTTCTTGCAGACGTAGGTGTAGTATGGACGAAAAAGAAGGAGTTCATAACTTTGGAGAGGGGAGCGGGAGCGAAACGGGGAGCATCAGCTATTGATATTGCTTGGGTTGACCGTTTTACATGATGATCCCGTTTGCTCAGATCAAAGCGATTTAGATGAACCGTTCGACCTCGACCTTGCTCCCTTAACGAAAGGGATAATCGCATGATGAAGCCTCCAGAGGCAGCTCTTCCGTTTTATAGCTTGGGTTGGAAATGGTTACATGGCGGTTTCATAGATTCAAGACCGAAAAATTGAGAGAACCGGAGCAAACGAGTGTTTGGGCCAGCAGCATTCGGAAAAAAGCCTAAAATTTCAAGCTGTCCTGCTGTGACAACGAGATATTGTATAGTATAATGGTATTCGCACACAATATATTGTGATTCATACATATGATAATACGGTTTATAGGGTGTGCGTAGCGGCTTTCAGGCAGGCGAATATCGGCTTGAAACAACGCTTTTTTCGTTTTTTTCGCCCGTTTTCGACTTCAAGATCCGGCGCGAATGACCGATATATTTACGAATCTTTGATCCAAACTTATAGGAGGGTGTTTTCTTTGAAAACTGTGCCAAAACAGCGCCTTGAGGGGCTAAGTGAAAAAATCTTCTTGGACCGGTACGCCTGGAAAGATGCGGACCCTAGTCACGCCAAAGTCGGCGACGTCGTCCTCGTTCTGACGAAGGATGATCCCAAATTCCCAACAAAGGAAGTTGGCGAAGTCGTTGCGCGTAAGGGTCGTAAGGTTACGGTGAAGACACGCCGGGGCGAGTTGGTCGAGTCCGACGTGGAGAAGCTGACCCTCAATATCGAGAAAACCCCTGAAGAAATGTGGGACCGCCTTGCTAAAGCGATGGCTTCCGTAGAGGAAACGCCGGAGCTGCAGAAGCAATGGGAAGAGAAGTTCCGCTATATCCTGGACGATTGGAAGCTGGTACCGGGCGGTCGGATTGCCGCAGGTGCCGGCGCCAGTGACGAGTTGACCTTGTTTAACTGTTACGTGATCCCATCGCCAAAGGACAGCCGCGGCGGCATCATGGAGACCTTGTCCGAAATGACCGAGATCATGGCTCGCGGCGGCGGCGTGGGGATTAACCTCAGTTCCTTGCGTCCGCGCCGTGCGGTTGTTAAAGGCGTAAACGGCTCTTCGAGCGGCGCCGTATCCTGGGGCGGTTTGTTCAGCTACACCACCGGCTTGATCGAGCAGGGTGGCAGCCGTCGCGGCGCGCTGATGCTGATGATCAACGACTGGCATCCGGACGTCATGGACTTTATCACCGTCAAGCAGACGATGGGCCAGGTTACGAACGCGAACCTGTCGGTTTGCGTGAGCAACAGCTTTATGGAAGCGGTGAAGAAAGACCTCGATTGGGAATTGGTGTTCCCGGATACGACTTACGAGGACTATAACGAAGTGTGGGACGGCGATCTCGAGAAGTGGAAAGCGGACGGCCGCAGAGTGATCCACTATCGTACTGTCAAAGCGCGTGAGATCTGGCACACGATTATCGAATCGGCTTGGAAATCCGCCGAACCGGGCGTTGTTTTTATGGAATATTACAACCAAATGTCCAACAGCTGGTATTTTAACCCGATCATTTGTACGAATCCGTGCGGGGAGCAAGGTTTGCCGGGTTGGGGCGTCTGCAACCTGTCGGCGATGAACTTGTCCAAGTTCTACGACGAAGAGAAACACGATGTCGCTTGGGACGAACTCGCCACAACGACGCGCTATTCGGTCCGTTTCCTGGACAACGTCATCAACAAAACGCCTTATCATTTTGAAGAAAACGAGAAGAACCAGAAGAAAGAGCGTCGCGTTGGCCTCGGGACGATGGGTCTGGCCGAGCTGATGATCAAGCTGAACATCCGTTACGGCAGCCCGGAATCGCTGGAATTCCTCGATAAATTATATGGCTTTATCGCCAAGGAAGCTTACTTGGCCTCCGCAGATATCGCGGAAGAGAAAGGTTCCTTCCCGGCTTTCGAAGCGGACAAATATTTGCAAAGCGGATTTATGAAAGTGATGGCGGAAGTGTATCCGGAAGTTGGCGAAGCGGTTCGCACCAAAGGGGTCCGCAACGTCACGATCATTACCCAGGCGCCAACCGGCAGCACAGGAACGATGGTTGGAACCTCGACCGGGATCGAGCCTTATTTCGCTTTCAAATACTACCGTCAAAGCCGTCTCGGCTTCGACGAGCAGTTCGTGCCGATCGCGCAAGAGTGGATGGACGCGCATCCAGGGGAAGAGCTGCCGGATTACTTCGTTACGGCGATGAACTTGTCGGCAGAGGATCATATCCGCGTGCAAGCCGCGATCCAGCGTTGGGTCGACAGCTCCATCTCCAAAACGGCAAACTGCCCATCCGACTTTACCGTGGAAGAAACGGAACGTTTGTATGAACTGGCCTTCGACCTGGGCTGCAAAGGCGTAACGATCTACCGCGACGGTAGCCGTGACGTACAAGTCCTGCAAACGGAGAAGAAGGAAGAGAAACAAGAAGAAGCGGCAGCACCAGCAACGGTAGCCGTAACGGAACAGCCGGCAAGTGCTCCGATTCAAGCCAGCAGCCCGAAAACGGCTGAACAGTACAAGAGACGCCCGCAAGTACTCCATGGCGCTACTTATAAGATCAACACGCCGTTTGGCATGGCATATATCACGATCAATGACCTGAACGGCATCCCGGGCGAAATCTTCTTGAACGTGGGTAAAGCTGGTTCCGACGTGTTCGCGATGGCGGAAGCCCTTGGCCGCGTCTGCTCGCTGTTCCTGCGTTACGGCGACCACGGCGAGAAGGTGGAGCTGCTGATCAAGCATCTCAAAGGCATCGGCGGTACAGGCGCTATCGGCTTTGGTCCAAACCGCGTGGAATCGATCGCGGACGCCGTCGCCAAAGCGCTGGAGACGCACGTGCAAAACGGCCCGTACGGCGACCACGACCCGGCGCCGGTGGCAGCAACGATCGCGCATCACGAGGAAGCCGCGCAAGATCATGGTACCGCGGACGGCTCGCACGGCGGCCACAGCCATGGCAGCGCGCCGGCCACCTCCCGTGACCTCTGCCCGTCCTGCGGCTCGGCCTCGCTGATCAACATCGAAGGCTGCAAGACTTGCAGCAACTGCGGATATAGTAAGTGCTCGTAAGAATTGATAATGAACTAGTCAACACAAGGAGAGAGAGTAAGTAGTAGTAAATAGAAAAGCGAAAGTAAATCATCTGGGTGAAGACAACTTTGTCTTCACCTTTATTTAGGTTTTAGCCACGATTAATCATTTTTTACGATCAAGCCTAGTAAAAGAGGGTTTCACATATTAGTCA
>RCUU01000902.1_pt1 | contig 15299 bp, 10 predicted proteins | sample 2166211 | NCBI WGS metagenome assembly RCUU01 (sample SAMN09932620, study PRJNA488358) | compost metagenome | feature: garden; material: soil; isolation source: compost soil in phenylacetic acid-enriched culture | place: Germany: Experimental Botanical Garden Goettingen | collected 2016-01-27
CTGGCCGCTGGCGCTGCTGGCCTTTGTGTGTGTGCGACGTGGCTGGAACCTGAACCGGGCCGCCGCGCTGTTGCTGGCCGTCGGCTGCCTGTTCAACCCGACCCAGGCCCGGGCCGGCGCCCTGGCCGATGCCTTTCTCACCACCGACCAGCAAGGCCGCTGGGCCTTCGACCATCACCATTACGGCAAGGCCGCATCGCTGTTTGCCGACCCGTACTGGCAAGGCCTGGCCGCTTACCGGGCCGCCGATTACGACCGTGCCCTGGGCAGCTTCGCCCAGCTCGACAGCGCCCAGGCGTATTTTTACCAGGGCAATATCCATACCCGTCAATTCCACTTCGACCAGGCCATCGCCGCCTACGAGCATGCCTTGAAGCTGCAACCGAACTTTCCCGAGGCCACCGCCAACCTGGCCCTGGCCAAGGCCCTGCAGAAGGATTATGCGGACGCCGCCGAAAAGGCGCCGCAAATGAAGCCCGACCAGGTCAAGTTCGACAAGGCCAAGGACAAGGGGAAGACGAGCAAAGTAGAAACGCAAAAGGCCAGCTCCGACGAGCTGTGGCTGCAGAACCTGACCACCTCGCCGGCCAAGTTCCTCAAGCAGAAATTCAGCTTGCAGGATGCCGCCAGGCAGGCGCAAAGAACGGGAGCCCAGCCATGAAAGCCCTGCTCGCCCTGTTCTTTGCCCTGGCAGTAACGCCGGTGTGGGCCGACGAACCCCAGGTGCTGGTGGAGACCAGCCTGCAACCGGCCGACAACATCGTGGTCGGTTCCACCGTGCGCCTGCAGATCGACGTCCTCGTCGATACCTGGTTCACCCAGGCACCGCAGCTGCCGTCCCTCGACCTGCCGGGTGCGGTGGTGATGCCGCCCGACACTGAGGCGCAAAAGCTGACCGAGACGCGCCTGGGCAAGATCTTTTTCGGTTTGCGCTACAGCTACCTGATCATCCCGCAGCAAGCCCAGGCCTTCAGCATTCCGGTGCTGACAGTCGGTGTCAGCCCGGGCCAGGCCAGCGCAGCGACCACGGCGCACACCACGGCCCAGGCATTCACCGCCCGGCAACCGGCGGGCGTACCCGCCGGGCAGACGCTGCTGGTCGCCCAAGCGGTGCGCCTTGAGCAACACATCAGCTACTCCAATGCCAAGCCTGGTGTCGGCGACACCGTCACCCGCGAAGTCACGTTGCAGGCCGACGGTGCGCAAAGCATGCTGTTGCCCGAAATAGTCCTGGGCGATGTCGACGGCCTCAAACGCTATGGGCAAGCACCCAGGGTCAGCCCGTTGAGCGACGGCCGTGGTGGCGTCAGTGGTGGCCAGCGCATCGACAGCGCCACTTACCGCATCGAGCACAGCGGCAGCTTCAGCCTGCCGACCCTGCAGGTACAGTGGTGGGACGCCGATGCCAACCAGGCACGAACCACCCGCTTGCCCGCCGTCGATTTCAAGGCCAGCGCCACTCGCGAATATCGCCCGCCGTTTTCCATCGCCGCCGACCTGCAGGCACTCGGCCAACGCACCCGCCTGCACATCGCGCGGCATTGGTTACTGCTGGCCGCCAGCCTACTCGCCCTGGGCGTGCTGGGCTGGTTCGCTCGCCCGCTGTACCGGCGCCTGAGCGCGGCCTGGCAGCACTGGCGGGGCCAACGCCGGGCGCAATGGCTGGCCTCGGCCGAATACGCCTGGCGGCAGATACCGGGGCAACTCGACGCCGAGCCTGCGCAACTCACCGCGCTTTACCTGTGGGCCCGGCGCAAGCAGCAAGCGCTCGGTTTGGCGCAACTGCCGCTGCCCTCGCCATTGGCCGATCGCCTGCTAGGCTTGCTCAAAGCGCGTTTTGCTGCCCCGGCGGTGCAGGCGCCAACGTTGCAGGCGTACAAACAGGCATTGCCGGCATTGCGCCAGAGTATCGAGCAGGCCCAGCCGCCGCGCCCTCATGCCCATGGGCTGCGCCCGCTCAACCCGGACTCCCTGAAAACCTGCAAGGATCGACGATGAAACGCAAACCTTCCCCCGGCAACTGGCTTTATGGCCTGACGCTGGCCCTGATGCTGCCGATGTTGGCGCATGCGGCCGAGCCCCTGGCGTCCTGGAACGATGGGCCTGCGAAGACGGCCATCACCGAGTTCGTGCAGACCGTGACCAAAGACGGCAGCAAGGACTTCCTTGCTGTCGAAGAGCGCATCGCTGTGTTCGATAACGACGGCACCCTGTGGAGCGAGCAGCCGATGTACTTCCAGGTGCTGTTCGCCCTGGAGGAGGTCAAGCGCATGGCGCCGCAACATCCGGAGTGGAAGGAGCAACAACCGTTCAAGGCCGTCCTGGAGAACGATCACCAGGCCCTGGAGGCCGCCGGCATGGAAGGCTTGCTGAAAATCGTCGGCGCCACCCATACCGGCATCACCACCGAAGAATTCATGAACAACGCCAGGGCCTGGCTGGCCAAGGCCCGTCACCCCAAGACCGACAAGCCATTCACCGAGATGGTGTTCCAACCGATGCTGGAGTTGCTCGACTACTTGCGCGCCAATGGGTTCAAGACCTACATCGTGTCAGGCGGCGAAGTGGTGTTCATGCGCGCCTTCGCCGAAGAGGTTTACGGCATTCCACCGGAACAGGTGATCGGCACCACTTTTGTGACGGAGTTCCAGCCTGGCGGCGGCAACCCGACTATCCTGCGTACGCCCAAGCTTGCGCACAACGATGACGGCCCAGGCAAACCGGTGAGCATCGATTCGATCATCGGCCGTCGCCCGGCACTGGCCTTCGGCAACTCCGACGGCGACCTGCAGATGCTGCAATGGACCGCCGCCGGCAAAGGCAAGCGCTTCATGGGCCTGGTGCATCACACCGACGCCAAGCGGGAATGGGCGTACGACCGGGACTCGAAAATCGGCCGGCTCGACAAGGCGCTGGACGAAGCCACCGCCCGAGGCTGGACGGTGGTGGACATGGCCAAGGAATGGAATCGCATTTATCCATTCGAGGCTAAAAATTGAAGAAGAGCACAATCCGAAAGTAGTCGATGTGATCACTGCCGTGATCTTGCATTGAACGGCACGCGTGACAACGGAAGTATTCGGAACCAACCGATGGCCGCCCCAGGGCGGCCATAAGTAAACACACGGAGAGATGTCTTATGGTTCGCACACGCAAGTGGCTTCCGCAGTTTGCCTTGGTGGCGGCTGCGGTGATGGGGATGTCGGCGACCGCCGCAGCGGCGAGCAAGCCGAACATCCTGGTGATTTTTGGCGATGACATTGGCCAGACCAATATCAGCGCCTACTCCATGGGTGTGGTCGGCTACAAAACCCCCAACATCGACCGCATCGCCAAGGAAGGGATGATTTTTACCGACTACTACGCGGAGAACAGTTGCACCGCCGGTCGCTCCAGTTTCATTACCGGCCAGACGCCACTGCGCACCGGCCTGTCGAAAGTCGGGATACCCGGTGCCCCGGTCGGCTTGCAGAAGCGCGACATCACCATCGCCCAGGCACTCAAGTCCCAGGGCTACGCCACCGGCCAGTTCGGCAAGAACCACCTGGGTGACCGCGACGAATACCTGCCGACCAACCATGGCTTCGACGAGTTCTTCGGCAACCTCTACCACCTCAATGCCGAAGAAGAACCCGAGCGCCCCTACTGGCCCAAGGATGACCCGGAATTCCTCAAGGCCGCCACGCCACGCGGGGTGATCCACAGCTTCGCCGACGGCAAGATCGAAGACACCGGCGCGCTGACCTCCAAGCGCATGGAAACCATCGACGACGAAACCACGGCCGCTGCCCAGGCTTTCATCAAGAAGCAGGTCGACGCCGACAAACCGTTCTTCGTGTGGATGAACACCACGCGCATGCACTTGTTCACCCACGTGCGCGAGTCGATGAAAGGCCAGAGCGGCATGCCGGGCAACGACTATGCCGACGGCATGCTCGAACATGACGGTGACGTGGGCAAGTTGCTGCAAACCCTCGACGACCTGAAAATCGCCGACAACACCATCGTCGTCTACACCACCGACAACGGCCCGAACCAGTTCTCCTGGCCGGACGCGGCGACCACGCCGTTCCGCAACGAGAAGAACTCCAACTGGGAAGGCGCCTTCCGCGTGCCGGCCATGGTCCGTTGGCCAGGCAAGATCAAGGCGGGCGAAGTCTCCACCGAGATGTTCTCGGGCCTGGACTGGTTCCCCACCTTGCTGGCCGCAGCCGGCGATACCGAAGTCAAGGACAAGCTGCTCAAGGGCTGGGCGCCGACCTCCGGTGGCGGCAACTTCAAGGTGCACCTGGACGGCTACAACCAACTGCCGTACCTGACCGGCCAACAACCGAAGTCCGCGCGTGACGAGTTCTACTACTTCAACGACGACGGCATGCTGGTGTCCATGCGCTTCGGCAACTGGAAAGCCGTGTTCGCCGAACAGCGCGCACCCGGTGGCTTCCAGGTGTGGAGCAACCCGTTCACCCAGTTGCGGGTACCGAAGTTCTTCAACCTGCGCATGGACCCCTACGAGCGTGCCGACATCGTGTCTGACCAGTACTACGACTGGTCGACCAAAAACGTCTACCTCATGGAAATAGCTACCATGAAGGCCGCGAAATTCCTGCAGACCTTCGTCGAATACCCACCAAGCCAGCGTCCGGCGAGCTTCAGCATCGACCAGATTCGTGCCGACGTGGATGCCAAGATCGCGGAGGAGATGAAAAAGCAGAAGCAGTAATCCCATGAACGTTCTGTAGGAGCGGCCTTGGCCGCGAAGGCTTCGGAGTCGCGCACGACTGAAGCAGTCCTTCGCGGCCCGGGCCGTTTCCATATCTGCATTTGCAGTCGCCTGTTTTTTCTCCTGGTACAAGGAATGCCGTAGATGACCTCTGCCAGCCGTATCACCCCGCATCACACCCCCACCGACACCAACGCCCGGGAAACCAGGCGTGCCCTGCCCTGGACACCCGCGCTGCTGCTGTTCGTTTCTGGCGCCGCCGCACTGGTGTATCAGGTGCTCTGGATCAAACAGCTTTCGCTGGTCGTTGGCGTCGAGGTCTACGCCATCACCAGTGGCATCAGCGCCTTCTTTGCCGGCCTGGCATTGGGCGGCTGGACGTTCGGCCGCTTTGCCGATCGCCTGCAGCGGCCAGTGTTGCTATACGCAGTGCTCGAACTGGGCGTGGCCGTGCTGGGCATCTGCGCGACTTACGGCTTGAGCGTGGCCGCCGGGCCTTTCGCTCGCCTGAGTGAGCAGGTGGGCCTGTTGGCCTGGCTGTTGCCCTTTGTGCTGGTGGGGCTGCCAGCGTTTTTGATGGGCGGTACTCTGCCCGTGCTCATGCGTGCACTGACCCCGGCGGCCGCAAGCCTTGGCCGCGCCGGTGGCCGTTTGTATGCCGCCAATACCGCCGGCGCCATCGCCGGCACCCTGCTCAGTGCCTTTGCGCTGATCCCCGCCCTGGGCGTACAGGGCTCGGCCTATGCCGCCGCCGCGCTCAATGTGCTGGCCTTGCTCGGTGCTCTGGCCTATGCGCGCACAACGGTGACGCCCGTGGCTGCCCCCGGCAAACATACCGCCGTGGCCAGGGTCTCACGCTTGCCGCTGCTGCTGTATGCCATCGCCGGTGGCGTGGCCCTGGGCTATGAAGTGGTCTGGACCCAGTCCATCGTGCAATTCATGAGTACCCGTACCTTTGCCTTCGCCGTGGTCCTGGCGACCTATTTGACCGGGCTGGTACTGGGCAGCGCCCTGTACGCTCGGCGCGCCGACCGCATCCGCGACCCGTGGGGCGCGTTCGGCTTGCTGATCGCCGCTGCCGGTCTGCTCGCCCTGGTAGAAATCGCCGTGCTCGGGCGCTGGCTGATCCTGTTGCAGACCCAAGCCGAACAAGCGGTGCTGCTGCTCGGTGGCGACGCACTGAGTGGCATGAGCGCGCGTTTCGCGGTCGCCGCCCTGTGCATTGTCTTCGTCCCCACCGTGCTGCTCGGCGCCGCCTTTCCTTTGGCCCTGCGCTTGTGCGTGGACAGCGGCCACGTCGGTCGTGACGTTGGCGCCGTGGTTGCCCTCAATACCCTGGGCGGCATCCTGGGTGTGTTATTGACCGGTTTCGTGCTGATCCCGCAACTGGGCCTGATCCGCACCCTCGGTGTGCTGGCCATCCTCGCCGCCGGCGTGGGCCTGGTCGCCATAGTGCGCGGCACCCATATCAACAAACGCCATCGCCGAGGGGTCATCCTGGTGGCACTGGCCAGCACGGCGCTGGCGGTCATGCTGCCGCCCGAGCGCCTGGCGCAACTGATGCCGGGGGCGCGCAACGGCACCCTGGCGTTCTATCAGGAAGGGCGCGGTGGCACCGTCGCCGTGGTCACCCAAGGCAAGGGCGCCAGCACGTTCAACCGGCTGTACATCCAAGGGGTGTCGAATACCGGTGACGCCATGCCATCGTTGCGCTACATGCGCCTGCAAGCGTTGCTGCCACTGTTGATCCACAATGGCGAGCCCCGTTCGGCGCTGGTGATCGGCATGGGCACGGGCATTACCGCCGGCGCCATGCTGCGCTACCCCCAGCTCGAACAGCCGGTAGTGGCCGAACTGCTGCCGACCGTGGTCCAGGCCACCCCCTTGTTCAAGGGCAACTACAACGCCGCCACCGACAGCCGCCTGGAAATCCGCCTGCGCGATGGCCGCCAGGAATTGCTGCGCAGCGAACAGGCCTACGACATGATCACCCTCGAACCGCCACCGCCTTCGGCCAGCGGCGTGGTCAACCTGTACTCGCGGGACTTCTACCAGCTCGCCGCGCAGCGCCTGAACCCCAAGGGCATCGTTGCACAGTGGTTGCCGCTGCCGACGCAGAACCTGGAAGACTCACAGGCGCTGGTGCGCAGTTTTATCGACGTGTTCCCTCATGCCAGCCTGTGGACCACCGAGTTCCACGAGATGCTGCTGGTTGGCTCGCTGCAACCGATCGAACTGGATGTGGCGCGCATCAGCCAGCGTTTCGACCAGGACACGGTGCGCGAAGCCCTGGCCGACGTCGGGGTCGTCTCGCCCGCGGCCCTGCTCGCCACCTATGTCACCGACCGCGCCGGCCTTGAACACTTTGCCGCCAGTGCGCAGGCCGTAACCGATGATCGGCCGTTGATCGAGTACGCGCCTTGGGTGCGCAACAATGAAATTACCCGCGTGTTGCCTGCCTTGCTGGCGTTGCGTCAGCCACCGCCGTTGCTCAACAGCAACGATGACTTCCAGGGGCGCCTGGACAGCCAGCAAAAGCGCCTGGCGCGTTTCTACCAAGTAGGCCTGCATGCTTATCGGGGTGAGCGCAAGCCATGGTCAGAGGGCATGCGCGAGGTAATGCGCGAAGATGGCGGCAACCCCTATTACCGCTGGTTTCTAGGGGTAGCCAGGTAACGCCGGACTTTGTAGGAGCGGGCTTGCCCGCGATGGAAGGCTAAGCCTTCCCGTACCCTTCCGGCTCTGGTGCAGTTTTGGGCTGCTGCGCAGCCCATCGCGGGCAAGCCCGCTCCTACGGCAACCCCAACTGCCGCTTCAGGTCCGGCAGCCGCTCATCCTGCGGTGCTGCCTTCTCCAACTGGCGCACATACTTGATCGCCTCTTGCTGCAGCCCGGCCGAACCGTGCAGGTAGACCATGGCATAGAGCAAGTCGGCATCGTCCGGTGCCTGTTCAAGGCCAGCCTTCAGTGCGGCCAGGGCTTCTACACGGCGATGCATCTGCATCAGCAACAGGCCCTGGTTGTAGCGGATACGCGCGTTCTGCGGTAACTCCTTGGCCGCGGTTTCCAGCAGCGGCAAGGCCTCGTCCATCTTGTTGCGCTCCACCAACAGCAAGGCCAGCATGTAGGCGATGTTGCCATGGTCGGTGACCGGCATGTCCTTCAATGCCACACCCTCGCGCAGCACTTGCTCGGCTTCATCCTGACGCAGCATCGAGTTGGCCAGCGTCACCAGGTTGACCCGGGCCGGGGCAAAGTACGGATCGAGCTTCAAGGCCTGGCGGTATTGCTCCAGGGCATCCTGTTGGCGACCGTCACGTTCGAGCAGCACGGCGAGGTTCAAGCGGTTACCCGGCAGGTCGGCATTGCCGCGCAGGCGCCGCTCGTAGTCGGCCAGGGCCGCCTTGTATGGCTCACGCTCGGCTTCGGGCAAGGCGATTAGCGAAATACCCGCCAACGCGCGCAAGGCTTCGTCGCGCACGGCCAGGTTATCGTCATGCAACAAGGGCAGCAGGTACTTGACCCGCTCCACTGGTTTTTGCCGGGTGAAGCCCGATGCCGCATAGGCACGCACCATGGCGTTGTCGTCCTTGAGCGCCTGGGCCAGGCTGGGCAAGGCCGGCTCGCCCATCGCGGCCAACTGCTCGGCGGCCGTGGCGCGCACGATAGCCGGCTTGCCCAGGTCGCTGATCAGGGCACTCAGTTGCGGCAGGGCATCGGCCTGGCCGGTGCGCCCGGCATGCAGGGCCTGGCCGTAGTGCGGGGGCCGTTGCGGCGTGCCGAACCAGCCTTCGATGGCCTTGGCCGCCCACACGGGCTCCTTGTCCTTGTGGCAGGCCGTGCAGGCATCGGGGCTGTCGGTCTGGGCATCCAGGTCCGGGCGTGGCCGGCGGAAGCTGTGATCGCGACGCGGGTCGACCACCATGTAGGTCTGCGCCGGCATATGGCAATTGACGCACTGCGCACCCTGGGAGCCGGCCTGATGGTGATGGTGCTCGGGGCTGTCGTAATTCTTGGCCTGCAGGCTGGGGAAGCGTGCCGGCGGGCTGGGATTGTGGCACTGCTGGCACAAGCCGTTGCCTTCGATCTTGACCTTGGTGGTGTGCGGGTCATGGCAGTCGGTGCAGGCAACGCCGGCGGCGTACATCTTGCTCTGGGTGAACGAACCATGGACATACACCTCGCCCTGCATCTGCCCGTCGGCATGGTAGAGGTCCGGGCGCAGGGTCGATGGCAACACGCTGTGGAGCAACGGTTTGTCCGGCTGCTGGCCCACGTTCAGGCTTTGCCGGCGGCTGTGGCAATAGGAACACTGGTCGACCATGCCCTTGCTGCCCATGGCCTGGTAGTCGACCTTCAGGCCGACTTCGGCGGGTGAATAGCTGGCCTGGGCCGGCTCCCCTTCCCCGCTGCTTTTTTCCTTGCCCGCCCAATCGACGTGGGCCTGGCCCGGCCCGTGGCAGGCCTGGCAGCCGACGTTCTGCTCATGCCAGGTGGTGCTGAAGGTATCGGTCTTGTCGTCGTAGCCCTTGAGCAGGTTGCTCGAATGGCAGTCGGCGCACATGGCGTTCCAGTTCTGGTAGCGGCCCGTCCAGTGCAAGGGGTCGGTCGGGGCGAAATGCTGGCCGGGGTACATCGAGAACCAACGCTGGCCGCCCTCGGCCTTGGGGCGGCTGTCCCAGGCGATGGTCAGGCTTTGCAGGCGCCCCCCAGGGAAAGACACCAGATACTGTTGCAGCGGCTTATAGCCGAAGGTGTAGATAATTTCGAAATCGGCTGGCTTGCCATCGGCGCCTTCAGTGTTGACGAAAAACTTCTCGCCTTTCTTGAAGAAGCGCGCCTGGACCTTGCCATCCTTGAACTGCGCATCCTTGAAATTACCCAGCACACTACTCTTGTTCGCCGGCAACATGGCCCAGTCGTGGTCCGAATGCTTCCAGGCCGCAGCTTCCTTGGTGTGACAACCAATGCAGGTTTCGGCGGGCGCGTAGCCCTGGGCGTCAGTGGCGAGCGCGGGGGCCTGTGCTACGGCGTTGTGAGCAAACAGCAGAACTGTCGTCAGCAACAAGCTCCGGTAGATGTGTTTAAGCAAATGCAAGAGTTTCATCCTTGAGGCTGGTCGACGAATTAGACTACGAGCTTCAAGGTTATCTTCTGATTGGGGATTAACGCTATAGCCCTGAGGAACAAGGGGAAATAATCCTGTTCTTTCGGCGCGAATGTCACCCGAGACCTGCACAGCCATCGCCTGGTACATAGGACGACGCACTCATTACTCGCTCCACTCATATGGCATGCAAAACGAGCAGAAACATCCGACCTTCAGCAGCCGATTTCGGCACTATCTGTTCAAATGCCCCGCCAACACACTACTCACTCATCAACCAGTGAGGTAATCACCATGAACAATCTGAAAATCAAAGCCAGTGCCGTTATGGCATTGGCGATGCTGTCCGCCACTACCGTACAGGCGAATGAAAACCAGTATCGGTGCGTCGCGATCTACACCGACTCCAGCCTCCCCGATGGCTTCCGCCAAGTCGTAGAAACGCTCACCAAAAACAGTCGAGAGGGCGCCGAAGCCAACATGGCCCTGCGCCACAGCGAGGCTGCCATCGTGCGCTGCTTCGACCTGCCATCAGCCAAAAAGTAAATTCTTTAGCTCTGACGGAACTGCTACCCGGCAAGGGCAAGTTTTCACGCGTCATCGCATACAACCTTGCGATGACGCCTGGTCCGACAAAGCAACTCCCCATGCAAATCGCTGCAATAATGCATACAGTGATTCAAATACGCAGCACTGCAAAACCACGACCCTTGATTTTCCTGGCCTTTTCCTTGGCACGCAATGTGCCCCTGTATTCTTCATTTGCCCCACAGCAACGAGAGTGAAGATGGACACACTAGGACTATTGAGTGAAAGAGGGATGGCGCTGTCCAGCACGATTTCGGCTCACGGCCACCTGCTGGCGGTGTCCGCCGGCATCTGCAATCAACTGGGCTACGACCCCGACTACCTGCCCGAACAACCAATCGAGCAAATCTACACCGCCGAGTCGGTGCGCGCCTTGCAGCACCTGTTCGCCCACCCGCCGGCCGATGAGCGCGTGCACAGCCTGGAACTGACCCTGATCCGCCGCAACGGCGGCCTGCTGCCGGTGGTTGCCAGCGGGATCCTGGAGTGGCGCTCGGTACAGCCAGCGCGCCTGCACCTGATCGAAATGCCCCTGGGGGCGTTGGGCCGGCGCCTGCAGGAATTGCAGAATGCCAACGAAGTCATGAGCCAGATGTTGCTCAGCGCCAAGGTGGCCTACTGGTGCATCGAGTGGGCCGATGCGGTGGACATCAACCAGCCACCCGACGAGATCGTGCGCCAGGTCTTCGAAAACAACTCCCATTGGCGCATGTGCAACCGCGCCATGGCCCAGGTCTACGAGATGCCCTCGGACGTCGACTTCAACCAGCAACCGGTGCGCCTGTACTGGCCGCGCAGCCCGGCCAACGAGGAGTTCGTGCGGCGCTTGATCGAATCGGAGTTCTGCGTCGATGGCGCCCTCTCGGTCGACCGTCGCCACGATGGCTCGCCTGCCTACGTCGAGAACGACGTGCGCGCTACCATCGTCGGCGGCCACTTGTTACGTATGTGGGGCAGCATCCGCGATGTCAGCCAGGAGCTGCGCGTGCAGCACGACGCCGAGCAACGCATCGAAGCCTTGCGCCGGGTGTTCGACGCCGTACCCGATGCGGTGCTGGTGATCGATGAACACCAACAACCGCAATGGCGCAACTCGGCTTTCGAAGAAACCTTCGGCATCACCAAGGGTGCCCGCATCGCCCGTTCATTGCTCGACAGCTCGGCGCCGGAGCGCACCTGGCACAACCTAGTGCTGCCGGATCTGGGCGGCCGCACCCTGAACTTCAATGTCCATTGCTCGCGAATTCTCATCCGCGAAGGCGTCGCCTGGCAGGTCGCAGTGCTGCGCCGCAACGGACAACACGCCGGCCACACTGCAGAGTTGCACCCATGAACGACAAGAACCTGCTGGGCGCCCTGCAGATGGGCATGCGCTCATCGGTCAGCGTCAGCAGCGAGATTCTCGGCGCCTTGCTGGAAACCCCGGCGCTGCACGCCCTGCTCGACAGCTTTGGCGAAGCAATCATCGTCTGTGACGGCGAGGGCCGGGTGCGCTTTATCAACCTGGCCGCCGAGCGGGTCAATCGCCTGTCCAAGGAGCAGGCGGTCGGCCTCTCCAATACCGAGTTCTTCCAGCGTTCGGCATTGATGTTCGATGACTTCGAGATGGCCATCAATCGCGGCGCCAACAGCGCCCTGACCCGTTCGCGAGACGGCCGGGTGCTGGTGACCAGCACCCAGGCGGTGCCTACCGGCGCCTATGAAAAGCCGTTCACGATGCTGGTACAGCGCGATTTCGACGCCAGCAAACCGCAAAAACGCGGGGCATCGGCCCTGCGCAGCCCGGACAAGGCCGGCCTCGGCGACCCGCAGGACAATGCACTGCACCTCTCGCCGCAGCTCTCGAGCATCGCCGACACCGGCGTGCGTGCCTTTCGCCGCCGCGCGCGCTTGTTGCTGCTCGGCGAGCCGGGCGTGGGCAAGACCGCCATCGCCCGGCATATCCACCGCGCGGCCGGCTGGGGCGACCGCCCGTTCATTCATGTGAACTGCGGCAGCATCCCGGAAAGCCTGTTCGAATCGGAAATGTTCGGCTACGAACGCGGCGCCTTCACCGGCGCCCTGCAGGGCGGCAAGCAGGGTTATATCGAGGCAGCCTCGGGCGGCACCCTGTTCCTCGATGAAATCGGTGAAATTCCTTTACATGTACAAGCCAAGTTATTGAAATTCCTTGAGGACAGCACCATCCAGTCGGTCGGTTCGCCCTTGAGCAAGACCGTCCAGGTGCAGGTAATCGCCGCCACCAACAAGGACTTGCGCCAGCAGGTCAGCCTCGGCCTGTTCCGTGCCGACCTGTACTACCGCCTGGCGGTGCTGCCCGTGGAAATCCCGCCGCTGCGCCAGCACATCGACGACTTGCCCTTTTTGATCGATATCCTCCTGACCCGGATCAATATCGACCGCGAGCCTACCCTGCGCCTCTCCGCCGGTTGCCGCAGGCGCCTGATGGCCTACGACTTCCCAGGCAATATCCGCGAGCTGGTGAATATCTTCGAGCGCCTGGCGGTGCTGGCCGATGACGAGGCCCAGGAGCATCACCTGCCTGCGGAAATGCTCGGTGAGCGTTCCCAAGCCTTGCCGCAACAACTGGACGAAGACCTGGCTCCGAGCGACGACAACCTCGAGCAAAACCTTAAGTCACAAGTACAAGGCTTTGAACGACAAGTGATTCTCAAGGCCGTGCGTGTGTGCGGCAGCAAACGCAAGGCCGCGCAGCACCTGGGCATCGACATCGGTACCCTGATCCGCAAGCTGCAACGCGACTGATCCCTCCCGGCACAGGGATGTGCCTCGCTTCCTCCCCCCACCCGCAGCGCTGCAAAAATGCCTACAGGCATGCTGATTTTGCCTATCGAAATTGTCTGACAATCTAATAAAAGCCAATAAATACAGCATGTTACAAAGTTGGCACAACCTGTGCTCCAACAAACTCCAAAGCGCCGGCACTCACCCGCCGAGCGAAAAGCCGAGGAGGTCAAATAATAATGTTAATCACAGGTATCAAGAGCCGGCCGGTCTACGACCTGTTGCGCCCCCTGCCGGGAGGCAAGCGGCACATCGTTGCCGGGCAAGGCAGTGGTGGCCGCGCCATGCTGCGTTTGCTCGACGAGTTGGCCGAGCTGGACCAGCAGGCCACCGTGCTGTACTCCGAAGAGTCCTTTTCCGGGCAGAACTTCCTGGCCCAGCTGCAGCAGCAACCGGCCCTTGAGTTGCGCGTGTACGCCAGCAACCAGGCCTTGCTCGCAGACCTCACCCTCATGCTCGGCGAGGCCCGCATGGGCACGCGCCTTTACCTCACAGGCTCCGAAAGTTTCCTCGGCACGGCCATGCAGGTCTACACCGCCTTCGACATGAACCGCGACGAAGTGCTGCGCGAACACTCCGGCACTTTGGTGCGCCGGGTCTGGTGCGTGCACTGCGATACCTACACCGAAAACGTCACCCAACGTGTGTACCAGTGCCCGGGCTGCGCCCTGACCCTGGTCGTGCGTGACCACTACTCCCGCCGCCTGGCCGCGTTCCAGGCGGTCAAGGCCGATGCCGAAGTCCCCGGCGAACTGCCACAAGCCGAGGAGCTCGACACATGAGCCAGAACAACGGAACCCTGAACCTGCGTGTGGCCCGCATCGAAGCGGTGACCCCGGAAATCAAGCGCTTCACCCTGGTCTCGCCCGACGGCGCGCACTTGCCTGCGTTTTCCGGCGGCAGCCACGTCGTGGTGCTGATTCCCAACGGCCAGAACACCCTGCGCAACCCATACTCGCTGATGAGTTCGCCCTACGACACCAGCGCCTACCAGATTGCCGTACGCCGGGTCGAAGACGGCCGTGGCGGTTCGCGCCAGCTGCATGCCAGCGTGCGCGAAGGCGACCTGATCGACATCACCCCGCCAGTCAACCTGTTCCCGCTGGTCAAGCAGGCGCGCCTGCACCTGTTTATCGCCGGTGGCGTCGGCATCACCCCGGTGATTTCCCAGCTTGAAGAACTGCGCCTGAGCAAGGTGCCGTTCGAACTGCACTACGCCGTGCGCGGCGCGGAACACGCCCTGCTGGGTGAAGAGCTGCAACGTATCTATGGCGCGCAGGTGCACCTGTATCGCAAGGGTGTCGATGAACGCCTGGACATCGCCCGGGTGCTCGCAGACCGCCCGCTGGGCAGCCATGTCTATGCCTGCGGCCCGGACAGCATGATCGACGCCACCCTGGACTGCGCCCGCGCCCTGGGCTGGACCGACAGCCACATCCACTTCGAGCGTTTCCTGGAGCAGAGCAGCGGCGGCGAAGCGTTCACCTTCACCCTCGGCCGCAGCGGCGCCACCATCGAAGTCTCGCCCGACCAGAGCATGCTCGAAGCGGTGGAAGCCGCCGGTTTCGAAATGCCCTACCTGTGCCGTGGCGGCGCCTGTGGCCACTGCGAAACCGCGGTGCTGGAACTCGACGGGGAGATCCTCCACACCGATGACTGGTTGAGCGACGACGACAAGCTGGCCAACAAGAAAATCATGCCCTGCGTATCCCGGGCCAAGTGCAATCACCTGGTCATCGACCTTTGATCGAGGAAGACACAACAATGACAATTAAATTCAACCGCGACGAAACCTACCGCGACGACTACACCTTCGCCAACAGCCCGGAAACCATCGCGCGCGCGCCCTTCCCGTTCCCCGATGACGATTACATGTACTCCATGAACCTGGAGCCGCATGTCTCGGTTGGCGACGGCGCTTTCCGCGCCGCCTTCGACATCGACGAGCATTACATCAGCGAATGCCGCGACCGCGCCATCACCCTGGAAAAAGACCCGGGCATGCACTACGTCTCGGCGCCGCACATGATGGAAGCCCAGTGGGACCTGCTGGAACTGATCATGGAGTCCTACGCC
>RCUU01000903.1_pt1 | contig 15298 bp, 16 predicted proteins | sample 2166211 | NCBI WGS metagenome assembly RCUU01 (sample SAMN09932620, study PRJNA488358) | compost metagenome | feature: garden; material: soil; isolation source: compost soil in phenylacetic acid-enriched culture | place: Germany: Experimental Botanical Garden Goettingen | collected 2016-01-27
TTGATTTTACAGACTCCGATTACTGCTTTGATACTTCCCCCGGTAGAATAATTTACTTTTATTATAATCCAGAACGGGTTTTTAAGTATATCAGACCAGTTATGATAACATCCTGACACGACCTTCTTTGTGAAAAAAACCGCAACCATCGAGCATACCTGTGCAACTGTCGTCAACCGCATTCCGAATGTAATCAATGCTCCAGCAGGCTTTTACACGATTGAAAAAATGGATAATGTCGAGTACTTGTCTTATCCTATGCAGATGTATTTGAAATAGGCTGATCAGCTTAACAATGAATCGCTCCTGAATTGTCTTTGCGACATTTGGGAGCTTTTTTGCATGGCTGAAGTTAATCTGAAGCTTGCGGCGCTTTGAGAAGGTCTATATTTTGTTCTCCCCAACATACAATTGACTCTATGATAGGTACCAGCCTTTCTCCGGATTCAGTAAGTGAATACTCCACTTTAGGGGGGATTTCCGGGTATTGCCTTCTATTAACGATTCCGTATTCAGTGAGCTCTTTTAAACAATTTGTCAGCATGGTTCCCGTGATGCCGTTTAAGTTTCTTTTTAATTCGTTGTACCGAATGCTTTTATTTTTACACAGGATCGCAAGAATGGGTAAATTCCACTTTCCTCCAATCACATGAAAGGCAAAGGTTGCCGGACATAGATTTTCTAAATCAGCAGCATAGTTCATTGAGTTTCCTCCTTACAGTATATTTTTTATACCAAGTCAAAAAAATGATAGTACTTGTTATTATAATTGCTTGTACTATAATCGTCTACACAAGGCGTTTTAAGACGATTTGTATTTTTGAGACCGAAGGGCAGGGACAATCCTTGAATAATGAAAATATGTTTTGCGATCTGGAGACAGGAGTTTGTAGCGTTAACGGTGCAGATGAGCTGGAAGTTATCGATTTCACACGATCAAATAAAAAGATTACACTTTACTATGTTACGGATCCTATTTGCTCGCATTGTTGGGCACTGGAACCCGTTTTGAACCGTTTTATCAAGCAATATGCTTCATACTTTAAGCTTCAGATTGTAATGGGGGGATTGCTGCCAGGCTGGCATGGTTTCGCTGACAAATCCAATGGTATCCAGAAGCCGTCCGATGTGGCGCAGCATTGGCAGGAGGTAGGGGAGCATTCCCGCATGCCCATCGATGGAACGCTGTGGCATGATCATCCCATTCTTTCTTCATACCCTCCGTCACGGGTATTTAAGGTTATTCAAGAAAAACATGAGGGCAAGGAAAATGAATTTTTACGGCGTGCTAGAGAAGCTGTTTTTGTATTCAACAGGAATATAGGGGAGGATGAGGTGCTTATTGATCTTGTCCATCAAATGGGGCTAGACGGAGAAAAAATAGTTGCAGAGTCTGGTCTGGAATCCGCGCAGAATCGGTTGGAGCAGGATTTTGAATTATCCAGTAGCCTTGGCGTTAAAGGTTTTCCAACTGTCATTATGGTTAATGAGGAGAACAAAGGGGTTAAAATTGTGGGAGCCCGGCCGCTTCAGACCTATGTAGAAGGATTGAAGCAAATTTTGCCGGAGCGGGTCAATCCGGACGATGTTCCAAACTTAGTCGAATGGCTTGACGAGGGACATCCTCTATTCTCAAAGGAAATTGAAATGATGTATGACCTCGCGCAAAATGAAGTGCTGGCCTTTGTTCAGTCCGAGCTTCCTCAGGATTCATATCGTATTCATCATATTCTGGGAGAAATGTATATCGAGTCTGTAAAAAAGGGTTAGTGTCAAAACTAGAAATAGCGGTGCAAGGAAGATGATCCCTGCACCGCTTGATCCTGCCACATATTCTATGACCGTAACTCATGTGTAATAGTGTCATGATGTGGAATTCCTGAAATTCCTGCAAATATACAGGCTTTGTTTATGTAAAGCCTCTAAACGCCCTAAATTGCTGCAAATGTGCAGGCTTTCTCTAAGGATTCTCTTCAAACTAGTCTACTCTGAACCCTATTCCTGCATTTTTGCAGGCTTTTGTTCATCCTTTCATAGCTGCTTTAAAAAAACTGTATTTTTGCATCCTTTTCCTGATATCTGGCCTTTACACTGCTAAACAAGAAGCGTCCCTCAAAGTTATCCTAGATAACTTTGAGGGACAGCCTCACTCACTCGGGCGATTCTGTTATAAAAGGTTCTAGAGAGATTGCAAATAAGGCTTATCCTGATCCCAGCACAGGGGAACAAATATTGCACGTTCGAGCGGTGTAAGATTGGGACGATGCAGACTCACCATTTGCAGCCCATCCAGAGCTTCAAAAATCATGCCGTGACCGCCATCCTTGGAGAACAGCGGCTGCTTTTCATGAATCCATGGTCCCGATACTGTGCCTGACAATGAACGGGCAAGTCCAATCGCGTAGCCCTCCTTGCCTTGACTTGACCATATCATATACAGCTGTCCATCCGGTGAAGAAATGAGAAAAGGTGCATCTGTAACATAACCGCTTCTTCCGTTTTCTTCATTGAGTACGACCCATGGAGCTTCGGATGCCCGTAATAACAGGAGGGGTTCGCCGACCGTATCCGACAGATTCTCGCTAAGCTGCTGCGCATATATTTCACCGTCATAGACCTCAAGCCATTCCCGGCAATAGACGATCCATGGCTTATTTTGTGGATCGATATATAAAGTTCCATCCAGGCATTCCCAATCCAGAGGAGTGATGGGGGAGGACGTTAACGGAATAAAGGGACCCTCGGGCGTATCCGCCTCAAGAATTTGCGTTCCCCTGCAGTGATCTTCGGCTTTAAAGCTCGCCAGCATATAGTATTTTCCATTATAACGATGAACCTCCGGAGCCCAGAAATTTTCATCGGCCCAAAAATCAGCGGTTGGACGAAAAACCTCAAATGGCCCTTCCCATGTCTTCAGGTCTTTGCTGCGGTAAGCATCAAAGCCTGTTGCTTTTCCGCCCCAGGGCTGGGAGTCTGTAGTTCCGTACATGTAGTAGCAGGCTTCGTTCTTTAAAGTCAGGATGTAAGGGTCACGGATTTGAATGTCAGATGTCTCCAGCATGATTATTTCTCCTTGTCTTTGAATTCAATATAGTAGCCGACAATTCCTGACTCACTGCTGTTCATGCTGAATTGTACCAGCTTGCCATCTGCGGACGGTACAACCTGATAATCCACCGAGACAGCATGTGCAGCTTCCTTTTGATAGATTTCCGCGATTTCCTTTCCCGGCGGAACCGGGATTTGAGTTACCATGCTTTTGTTGGATACGGCAATCGCTTGGTTCTCATTGTAGACGACCAAGACATGCTGCTGTAGCGAAATCGCTGAATAGAAGCCTTTCAGAGGACCCTTTGTATATTTTCTGCAAAACACGTCCTGCTCAGGATCAATGATCAGCTCCATATCGGGTGTAACCGGAGCGTTCATGTATGCGTTCCATACCGCCTTGAGCAAATTCGCATCCTCAGGCGACAGAAGCTCTTTGTTATCAAAGCCGTCGATATGATAGGTAACCGGAATTCCGAAGGCCGAGGAAACAAACCAATAGTCTCTGGAGCGGCTGCGGGTGCTCGGCCAGCCATCCACATCAATCAATACTCCGGGCAGCATTTTGCTGACAAGGCGGGCACGCTTGTACCATGCCTTGGGTGAATCCGTAACTACCGGAAACAAGTCATTTAATCGTTGTGCCGGGGCAAAAGGCTGCAAGTATGGCTCAGCACCGCTAAGCGTCAGGAAAGCGTCCTGCTTATATTGAATCGCCTCCTCCTTGATCAGCTTCAGAAGATTAGCCCACAATACTTCACCAATACCCCAGTCATAGCTATACATTTGGTGTTTGCCTGCAATAGGGCCGTAATAATTCATATCGATTTTAAACCCGTCTGCATTGAGGCAATCTGCTTCCTCGGAAAGCATAAAGCGAATCGTTTGTTTAATGTGGGCTCTGACATCTTCACGGGAACAATCCAGTAAATAAAGATAGTCATAGATTTCGGTATTGGTTACTTTAGCAAAATCTCCGTTCATATCCTTGACCAGATATTCCGGATGCTCCTGAACGAGCGATGAATCCGGGGAGACCCACAGCGGGGTATACCATAAAACGACCTTGTGACCTTGCACCTTAAGCCGATCGATTTGAGCACGGAATTGCTCTGCTGTTCCAAAGCGCTGGGAGTGAACCTTGAATTCACCGTAGTGATTGAACCAATGCGAGTCCACGATAATTGTAAATTGCTTGTTGTCCGCTAAGTCTTCAAGCGACTGAACCCATGTGTCCAGACTTGAAGCGGTCATAGGGTTGTCTTGGAAATCGCAGCTTTTCTCCAGATATTCCTGCTGTCCCCATGTGCAAAATAACGGTCTGCTCCACCATTCATAGTAAGGGGCCTGTTCGTCCAGATATCCGCGACTCTTGTAATAATCCAGATAACGCTCCAGAATCGCCTCCTCCGAGCATAGGTCGAAATGAAATTGAATGCGTGGAAACTTGAATTGATATGATGCTCCATGAAAATAAGTAAATGCGACTTGAAACCGATCCTCTTGCTTGTTTATGACAGCTTCAAAGACAGGAAGCGGGTCGGGAAGGATCAGTCCCCACCAATTTTGATCCTCATAGGTCCATTTATGATTAAATGCAACAGTCTTGGGAGCCGGACAAGTCATCCAGATTGGCTGTAAGTTTCGGTCGAATTGAGATTCTTTTGCCGTTGCGCTGTATGATAAAGTGACCGATTCATGTGATTGGAACAGCTTGTTGGCATAGTCTGGAAGAAAGCCGCGAAGCACAGTATCTGGAAGAGAGCTTCCAGTGAAGTAGCCTATGCTTGCATAGTGGTCGCTAGTGCCCGCTATAGTGTACTCAAGTACCTGGTCAGCGGCGGATAGCTTGACCTCCAGATCGGAGCCGTCCAGTTGTCCGAACAGAACTCCTTGATCAAGCCTCCATGCTGTAATTTGAAGCATAAAGCCATTGATTTCCAGATTTAGCTTCAAGGTATGGGTTTGCTCTCCATAAGTAAAAGTCATCTTGTCCCCGGAAACAGAAATGGCTGCAGAACCGACTTGGGATGTGTAACCCTGTGCAGATGAAATAAACATAAATAAATTCTCCTATCCTTTGACAGAACCGGCAGTCATTCCGTCAATAATGTAATTTTGCAGTAGTAAGTACAGCAGTACGACCGGGACAGAAACGACTACAATGTTGGCGAAAATCAAGTTCCACTGTGAGCTGTACGTACCCAGGAAATTGTATATCGTTAAAGTAATAGTGTAGTTGCTTGGACTGTTCAGGAAGTATATCGTGATGCCAAAATCATTCCATACGTTCATAAAAGTAATGATTATAAGCGTAACGGTCACCGGCTTCAGAAGAGGAAAAATGATTTTGAAGAACAAGGTTAAAGGACCGGCTCCATCAATTACTGCGGATTCATCAATATCCCTCGGGATGCTTTTGAAGAAGCCTGTATAAAGCATGACGCCAAAGGAAAAATTGGTGACGCCAAGCATCATGATTGCCGCTACATATGTTTTGATATGAAAATAATAGAGTACAAAATATGAAGGAATGATTTGCAGCGGAATCATGAGTCCCAGCAGGATAAGCACATAGATTGTCTTGGAGGCTCTGGTATTTCTTCGCTGTAAGACAAATGCGGTTACAGAGCAGCATAAAATGATGAGCAAAACGGTAAAGCCTGTCACGATCAGACTGTTGCGAAAGCCGGTTAAGACGCCGCCTTCTGTGATCATTTGCCGATAGTTATCTATAATCGCCCAATTCTCGGGCCAGGACAAACTCATCAATGAAGCTCCGGCGGTATCCTTGAAGGAGTTGATCACAATAAAATAGAGCGGAATTACGATCAGCAGGCTAAGCAGAAGAGCGAATCCTTCCAATATATAATGGGAAATATTTTTTTTAGTCATGCCTCTACCTCCTTATCAGAGCCGATTTTCCAGGTAGGCAGAGCGATGGCGATTACGATGAGAGACAATAGTACGCTAGCCGCAGCCCCTTCGCCGAAGCGACCGCTGCCGAAGGCCTTGAATACGAGCGTGCCGAATACCTCTGTAGAGGACCCCGGCCCTCCTTGAGTAACTGCCTGTACAAGGTCAAACACTTTTAGACCGCCTATAAGGTTTACAATCAATGCGTTATTGAAATAAGGCAGAACGAGCGGAAACGTAATGAAGCGGAATTTTTGAAAAGCGTTGGCTCCTTCCAGAGAAGCGCACTCGTAATAGTCTTTGGAAATGGATTGCAGCCCGGCTAAAATAATAGTCATTGTAAATCCGGCCCATTTCCATGTTTCGATTGCCATAAGGGAATAAATCGCGAACTTCGGATTCATTAGCCAATCCTGAGCCCAGGAGTCAAGTCCAATAGCAATTAGTGCCTTATTCACGATTCCGGTCGCCGGATGCAATGCGGAAGTGAAAAATGCGCCGACGGCTACGGTGCTTAATACCGCGGGCAAAAAATAAACCGTTCTAAGGTAGCCACGAGAGAGCAGCTTCTGATTTAAAAATAATGCCAATACCAGTCCAAGACCAACCTTGGCAATCGTTGTACCGAAGCCGAACAAGAAGGAGTTAATGACGGCTTTATTCATATACGGATCGGAAAGGACATTTTTGTAATTTTCCCAGCCGGCGAACACAATCGACTTCAATGAGAATTGATTAACATGAGTAAAGGATAAAAATACACCTAATAAAGACGGAAGGATAAAAAAAACGACGTATAAAGTTATTGGTATTAAAATGAGCGAATATGTGTAGGGTCTCTTTTGAATACTTCGCATGATTCTCACACTCCGGTGAATGACCATCCCCCTCCTGATGAAGAGGGACGGCATTCATTTTTTTATTTCCAGTTCGTATCTCCTTTGGCTTTGGCGTTTTTCGCCGTTTCCGAGTCCAATGCCTCAGCGACTTGCTGAGCTGTTTTTCCACCTACATAATAATCCTGCATAAATTTATCAAAGGCTCCGTACGAATACAGCTCTCCATTGCCCTGCCAGTGAAGAATTCCTTTTCCGGCCTGCAATTCTTTATTCAAATCCTCAATCCCAGGGGACAGCTCTACGCTAACCTTCTTGTTCAAATAAATACCGGGCTCCGCATTGGCATATACCTGCTGGGCTTCTGCAGAAGCAATGTAATCAGCTGCTTTCTTGGCAAGCTCGACATCCTTGGCGGAGGTTGTTACAGACAAGGAGGAAGGAGGAGAAATATTGACGTAATTATCCCCGTCAAGCGGGAAGGCAAAAGCTCCGATTCCGTCGACCTTATCAGGGAATTTCTTAATAATCTCGCCTATAAACCAGCTTCCGTTCACGTGCATGGCAGCGGTGCCTTCCGCTACAGCCTGCTGTGCAGCGTCGTACGAGTCGGACATGAACGAAGAATTCACATACCCTTTATCAATCAATTCCTTGGATTTTTCAATTGTACCGATGAAGTGGGTAAGCTCTGCGTAATGCTTCTTGTTCGTATTCATACCTTCCCAGAATTCGGTGAAGGTTTTTCCGCTTTTCACAATATCCTGAGAGAATCCAAAGTGAGGAACAGTTTGAAGCGTCCAGGAGTCCTTGCCCGAATAATATACCGGAGTAATTCCGGCTTGTTTGATTGTTTCGCACACCTGCAGGAATTCATCCCATGTGGTCGGAATTTCCAGACTCAGCTTTTCAAACACCTGTTTATTGTAAAATACGCCCATTAAGGTAGTGGAGCCGACAGGAACAGCGTAGTATTTGCCTTTGTACTTATAAGCGCCATCAAGCGAGCTTTCGTCATAGTCGCTGCTGATGCTCTCCGGTGTACCCAGGTCAACAAGCTTTTCCAGTGCATTTGCATTTTGATCGATCCATTTAGGTCCGTAGTTTTGCAGCAGGTCTGGCAAATCATCTGTAGCAATTTTTGTTTTTAGAATAGTCTCGCCTTGCTCACCGCCAACAATTTTTTGAATATCAAGCTTAAAGCCCAATTTGTCAGCGTTATCATTAATGTGCTTCTCCAAAGCCTGCCAGCCCGGCGTATACCAGTCTGTAAACATAAGCAATGACAACGTTTTCACTTCCGGGCTGCCGTTGGGTGCCTCGGACGAATTGCCGCTTGCAGCTCCGTTTCCATTGTTTTTGCCTCCGCAAGCCGTCATACCGATCATCATCATGATGGATAGCGACAGCAGCAGGATAGATTTCCATTTCTTTGTCATGTTTGATCTCCCCTAATAGTAAGATGGTTTGCTCTTTAAATTTACATGAGTAGTGCGGTTTGGAAGATTGCAATTTTTTTAAAATCACTATAAGTTAATTAATAACTTGAATGATAGTGAGGCGACAGCACCCATGAATTTGATTGCGTGGAAGAAATTGAACAGCATAAAAGTGAAGCTGGCCCTCATTATTCTCGGGTTGCTGATTACATTTATGTCCGTGACCATCATGCTGTGGTATCGTAATGCCTCACAGGATGCCGAGCGAGAATCAGCACGATCGATTACGGCCATGATAGAGGTTTCCAATGCCAGTATGGAGAATATGATCAAGGATATCGATAAAATTGTAGCTTATGTGTCGGTTGATACCGGAAACTACATGAACAGTCTGGTGATGAATTATTTATCAGGCCAAAACATTGACAATGCCGATGACTATATCCGTACAGAACGGGAAATTCAAAACTATTTGGTGAACCTGAGTGTGTTCAAAAGCTATTTGGTAGGCTTGACGCTGTCTGACTTTAACAATAATACGATCAGCTATGGGATTACTACCTCCACTTATGATGAAATACGGGAAACCTCCTGGTATCAGCAGCTTAAGTCAGGAGAGACGCCCACCGATGCGGATAAGCCGATTCTTGTAGCGCCGTCTGCTCCGTCTGCCGGAGCAACAGCCTCGGGTGCTTCTGCCGATACAGTTCTGTCCATTGTGCGTCCGGTTAAGGGAACCGGTACAGTTCTCGGGTTTGTAAAAGCAGATATTGAATACAAGTCGATCGGCAGCTTCTTTGAGCCAACTAAATTAAATAACGGCTTTCTTATGATTCTGGATAAGAGCACGAATCAGTTAATCTGGAATTCGTTTGCCGATGAAGGCACAGAGTCCTTCAGTAGGATGGCGGCTACCTTGCCGAAAGGGAACGGTAGCATGTATGTCGAGGTACAGGATCAGCCCTTTTTTGTAGTTTACAACACCTCCGAGTTTACGAACTGGTCAACTGTTGTGTTCATTCCAAAATCCAATCTGCTTGCGCATTCGATGCAGACTCGCGATCTGATGCTGCGAATATCGCTTTTATTTTGTATCGCTGCCGTGCTTATTATCTTCTTTGTCGCAACGCTTGCCACCAAGAATTTGCTTCGCCTGCGGGATGCGCTGATGCAGGTAGATGAGGACAGCCTGAGGGTTCCTCTTCAAATTCGCTCACGCGATGAAATCGGGCAGCTATATTTGCAATTTAACATGATGAAAAAAAGGATTGTATTGTTAATTGATGAAGTCAAAGAGACGGAACGCCAGAAACGCCGTGCCGAAATCAAAGCGCTACAGGCGCAAATCAATCCGCATTTTATGCATAATACGCTAAATACGATCCGGTTTCTGGCTATTCTGGACGGCGCAGATCATATTAAGTCGGTTGCAGAGTCGCTGTCGAATTTGATGCATGGTCAAATGGATGGCCGTACATTCGTTACGATCACAGAAGAAATGGAGTATTTGAAGAGCTATTTGAACATTCAAAGCTACAGGTATACCGACAAGTTTGACTATCATATCGAGCTTGAGGAAGGCACCCATGATTTAATGATTCCTAAAATGCTGCTGCAGCCTATCGTCGAAAATGCTCTGCTGCACGGGATTTCGCCCCTGAAAGGGAAGGGGATTGTCCAGATCAAGGTGTATACGGATGATGAAGAACAGCAGCTGTATATCCGTATTCAGGATAATGGAGCAGGCATGGGCAAGGAGCAGATCAATCAATTGCTGGATAGCTCGGCAAAGAACAACAGCGAGCATATTGGAATCAGCAACAGCCAGGCTCGAATTCAGTCCTTGTTTGGACAAAACTACGGGCTTTCCATTTGGAGCGAGCCTCACCGTTTTACCGCAGTGGAAATGCGACTGCCGCAGCTTAGAGGGAAGGACATCATGCCATATGTATAAATTATTTTTTGTAGATGATGAATTGTTGGTTCGAACAAACCTGAAGATGCTGCTGCCCTGGTCAGCATACGGTTTTACCGTATGCGGTGAAGCCTCCGGCGCGGCCGAAGCGCTTCGTCTCATTCCCGATTTACAGCCGGACATCGTATTGACCGATATACGAATGCCCGGAATGAGCGGGCTGGACTTGATCCGGTTGATTGGGGAGAACCATCCTGATATAAGAACCGTTGTGCTTAGCAATTACGATGATTTTGATTATGTGCGTGTGGCTCTGCAAAACGGTGCTGTGGATTATATATTAAAGCATCGTCTCGACAAGGACACCATATTGAATGCGTTATCCGGCGCCACTAAAATGCTGCAATCCAAACCAAGCGAGCCGCGGCCTCAGCTCGGAGATGCGAACCAGCTACTGGCACTGAAGAAGAAATTTCTGGTTCAGCTTATCGCAGGCTTTCATTTTTCGGAAGAAGAGATACAGTCCCATATTCGCATTTTAGGGATTCACCTGCATAATAAGAGGGTTGTTCCTGTACTGGCATCTGTGGACGATTACAAAATGAGAACGGCAGGCGCTTCTTTGCATGCGCGGGAGCTGGAGCAATTTTCGATTGTTAATATTACCGAGGAGCTGCTGGCTGAATATGAAAATGGAGCGATCAGTCACATAGAGGATGATAAGTTTCTGATTTTGTTTTCTTTTCCGCACACACATAGCCAGTATGAAATAGACCAAGAGATAGGTGGAATTGCGGCACGGATTTCCAACGCCATGAAGAAATTTCTCAATCGGTCTGTCAGCTTCAGCATCGGCCCGATGTGTCCAACGCTCAAATCCTTGCCGCAAAGCTATCAAAAAGCAGAGGAGCAGCTAAGAGGGCGTTATTACTTGGGGAAAAATGTGATATTGCGTGATTCGATTCCCTTGCAGAAACCGATGATGACCGGACTAGATGTGAGGATGGAAAAGCAGCTGGGCCGCAGTTTATTGCAAGGTGATCTCGCAGCGACGATGGAGTTGCTGGAGCAGGTATTTGCTTCTATATATGAGCAAGCGTTGACCAAAGCAGGCTCCCAGCTTATCTTTAACGATCTGCTTGGTGTTTTGCTGCGAATTTGTAAGGAAAAAGAAATTGAACTGGAGAGTCTGCATGACGATCGTACCCCTCCTTATGAAATGCTGGATCGAATGGAGACTTTTGAAGAGTTTCGCGCCTGGTTTTATGAATTATTCAGTCTAGCCATCAGCAAAATTCATCATGAAACGCTGCAAGAAGGCTATACGGAATATGTGCATTTTGCGCTCCGTTACATAAACAAGCACTTTGCAGAGCAAATCTCGCTGAACGATATCGCGGAGCCGCTTAAAATATCTGTCGCTTATCTGAGCACCTTATTCAAACAGGAGGTAGGCATCGGATTTGCGGAGTATTTAAGCAATGTCCGGGTTGAACAGGCCAAAGCGCTGCTAACGGAGCATAACATGGATATCAAAGAGATTGCCGAGCACTGCGGTTTCATGAATTACAATTATTTCTTTAATGTCTTCAAGAAGAAAACGGGGTTAACCCCGGGACAGTATTTGAAAGAGAGAGGGGAATTCTCGTAACAGCTAGTAAAGCTACCATTTTTCATAAATCAGGAGAAGGTGAAAATAAATGGCGAGAGAACAAAACAGGTTAAAATCCCCCAAAGAGCTTGGGATAACCTTGACAACCATGGAAATTCATGACAAGCAGTTTTCTACTGTATTTAGAGGGTACCACCAGGATGAGGTAAATATGTTTTTGGATCAAATTATTAGGGATTATGAGGTGTTTGGAAATATAATTAAAGACCTGCAAAAGCAGCTGCAGAACGAAGTGGTCCTGGTACCCGATCAATTGGAGGACATTTCGCAGCGACTGCGGAAGGTTGAAAATCTATTGCTGGGGTACAAAATAAATAGAGGGACTAGAGTATGAGTATGTCTTCAAACTATAAAACTATGATTCGAGTATCAATAATGGTAAACTTTTCATATGAAAAGACGATACGAAATTCGAGACGACCAATGGAATCAAATTAAACACTTGCTACCTCCTGAGCGAAAACCTCAGGGAGGGCGAATTGCCAAAGATAGTCGAACGATGCTGAGCGCCATGCTTTGGGTTGCCAGATCTGGAGCCCCATGGCGTGATTTGCCTGAACATTATGGTTCATGGAAAACCGTGTATACGCGTTTCAGACGTTGGCAGATTGCCGGAATTTGGGATGAAATATTGAAACATGTTTCCACCACACCGGACTTTGAAAACATCATGATCGATGCAACGATCGTTCCCGTCCACCAACATGGAGCGGGCGCAAAAGGGGGCAGCAATTTCAGGCGATCGGGCGATCCCGAGGCGGAATAACGACAAAAATACATGCCATTGTCGACGGTCTTGGTAATCCTCTTCGTTACGAGTTAACTGGCGGTAACCGTCATGACTGCGTAACAGGGTATGAAATGCTTCAGTCGATGGAACTTCAAGGGATGAACGTTATTGCTGACCGAGGATACGACATGAATAACATTCTGAACCTCCTCGATGAGAAGCAAGCTAAAGCGGTCATTCCAAGTCGAAAACATCGCAAAATCCAGCGTGAGTGCGATTGGTGGTTGTACAAGGAACGCCATCTCGTGGAATGTTTGTTTAACAAATTGAAGCACTATCGCAGGCTGGCTACACGATATGATAAGTTATCCTGCACGTTTGGAGCCTTTTTAACGCTGGCTTCTATATTGCTATGGTTAAATTAGGTTTAAAGACACGCTCTAGTGAATTCATAGATTATTGCAAAATTTACTGTAATCGTTTGTTCTATCATTTGCAGCATGATGATCAAGGTATTCTTTGGGAGCACTTATTCCTCGAAAAAGAATTGCTGTATTCAAGGGAACAGTTACCAAACTCCGACGATATAATCTCTGCTGAAGTAGGATATCCTGTAGCTTTTAATCGTTTCGTGTCGAGAAAGAATCGAGAAATTACCGAACCAATCCTTTTTAGCCGGCACAAGTTCGAACTTGATATGGATGTGATTGCTTGATTTCAGAACGCCCCTAATACGATTCTGCAAACCCTCTAAGGAGATTTAAAAGCGTTTGTGGCTTTAAATTATTGGGGTTCTTAAAAATTACTATATAATCAACATCGGAATACATATCTGCACTTCGAGTAAGCATGGTTCCTCTGGTATACGAACCGAATGCAAAATGGTCTGAAATATCATTGCCAAAGTAAGCCCCAATTCTGAATTTGATAGTACTGACGGAAGTATTGATCTTCGATTTTTCATCTTCTCTGATAATCAATTCGTCCGCCAGGTTTTCAAGATAGGATTGCACACTCACAAAAATCCCCCCTACCATTTTTACTATATTATACATAGAATGAGAACCTGTGTTCTTCACTTCATGGGTAATTGTCCGATGAAAATAAAGTGTTAGACTATCATAAAAATCTCTAACAAAAATACTAAAACTCCTATTGATCATTCAATAGGAGTTTTAGGTTTCCTCACTATAACAATATGTGTTCTTCTGTACAGTGACATAATGATTCATTAAGACTGTTATTTAGGTTCTAACCATTTTATGACAGTATAATTATGTTAATTGGAAATTAAAAGTTAATGTCCAGTTAGAGGTGGTTCCCCTTTGTAATGTTGCTGTTATGTTTGTCCCTGTTGCATAACCAAGCCCATTTTTCAAAACTGCATCCCATCCCCAGTTTCTAACTAGAATAGTTTCACTATCTGATGCATTACGAGTTGTTTGTTGATTAGTAATAGCTTTACCACCATTAGCATATCCAACTCCATTTTGTGAAATTTTAATTTGTTTGTTAGATACTGTTATAGTTGGATCCGGATCGCCAAATCTATAATCAATTTTATCTATGGCCACATAATTAAAATTGTTTTTTGAATAAGTAGTATAATACAAAGTTTCGTAAACTGTCACACCATAGCTAGCATCGCTTCCACTTCCCGATTGAGTACCAGTAGTAGAAGTAAGGACAGCCTCAGCTTTATATTGTGTTGCAGTTTCAGTTCCATTAGTTTGAATACGTGCAAGATCATTAATTTTTACAGTTTTGATACTTTCAACTGTAAGATCAATAGTTTCACCAGTTTCTAGATTCTTTATCTGACCATTAGCAGTTAGTATATCCTTAACTACATTTTGCTCATTGTCATCGTAAACTCTTACAATTTTATAGATTTCCTTTCCCTTAATGGTATTGATTTCATCATTGTTTGCGCTTACAATCGTTCCCCAAGTAGTTGCCAATAGAATAGTACTTAATAGAGCAGTTAGAAATTTTCCTTTTTTCACAAAATCCTCTCCTTAATGTATAATTAAATTACACTACTTAGTATATACTATTAAGGAAAATATTGGAATTATTAGTTTTGTAAAGATATTTTATATATTAAATGGAGGGGTATAATGAAAAAAATAAAATTTTGTTTAATGTTGTTATTTGTGATTATGATAACTTTTGGGTGCAATAGTAATAAGGTGAATACAGGATTGCCTGATACAGACAAAAAAGAAGTGATGAATTTACAAGGAAAAAGTGAACATTGGAAAGTTGACTATTTGATCAGGGAATCAGAAACTGGTTCAAAATATACTCTTCAGTGTATTATCAGCCTGTTAGATCAAAAAGAAATCATTTATAATATATCGTATGATATAAATAGCCCCGGAGGGGTTTCTCACTTAAGTGGCACAATGAGTTCTATGGATAAAAATAGAAAAATTTCAATACTAGAGAATGATACGATCTCTCCCTCAATATCAACCTATGCTTTACCTCCAAAAGGGGAAAATATCATTATTACTGTTATATGGAATGATAATAATGAGGAACAAATAATAATAACGCCTTAAAGTGGTACAAAACTTCGGGCCCACTTGGTCCGAAGTTAAATCGTCTGTATTACTTCAACGGACAATTGTCCGTTGAAGTAATAGTAGGTGCATAACTAACAATCTGCATTTTCTTGAACTGTGAATTTTACTAAGGAGCGGGTAGAACTGTGAAATTTCACTTTAAGAGCTTTAC
>RCUU01000904.1_pt1 | contig 15296 bp, 9 predicted proteins | sample 2166211 | NCBI WGS metagenome assembly RCUU01 (sample SAMN09932620, study PRJNA488358) | compost metagenome | feature: garden; material: soil; isolation source: compost soil in phenylacetic acid-enriched culture | place: Germany: Experimental Botanical Garden Goettingen | collected 2016-01-27
CTAGTAACCGGCGGTGCCGGATTCATCGGCAGCAATTTTATAAGGTATATGCTGAAGCGTCATCCGGATTATCGCGTGGTGAATGTGGATGCTTTGACCTATGCGGGGAACTTGGAAAATCTCCAAACGGTGGAGAACCATCCGAACTATACCTTTGTCCAAGCCGATATTACGGATGCGTTCCGAATGGACGATCTGATTCGCGAAGAAGGCATTGACGTTATCGTCAACTTTGCTGCCGAGTCGCATGTGGATCGCAGCATTGCGGAACCGGATGTGTTCGTCAAAACCAACGTGCTGGGAACCCAGGTCCTGCTGGACGCCGCCAGAAAATACAACCTTACCAAATACGTGCAGATTTCGACAGACGAGGTCTACGGCTCGCTGGGTGAGACGGGGTTGTTTACCGAAGAGACGCCGCTTGCGCCCAACAGTCCCTATTCAGCCAGCAAGGCTGGAGGCGATCTGTTGGTACGGGCATACCATGAAACCTTTGGTCTCCCGGTCAATATTACGAGGTGCTCCAACAACTATGGTCCTTATCAATTTCCGGAAAAGTTAATCCCCTTAATGATTTCAAAAGCGTTGGTGGGGGAGGAGCTTCCAGTTTACGGAGACGGGTTGAACGTCCGTGACTGGCTTTACGTTGAAGATCACTGTAGTGCGATTGATTTGGTCATCCACCAAGGGCGCAACGGAGAAATCTATAATATCGGCGGCAACAACGAGCGGACCAACTTGGAGATCGTGCGTACGATATTGAAACAACTCGGGAAGCCGGAATCGTTGATCACGTTGGTGCAGGATCGCCTAGGACATGATCGTCGATACGGGATCGATCCTACGAAGACCATGACAGAGCTAGGCTGGAAACCGAAGCACTCCTTCGAAACCGGAATTCAGGAGACGATTCGCTGGTACTTGGACAACAAAGAATGGTGGACCCGAATTCAAACAGGTGATTACCGGAAGTATAATGCCGACCCTCGCGGATATCACTTGGGGGAGCCCTCATGAGGGTGCTCGTAACCGGTGCCGGAGGCCAGTTGGGCAAAGATGTCGTGAGACTTTTGGAGAAAGCAGGGCATCTAGTATTGCCGAGTGATCGAGATTCGTTGGATATTACCGATTACGCGGCGTGTCTGAAATGTGCGCAGGAGTTTAAGCCAGAAGCGGTCATTCACTGCGCAGCGTATACGGCAGTCGATCAGGCGGAAAGCGATAGTGCCGGAGCTTATGCAGTGAATGCTGTGGGGACGCGGAACATGGTTCTGGCTTCAGAACGGGTGAAGGCAAAGTTTTGCTACATTAGTACAGACTACGTATTCGATGGAACCGCTAATTCTCCTTATCAGGAATACGATAACACGAACCCTCATAGTGTCTACGGGAAATCGAAACGAGCAGGAGAAGTCCTAGTTCAAAGCTTGTCTTCTACGTTCTTTATTGTGCGAACCTCCTGGGTGTATGGACTTCATGGGCAAAATTTCGTTAAAACGATGCTAAAGCTAGGCCAAGAGCAGCCAGTTCTTACCGTAGTAAATGACCAAAAAGGCTCTCCTACTTATACGGTAGACTTAGCTGAGTTTCTGTTGCGACTGATCCAAACGGAGAAATATGGGATATTCCACGCCAGTAATTTAGGGGAATGCACCTGGTATGAATTTGCTCAGGCGATTTTTGAGGAGGCGGCTCAGATCCTCGGTGGGGATTACCCGGTGCAAGTAAAGCCCTGTACGACCGAAGACTTTCCGCGTCCGGCCCCTCGTCCGCGCAATTCGGTGTTGGATCATTTGGCCATCCGTGTGGAAGGGTTGGAAGATTTACGCCCTTGGCGTGAGGGGTTGAAGGCGTTTTTGTTAGAATTAAAGGCTAGCCAGGGCTAGTCCTTTTTTTGTAGGCAGCCAATTTCGATCGGCAGCAAAAAGACGGTCCTCCACATAGAGAGACCGTTTTTTATCTTCCTTCACCCCGCTATTCCACGATCCACACCAACCCGCGCCTTCCGCCAACGATTTCGGATTCTTCGGAAACCGATGCCCAACCCGACGCTGATGCAGGCGCAGAGGATAAACGATATTAAGGTCTGGATGTAAACGCCAAGGATTCCGAGAACATTCAGCGCTAGAAGGTTCGTATATCGCAAAATAAAAGCGTGGACCAGATAGGCGCCGAAGGAGTATTTCCCGATAACGGTTAGCACGAATCCCATCTTCGTTGGCTTGGAGGTCAAGCGCTGGATTGTATAGAACAGCACTGGAAGCATGGCGAGAGTAGCTGCTATCATCAGGGGCTTGAGTGGTCCTGTCACATATGAGCTGGTTAAGTAGTCCCCGGCTGCTGCGCCTTGGTTGATCCCCCAGATTTTCGTCCCAATGTAAATAAGAAAGAGGACGGTAATCGCAAGGCTGACGCCCCAGAGCGACTGCATCGCCTTTTTCCAGCGTTCATAATATAAGCCGGCGAATCCGCCGAGTACGAAATAAAACGTCCAGAACAGAAAGTTTCGGTCCAGGTAGCGATAGAGGGTTTGCAGAATCGGCTGATCCGATTGAAAGTACCCTTTTGACAGCGCATAAACCAGAATCAGATTGGCGACCAGAAACCCGATGGTTACCGACAGATTGACAGAAGCCGGTCGCTTGCCGGCCAGAAGCAGGCGGAAGACAGGAAACAGCAGATAAAACGGGATAATCATAACCATAAACCACAAGTGATACGAGGCTTTACCCGTAAAAGCCAGCTCCAGTACATGAAGGAGGTCTCCCCAATCGCCGATGATGGCGCCTCCACTGCGAACGCTCACCCACGCATAGTAGAAGAGCGTCCAGAACAGATAAGGTAGGACGACCTGCTGTCCTCTTTTTTTCAAGAAACGTCCATATTGAAAAGATCGGTCGTAATTGTAAAACAACACCACGCCGGTGATAAACACAAAAAGCGGTACGGCAAACCGAATCAACCCCAAGAAGGTCGTCCCCAAGCTGACGGATAACGACGACAAACCGGGTTGAGCGAACAATCCACCGATGGCATGCTGCAACACGACTGCCAAGAAGGCCACGCCGCGAAGCGCTTCGATCTCTTCGAGTTTTGCTTTTCTCTCCATTTTGTCCTCCAGGGTGTTTTGCATAGAATGACCATAAAGAAAATAGGTGCATTCGTCAACCGTATTCCCTGAATCTACCGGTGACTCGATAAATCTACGAGATATGCTATAATGACTTTTGACAATAAACGACATTTATCGCTGGAACTCCGATAGAATAGGATTATTTTCTTATGAAAAACAAACTTCTCTACAACCTCCTGCTCCTCATGGGCATCTCGTTGCTGGCGCTGAGCTGGTTACCGGAGTCGCCGAAGACGGAAGAGCAGGGCTTTAAGGCCCATCGGATGGTGGCCCACGCCATGGGCGGGATCGAGGGAATGACGTATACGAATAGTTACGATGCCTTCCTCGCCAACTATGAAAAAGGCCTTCGCGTTTTCGAAGTTGATCTGCTGCTTAGTAGCGATGGCAGATTGGTGGCGCGACATGAGTGGGGCGAGAGCTTTACGCGACAGCTCGGCCAGCAGGATCAGCTAGCGACGGAGCGACAGGGGGCGGTCCTTTCCCAGGCCGAGTTTAAAGCGGCGAAAATCCAGGGCACCTACGAGCCGCTGGATTGGATCGATGTCTTGGAGCTGATGGAACAGTATCCGGATGCGTATATCGTCACGGACACGAAGCAGTCTACTCCGGAAGAAATCCAGCGGATCTTTACGCAGATCGTCGATGAGGCGTTGGCGAGGAATCCGGAACTACTGGATCGCGTGGTGCCGCAAATTTACAACCGGGCGATGTGGGAACCGGTCGAGCGAATCTACCCGTTTGATTCGGTTATCTTTACGTTATACCAGACGCATGAGACCGATGAGGATGTGGTGGCCTTTGCCCAGGAGAAAGAGCTCGCCGCCATCACGATGTCCGACACCCGGGCAAACGCGGGCTTGATCAAGGAGTTAAGCCGGGTTGGCGTTCCCTCCTACATCCATACGATCAATGATCCAGAAACCCTCGCCAAGTTTAAAAAGATGGGCGCCTACGGGTTTTACACCGACTTTTTGACGGAAGCGGATTTGGCAGAAAATACGGGATTGTTCTCTTTATTGAAGAGATACGTTTTTGTCCGATAAAAACGTATCTTTTTTGTGTTCGCATCGGACGCGAACATTGACAGGGTACCCCGGGTAACATAGACTAGAAACAGAGAAAACTGAACTGGAAATTAAGTCGTCTATATGACTTTATATCAGATGGACAAGGGAGAGCGGGGCGGAGCAGCAAGCCCCGTTTTTCGCGGTCCATCTGCCGAAATTGCCGTTGGAGGAATGGAAGTTGAAGCAGATGATACCTGCCTGGCGGCATGTGTTTAAGCTGGATCCGGACCGTGACCTGGATGACTCGACGCTGGAGGCGGTTTGCCTGTCCGGGACGGATGCGATCATGATCGGCGGATCGAGCGGGGTGACCTATGAGAATACGGTTGAATTGTTATCCCGGGTACGCCGTTTTGAGGTGCCTTGCGTGCTGGAAATCTCCGATCTAGAAGCGGTCGTGCCGGGGTTTGACCTATATATGATTCCGATCGTGCTGAACGCGGGTCACCCGGACTGGATCCTCGGTCAACATGCTCGGGCAATCGAGCAATACGGGTACCTGATCCCTTGGGAACTGCTGGTGCCGGAAGGATATCTGGTGCTGAATCCGGAGGCGACCGTAGCCAAAGTGACGGCGGCGCAAGGCCCGCTGGAGGCGGCAACGGCACGGGCATATGCCCAGGTGGCCGACCGCTTGCTGCAACTGCCGATCGTCTACCTGGAGTACAGCGGTCAGGTCGGGGATTTTGAGCTGATCTCGGACGTGCGGCGAACGTTGGATCAAGCGCGTTTGTTTTATGGTGGCGGGATTGCGGATGCCGAAACTGCACGCCGGGCGGCTGCCGTGAGCGATACGGTGGTCGTTGGCAACGTGGTATACAGCGATCTGGATCGGGCGCTGGAGACAGTGGCGGCGGTGAAGGAAGCAGTCAAGCACTAGAAGCGATGAAGGGGTGGCGGAACAAACACCACCGCCATCTTCGCGGAGAGGTTTTGGTTATAACGGACACCAGGGACGTTATCTCTCGGAACAACGAGCCCCCAAGCAGCTAACAGACTGAGAAGACCTTATTTGTCCGAATACGGACCCTCCCGACTCGGTTGGGGTGAAATAGCGTCATCTGAGTCCGTTACATCGGGAAAACCTCGGGAAATGAGTGAATAACGGCTCTGGAGTCCGTTAGTCGTTTTGGCAAGGACGAAGAGATGTTTTTTATTAAGGAAGGAGCAAGTTAGATGCAACCTGTGAACATACAAGAGGCGGTAAGCCGCCTGAATCCGCAGCAAAGACAAGCCGTAGAGGCGACCGAAGGGCCACTCCTGATCATGGCCGGCGCAGGCAGCGGCAAGACGCGCGTGCTGACGCACCGCATCGCCTACCTGATCGCGACCCGCAAAGCGCCGCCGTGGGGGATCCTGGCGATCACCTTTACGAACAAGGCCGCACGCGAAATGCAGGACCGGGTATCCCGGCTGGTGGGCGGTTCGGAGGGACGGGATATTTGGGTATCCACGTTCCACTCGATGTGCGTGCGGATTCTGCGGCGGGATATCGAGCGGATCGGGTTCACCTCCAACTTCTCCATCCTGGATTCAACAGATCAGCTGTCCGTGATTCGGAACTGCATGAAGGAACAGAACATCGATACGAAGAAATTCGAGCCGAAAGCGGTTCAAGCGGCAATTAGCACGGCGAAGAATGAACTGATCACCCCGCAGCAATACGAGCAGAAGATCGGCGATTATTTCGAAGGCATCGTGGCCAAAATTTACGCCATGTACCAGAAGAAGCTACGCCAAAACAACTCCTTAGACTTCGACGACCTCATCATGAAGACGATCGAGCTGTTTAAGGGATCGCCGGACGTGTTGGATTTTTATCAAAAGAAATTTCAATACATTCATGTCGACGAATACCAGGATACGAACCGCGCGCAGTACATGCTGTGCCGGATGCTGGCGGATAAGCACCACCGCATCTGCGTTGTTGGGGACAGCGACCAGTCGATCTATCGCTGGCGCGGGGCGGACATCAGCAATATCCTGAACTTCGAGAAGGATTATCCCGAGGCGAAAACGATTCTGCTGGAGCAGAATTACCGTTCAACCTCAACGATTCTGGATGCGGCCAACGGAGTGATTGGGTTGAACACCGGGCGCAAACCGAAGAAGCTGTGGACCGACAAAGGCGATGGGGACAAGATCAAGGTGTACCGCGCGGATTCGGAGCATGACGAAGGGTATTTTGTCACGACGGAAATTCATAACAGTGTCAAAGGCGGACGCAACTACCGCGATCACGCGATTCTGTACCGGACCAACGCGCAGTCGCGGGTGATCGAGGAAATCCTGATCAAGTCGGATATCCCGTACCAGATTGTCGGCGGCATCAAGTTCTATGATCGCAAAGAGATCAAGGACCTGCTCGCTTACCTGCGCCTATTATCCAATCCCGATGATGATATCAGCTTGACGCGGGTCATTAATGTTCCAAAGCGGGGCATCGGCGACACGACAGTGGGCAAGCTGGCGGATGCTGCCGCACAGCGGGGAACGTCAATTTACCGTGTGTTAGAGTTCGTGGATGATCTGGGATTTGCCGGGCGGACCCGCAACGCGTTGGTTGAGTTTTTTGACATGATCAGCGGGCTGCACAAAATGGTAGAGTTCCTCTCCGTCACGGAACTGACCGAGAAGCTGTTGGAGATGACCCAATACCGGCTGGAGCTGCAGAACGAGAACACGCTGGAATCCCGCTCGCGGCTGGAGAATATCGACGAGTTCCTGTCCGTCACGATGGAATTCGAGAACAATAATGAAGATAAGTCGCTGGTCTCCTTCCTGACGGATCTGGCGCTGATCGCGGATATCGATAGCATGAACGACAACGGCGATGCCGAGAAGCCAAACGACGATGCGGTCGTGCTGATGACGATGCACAGTGCCAAGGGCCTGGAGTTCCCGGTCGTGTTCATCATCGGCATGGAGGAAGGGGTCTTCCCTCATAGCCGGGCGTTCCTCGACAACGAGGAACTGGAGGAAGAGCGCCGCCTGGCGTACGTGGGCATCACCCGCGCCGAGGAGAAGCTGTTCCTCTCGTGCGCGCAGATGCGCACGTTGTTCGGCCGCACGACGGCGAATCCGCCGTCCCGGTTCCTCGAGGAGATCCCCGAGGAACTGAAGGAGGACGGCGGCCGCGTGCCGCGCGACCGTTACGGCCGAGGCGCCGGCGCGGGCGGCGCCTACAGCGGCCGCGGCTTCAGCGGCGCCGGCGGCGGCAACTTCGGCCGCCCGGCCACGGACGCGGCCGGCGGCCCGGGGGCACGGTCCGCGGCTGCGCCTAGCGGACCGGCCGGGCGCGGCACCGCCGCTCCGATGCGGAGCGGCGTGACCGTGACCGGCGGCGCGGCCTCCGCCGCCGCCAAGACGGCCCCCGGCGATTTCAGCGCCGGGGACAAAGTTGCCCACGCCAAGTGGGGCGTGGGCACGGTCGTTGCCATCAAAGGCTCCGGCAACGACACGGAGCTGCAGATCGCTTTTCCGGCCCCGGTGGGCGTCAAGCGACTGCTGGCCGGTTTCGCCCCGATCACGAAGGTGACCGACGGCGAATAACCGGGTATAATTGCCCCAAACCGGGGAAGGTTGGAGGATAGCTGGGCTGAATTGGGCTACGTCGGCTGTAAATAGGGGTAATTTATGTCCTTATTTTCACCGAATCGGGTTCCCATCGTCCAAATAAGACCGTATTATGGTCTTATTTGGCCGATATGGCACTCATCAGCTTAGTTTGGCTCGGATAACGCCATTTTTTACCCTTATTCCTCGCTAACGAGAGCATTCCCATCAAATAGCGGTATAAAATACCCTTATTGTCGGGGGCGGTGTTGCACGCCGGGTCTACGCCGTGCGATTCGCGCACTTCCCTGAGTAACGTCGCACTTACCCCAAACGATCCACCACACGGAGCGAACCCTGCCGGGTTCCTCCGTTGTCATACATAAACTTACTTACCCCAAGGAGGGTTGTCCCTGCATGGATGCGATGCAACAAATGGAGCAGCTCGTCGAGCAGTTGAACCGGTACAACTATCATTATTACACTTTGGATGAGCCGCTCATCAGCGACAAGGAATACGACCGGTTGTATGATGAGTTGACCGTGCTCGAGGCGCAGACGGGAATTACCCTCCCGGATTCGCCGACAGGACGCGTGGGCGGCGAGCTACTGGAGGGTTTCAAGCCGCACCGCCATCTGGCCCCGCTGTGGAGCCTCGACAAGGCTCAAAATCAGGAGCAGCTCCTCAATTGGAACAACCGGGCGCTTAAGCTGATCGCGGACTATAACGGCAAGAACCCAAACACCCCCCTGCCAGATCCTACTTATGTGGTCGAGCTAAAATTCGACGGGTTAACGCTGAACCTGACCTATACCGATGGCCAGCTTGTTCAGGCTTCTACCCGCGGTAACGGCGTCGTGGGCGAGGGGATTCTACCTCAGGTGAAAACGATCAAATCCGTGCCGCTGACCATTCCTTACCGGGATGGGACAATTGAAGTCCAAGGCGAGGGTATCATGAATTTGTCGGTACTGGCCAAATACAACGAGACGGCGGCCGAGCCGCTCAAGAATGCCCGCAACGCTGCCGCCGGTGCCCTGCGCAACCTGAACCCACGTACGACGGCGGAGCGGAAGCTTAGCGCTTTTTTCTACAATGTCGGATACTCGGACAACTTGAAATTTCAGGATCATCGGGAAATGATGGCCTTCCTTAAGGACAATCGTTTCAAGGTGAATCCTTATGTAACGTATCACGACGGCTTTGACAAAGTGATCGAGACCCTGGATGAAATCGTGGAACAACGGCCTACCCTCGATTACTTGATCGACGGAGCCGTCATCAAAATCACCGATATGCGTACGCGTGAAGTGCTCGGTTATACCGATAAATTCCCGCGCTGGGCGGTCGCTTTTAAATTTGAAGCCGAAGAGACGACGACGATCCTTGAATCGGTCACTTGGAACGTTGGGCGAACCGGCAAGATCACGCCTCTGGCCAAGGTCGAGGCAGTCGAGTTGGCCGGTGTCACCGTGCAAAACTGTACGCTGAACAATATCGGAGACATTGAACGTAAGAACCTAAAGTTTGCCTTGGGCACCCGGGTGTTCATCCGCCGTTCCAACGACGTCATTCCGGAAATCCTCGGCAAGGTGCCGGACGAACCCGATGGCGAGGAGATCGCGTATCCTGAGGTTTGCCCGGCCTGCGGCACGCCGCTGGAACAACGCGGCGCCCATCTGTTCTGTAACAATCGGCTGGGCTGCAAGCCGCAAATCGTCGCCCGGATCACGCATTTCGCTTCCCGGGACGCCATGGACATCGAAACGTTCAGCGAAAAAACCGCCGAGCAGCTCCACGATGAGTTAAACCTCCGTGAGCCGGCCGAATTGTATACGTTGACGTTCGAGGATCTGATCAAGCTGGAGCGCTTTGGCGAGAAGAAGGCGAACAATCTGCTCCAGGCAATCGCGGAGAGCAAGGGACGGGATCTCGCTTCTTTCCTGTTTGCGCTGGGTATTCCGAACACCGGCAAATCGACGACCAAGGTGCTGGCCGATCATTTCGGCAGCCTGGACGCCGTGTCGGCCGCAACCGTTGAAGAGTTGACTTCTTTACCGGACATTGGCGGGATCGTTGCGGACAGTATTGTCACTTTCTTCGCCGATCCGTTCTATCAAGCAGGTATCCGCAAAATGTTGGAGTTGGGAGTTTCGCCGAAAGCTCCGGACAAACCGGCCGCACCGGTGACCGATTCCTTCTTCTCCGGAAAGACGGTCGTGCTAACCGGCACCCTACAACAGTTGAGCCGCGACGAAGCGACGGAACGGCTTGAGGCGCTGGGCGCCAAGGTGACCGGCAGCGTATCGAAGAAGACCGATCTCGTCATCGCCGGGGAGAAGGCCGGCAGCAAACTAGCCAAAGCGCAGGAGCTTGGCATTCCGGTCATTGAAGACGAGAACGAATTGATCCGGCTGTTGAACGAGAACGAAAATAGCTAAACCGATAAATCTACTTATATCCCCGAAGCGTAAAGCGGATGCCCGCCAGCGCGTTCGGGGATTTTTTTGCGGCCCAAACGCCGGAAAAGTGACGAGGATCATGGCAAGGAGGCGGGATTTTCTCCATCATAGGTCGATGGACCGGAAGGTCCTCATATTTGCATGTTTTCAATTTGACCATGAAAAGGATGGAGAACACATGAATCACGACGCGTTACAGTGGAAGCCTTCGCGCTTTAATGCGCAGAGCGAAACGGATGACGGCGGCCTGATGCTGTATAACAGCTACACCGGGGCGATCGCCGCATGCTCGCCGGCCGAGCGGAATCAGGTCTTGGAGTGGCTGTCCCCAGCCGCGCCTGTCCCCGAACCCGCACCTCCGCTGTACGAATCGATGATCGAACACGGATTCCTTGTCCCTAGCGATACGGACGAAATGCGGCGCGCTTTGTTTCTGCATCAATCAATGCATGCCCAAGATGCGATGCATTTGGTTTTGTTGGTGACGGAGGCCTGCAATTTCCGCTGTACCTACTGTTACGAATCTTTCCCTAGAGCCACGATGCGCGAAGAGGTGCTTCGCGGTCTAGAGGCTTATATGGCTGAGCGGGCCCGTACCCTGAAGCAGCTAACGATCAGCTGGCATGGCGGTGAGCCGCTGTTGGTCCCGCATGTCATCGAACGATTATCCCGTTCGTTCATGGCCGCCTGCGAGGCGAGCGGCGCCGTATACGGTGCGGAAATGTCGACCAACGGTTATTATTTGACGCGGGACCGTTTCGAGCAGATGCTGGATTTGCACGTCGAGCGGTTTATGGTGACGCTGGACGGGGAAGGCGAAACCCACAATACCCGTCGTGGTCTGAACGGAGGCGGGGAAACCTATCAGACGATCGTAAATAACTTGCTGTTCCTGAAGCAGGTGGATCGGCCGTTTGAAATTAATTTGCGCGTGAACTTTGACAATAGCAATTTGGAGGACGTGTCCCGGTTCATTCCGGTGCTTCGCGATTTGTTTGGCGATGATCCACGGTTTAAGGTATATTTCCGTCCCGTCGGATGTATGGGCGGCGAGAATGATCTAAATCTGCCGGTATGCGATGAGCGGACCAAAGACCACAGCATCTGGGCATTTAACGAGCAGGCGATCGCTGAAGGGCTGACGGTCAGTTCCTTTATCTCGGACATTTTGCTGCCTACCGGTGCAGTTTGTTATGCGGCCAAGCCGAATTCCTTGATCGTCGGATCGGACGGGATGCTGTATAAATGCTCGGTAGCGCTGGAGCAAGACAATAACCGTTTGGGCCGGATTCATGAGGATGGAACGATGGATCTGGATTATGACAAGCTGGCGCTATGGACGACTTCCGGCGAAGAAACGGACGAGAAGTGCCAGGCTTGCTTCTTCCGGCCTGCCTGCCAAGGGAATCATTGCCCGCTGTACCGGATGCGGACGGGGAATCGCCCTTGTTCCTATGAGAAGCGCCAGATCAAAAAGACCCTGCGTACCATTTGGCTGCAAGAACAACGGGAAGCGGAGGCTTCGGAAGCCTTATCTTGACGGTTTGGCTGCGTTCTTGTCTCTGTACACCCATCCCGACAAGGAGGTGATAGGCATGAAGGTCATTCGTTCCGCGGCTCAGCCCGCACACGTCAAAACCGGCCGGGTATCTAAATCCGTTCCGGGCAACTTAAGCTAACTCTGCGTCACTTTAAGAAGAACCGATTCCCGCGGACGGGTTGATACCGCGGTGAATCGGTTTTTTTTACCAAAATATGAAACTATCTCTCCTCCTCGGACGTTCTATTCATAGAGTCATCATTAAAAAATATTCATTTGGAGGTCGTAATGAGGAGGAACTGGTTACATAAGGGGATGTTGGTCATACTGGCCTGTATGGTGTTTGCGGGTTGTGCTAACCGCCCTGCACAGGAGAAGGTGCAAACGTCTAGCTTAAAGATTATGTATTGGGACGAAAGGTATTTCTTTCAGGAGTATGGTGATTTGTTTGCCATCGGTCATCCGAACGTGAATATCGAAGTGGTTAGCACAAACAGCATTTACAACAACTCGAATGGCGAGCAGATCGACTATGAGAAAGCCTTCTCCGAGTTCGTTGAGAAGGAGCAGCCGGACGTCATCTTATTGGACTCGTCCAATTACGATAAATTCGTGACCGATGGAAAGCTGATGGAACTGGATACGTTGATCGAGCGGGATAAGTACGATACCGAGACCATTTATCCGGCGTTGATCGAGATGCTAAAGGATAAAGGAGGCGGCAAGCTCTACGGCCTGTCCCCGAACTTTAATGGGAGCGCCATCTTTTACAATGCGGATTTGTTTGCGAAATACGGCATTGAAGTACCGCATGATGGGATGACTTGGCAGGAGCTTCTTGACCTGGCGCGGCGGTTCCCAACGGAAGGCGATAAGGATACACGCGTTTATGGCTTTGGAGCGCAATACGGTATGTCGATGGAGAATCTTGCCTCCTCGATCGCATCGGCCCAAGGGTTGCAGTTCTTGAATCCGGACACGATGAAGGTGACAATTAACACGGATTCATGGAAGCAAACTTATAAGCTGGCGATGGACGCGGTGGATTCCAAGGCCGTATATATCCCTGAAGGCAATGGTTTTCAAGGCGGGACAATGGAAGAATACTATAAGAGTCAGATCTTTGTGATGGGCCGGATGGCGATGGCTGTGGAGAGCCTCTATATGCTGCAAGACCTGAAGCAAGCTCAGGATTCACTCAAAGATTATAAACCTTTTCAAATTGGTGTTGCAGCGGGGCCGGTGGATCCCGCTGATCCGCAATCCTCCCGAAACATCAACTTTAACGAGATTTTCGCGATACGGGCAAACTCGCCGAATGCGGATGCGGCATGGGAATTTATCAAGTTCATAAATGGCGAGGAATTCGCCCGAGTCAAATCGAGAACGATGAATAATGGTTTGCTGTCCCGTATGGGGGTTGTTAAGGAGTATAACGGAGTTAACCTAGAGCCGTTCTATAAACTGAAGCCGAAACTCAACAACGATAATCGTAGTTATGAGAAAGTCCCTAATGATTTTTATATGCAGTATCAACCGGTTCTTGAACGGGAGTTGAAGCTTGCCCAAGAGAAGAAGAAGTCGATTGATGAAGCGCTGCAAACCGTTCAGGACGAAGCCCAGGTTCTTTTGGACAAGGCGGTGAAGGACGAAGCGGCCAAGAAGAGTTCTGGCGAAGCGGCTGATACTGGAACTAGCGGTGAATCCTCCGATGCCGGAACCGGCGGTGTCATCGTTATCGAATCCGGGAAATCGGGCGAATAAATAACAGACGGTTTCGTCTAATTCATAGGAGGGCGAGTCCTTGCGCAAGCAGGGAACTCCCCCTCTTTTTTTACGGAGCACTGAAAATTTCGTCAGATTGCCATCATTGACCTCGATTGTTTAGGTGTTGGCGGGAACGTTATATCGTATAATCTTCAAAGAATACGGGGTGGGGGAACGATATGCCGAAAACAAAGTGGTTATTAAATACGTTGGTCCTCATCTGCTTCATGGATTTATTTATCCAATTGCCGGTTATGGGCCCTCTGGCGTTGAGCCTTGGGGCAGGTCCTTTTCAGATTGGGCTCGCGGTAGGTATGTATTCTCTAACCAATATGATTGGAAATATGCTGGCCGGAATCTGGATCGATCGGTTTGGAGGAAAAAGAGTTCTGCTCGTCGGTCTATTTGCAACCGCAGGAATCCTTCTGCTATATACGTTGGTTTCGCAGCCTGGCGAGCTCTTGACGGTTCGTGTGCTGCATGGCCTCTCCGGCGGTCTATTGGTGCCAAGTGCATTTACTATGGTATCGCGCGTGGCTTCGGACCGGGATCAGGGCCGGTCCATGGCTCTTTCCGGCGCAGCGGTGGGGGTTGCCGCCATTTTGGGACCCGCTTTTGCCGGCATTATGAAAGCAAGTGCGGGGCTGGATTGGCTATTCATAGCCGCTTCTGCTCTACTCCTGTCGGGTGGTGGGGTGGTTCTACTGGGCAGAATTCGTGAGGACGTGGGGCGGTCCCGTGAGCAAGACGCTTCATCCTCCCGCGCTAAACACGTGTTTATCGCTACGCTGCGCAACCCATCGGCTGCCATGGCTTATTACGGTGCATTTGCTTTAATGTTTGCTATGGGGGCGCTCACGTATAGTCTTCCCTTAAAAGCGGAAGCGTTGGATTTGCCCGATCAAGCTGCGGGACTGATGCTTAGTGTATTCGGCGTCGTCGCCATTAGCTTATTCGTATTGCCTAGTAATCGCTGGTTCGATCGAGTCCCCCCTCTGCGTTTATGTGCTGCGGGAGGTGGGATCGTGATCGTATCCCTCTTTGCGCTTTCGCTGACCGGATTACAAATGGGGATGTACGTCGTTATGGCGGTTTACGGTTTAGGTTTTGCGCTATTGTTCCCCTCTTTGAACGCGCTGCTTGTTAGTCATGTCAGACCGGAGCATAAAGGGAAAGCCTTCGGCATGTTTTACGCCTTCTTCTCGTTGGGCGTTGTTGCTGGCTCTTCCGGACTCAGTGCATTTACGGGAGATTATGATCTTACGCTGCGTATAGCCTCAGGATTTTTGCTAGCGACCTGCGGTGGGGTTGGCCTCTGGGGAATCCGGCGAGCTAGGCGCGAATCCAAGGCGATGAACCCTTCAACGGGTTAATGACTCGTTGACTATGGACGCCCGCTGATTGGGGAATATTTCATGTTGCAAAAAGATTACCGGCGTGATAAATTATTACTTGTCGCTTCGGACGACACCCTGTAGAAACACTCACAGGATTGTCGAAAAAGAAGTTGACACGGTTCGACTGATTGAGTATAATAAATAACTGTTCGACAAAAACTGATGAAGACTTCAGAGTTGCCGAATCTGCAAGCAAGTTCTTTGAAAACTGAACAAATGGAACACGTCAATATTTAAACGATTAATTTTAATCGTCAGATTCAAAATGAGCTATCAGCTTATTCAATAAGTTTCAACTTTATTGGAGAGTTTGATCCTGGCTCAGGACGAACGCTGGCGGCGTGCCTAATACATGCAAGTCGAGCGGAGTT
>RCUU01000905.1_pt1 | contig 15294 bp, 24 predicted proteins | sample 2166211 | NCBI WGS metagenome assembly RCUU01 (sample SAMN09932620, study PRJNA488358) | compost metagenome | feature: garden; material: soil; isolation source: compost soil in phenylacetic acid-enriched culture | place: Germany: Experimental Botanical Garden Goettingen | collected 2016-01-27
ACCGCAGGTGGAATAATCACAGCCGGAGTTGTTAACCCATGGGGAGATAATACACAGTCTAGCCGAAGCCGAATTGAAGCTGGTCCAAACGGAGCACAATGGATTGCCGCAAACACGTTCACAAAGATTAATTACGGCACAGAGTATGGGGATACATTGGGTGAATATACACCAGCAACAGCGCGGTTTACAGCCAAAACCCTCGGAAACTATTTAATTAGCGTACAAGTTGGACTAGTAGGCGGAGTGACAACCCCAGTTAGGGGTATTTTGGAATTGTGGGTAAACGGTGGTGCCGGCAAGGTGCGAATCTCTGATTTTACCACGGGGAGCGGTGCGGACTTTTCTGCCACGGGCGCGGCGTCGATAGCACTAGCGGCAGGAGATTATGTGGAAGTATATCTGCTGGTGACGTCGCCAAAGGACGTATCAATAAATACCGCTGAGACTTTTATGCGCACAATAAGAGTAGCTTAAGGAGGTTAATTATGAATATTGCATTAGCAATCATGTATCTATACCCGGACGCTGACCCGTTACGGGATTTTGTTGTGCAGGACAATGGCCCGGAGCCGGAACTGCGGGATGGGGCCAAAGAAAAAGGCCGCGTCCGGTATGAGATTAAGCCACCTGAAGAGGACGAGGAACCCGTAGAGGGCATACACTACCGTTACGGCATCGACTATAACCTACTGACCGAGGGCGAGGATTACGACCTTGTGGAGCGTGGACCGTATATTGCAGCCTGGAATCTACCGGTGCCACAGCCGACAGGGGAAGAGCTAGAGGCAGCTTGGGCGGCATATCTGGAAGCTGAGGCTAATAAGCCCCCGGAGCTGACGGAGACCGAGCAACTCCGAGCCGATAACGCAGCTTTATTACTGGAGCTTGTGCAGACACAGGCAAGGCAAGATCAAGCGGAGCAGGATCAGGCAGCCTTACTCCTAAGTCTCGTGGAAGGAGGTGTGCTATAAATGAACTGGTACGCACTGGTTAAGCGATACTTTGACGCAGGGTTGTATACGGGAGAACAGGTACAGGTTTTTGTTACCGCCAAAAAGATAACGACTGAACAAGCTAAAGAGATTACAGATAGCGCCATATAGTAGGCGTTTTTATTTTGCTCGAAATGGAGGTTTTTAAATGGAAGAGACATTTCTAGTGAAACAGGTTGGAGTTAAGTATAAGTGTGACCAATGTGAAAATGGTGAAATGAGACCGACAGGTAAAATGATAATGCATGAAACACATGCAACTTTTGTTCATAGATGTGACAACTGCGAATCCGAGATTGACCTTAAAGAAAAATACCCATTAATTCGGTACGATCAAATATAGACAATAAACGACTTCGCCCTTAACATGTATTATAATTACAAATATTTCATGCTGGGGGCGAGAGTTATTGAATTGGATTGCCGATAATAAAGATTGGATTTTTAGTGGGGTAGGGGTAATGGCACTTAGCATCATTGGGTTCTTTGTTAAAAGAAGATTGGACAAGGAAAAAAAACAACCTAGTCAATCAATTAATTCCGGAAACAATTCCAATAACGTGCAGGGTGGTAACGATGTGAACGTTACGATCGGTGATAAAAATGCTAGGAGATAAGAAGGAAATTACAGCTGGAGACAATTCAACAAATGTTCAGGGCCAGATCGTCAATATTTCTACAGGTATTTCTTTTGCTGATGCCAGAGATATAGCTCTCCAAACATTTATAGATAATTTTTATCAGCTTAGTGAAGTTGCTAAAAATACTGCACTAGAAAGAGCGGAATTACTGGTAAATCGATTTCTGGATAAGCTCCAAAAGGAATCGCCTGATTTGATAGGTAAAATTGTCGAACCGGATATACAGTATGCAGTTATAAATGCTCAAAAGCAATATGCAAGAAGTGGACGAATTGAATCTTTGGAATTGTTGTCGCAGTTATTAAAAGAAAGGTTTCAAGTTTCCGAGGAAGATTCATTAAAACGCATTGTAGTGAATGAATCCATTGAAGCTTTAACTAAATTAACCACAGAACATTTGAAATTTTTAGCAATAATATTTCTTGTGAAAAATGCAAAAGTTCATAATGTAGATAATCTTTTTCACCTTTTATCGTTATCAATGTCTGATAAATGGAATTTATTTAAAGATGATCTTCCATACATGAATCATCTTGTAGCAGTTGGAGTAGCTACGAATGATACTATTATTAACCATCTCCAAAATTTTGAGACAATAATGAGGAATACTTATGAAGGGGTATTGCTTAAAGATATGAATCCTCTTAATGATACTGACGAAATCAGGGGATTTAAGCAAAAATACATTACGAATGCAGATAGAGAGAAAATTTTAGAAAATTGGAACAATTCTATTTTGCGTGGATTTACTTTAACTGCTGTCGGGATATCACTAGCTGTTACTTATTTGGTTTCGGTTATGGACATGCAACTTGACATTGGTATATGGATAGAAAATTAATAACCTATTAAAACTACACTCAGCCCGGTGTGGTTTTCTATTTTCTCAGGAAAGGAGCCCCTACAATGCAAAATCACCTAAAATCCTTTGACCGTAACCGATCCCCAACTGGACTACTGGTCCAATGCAACGACGTCCAGCGCCGCCGCCGACTTAATAGCGATTACGAAATCTCCTTCACCGTTCCGATGACGAGCGATGACTACAAAGAAAAGATCATCCCCAAAGGCCACGTTCAAGATGAGCGGGGTCAATTTTATGTTGTCCAGAGTCGCGCCAGAGATCGTAATAATAAGATTATTTGCGCTCAAGTCCTCTGCACACACATCATGTTCAAGATGATCGACTTCAAGATTCCGTATGATCAATATATCGATGAGGTGTATGGTGTTCATATAAGTGTGCTGTTAGACAAAATTAGCGCCGCCACTAGCTATATGTATACCTTTATTCTACACGATATTTTCGATCTCCGAGACGTCAAAGACTGGGGAGCGACCACGGCGTTAGCTGCCTTGCAGGACACTGTCAATCTTTATGGTTGTGAGATCGAACCGGATAATACTGTGATTCACCTGTACAAGCGGATCGGCAGCGATGATGGCTTTGAGTACCGGATCCGTAAGAATATCATCAGCGATAGCTTCAAGGATGATAATTCAAACCTAACGACCCGGATGTTTTCGCAGATGAAGGACGGTCGGACATTCATTGGCTTATCTGCCGACTTCCTGACCAGCGAAGAGCGCAGTCTTCTGCTGTCCGTTCCTGGTGCAATCGTAGACAACAAATTGGCTGTCAATTACCTGATCTCACCTTATGCTCAATACTGGACCAACAACGTCAACACCTTTTATGACGGAGAGCTCATAGATCAGAACATCGAAGATCCGGAAGAGTTACTGATTGCAACCCGCGAGGCTCTTCGTAAAAAGGAGATGCCGGAGTTTTCAATAGGTGTAAGTGCGGCAGATATTCATAAGATTGACCCAGACGAGCAACAACCAAGATTAGGAGATACTGTCTATGCTTATGATCCAGACATGGAATTGCAGCGTGTCAGTTGCCGGGTGATGGAACTTACAGAATATCCTTTCTCCATGGATAAACATAGCCAAGCTACTCTCTCTAATTTTCAGATGCGAGATGATACGCAGGTGCTGGCAGATCTCGAGCGGAGTAAACAGATTCTAAATGATCTACTATCAGGTGGGCGGGTACGTGCTTCAGCTTTTGAGGAATTTGCAAAGCAGGCTGTTATCGACATCAACGCATCTAAGACAGAGATTAAGTATGACGGTAGAGGGATAGTACTTCAGTCTACTGTTAATGCTCTCGATCAAGTCATTATGACGTCTAACGGAATCATTGTTACTCGAGACGGCGGCGCTACGGCCATGACGGCAATAACCGCAAATGGAGTCTCAGCTCCGGCTGTTGTTGGGATTCTTGGTAACTTTGTAGAGATGAAGATCGGTAAGGGAGAGAACGTTACTCAGATCAATCTTAACGGGATAGCTGCAGGTCGTTCGGATTTTCATTCAGCACCCTTCCGTGTTTACATGAACGGCGATGTGGTGGCAAGGTCGATTACATTGACCGGCTTGATCGAGGCTTCTTCGGTATATGAGACTGATTTTTATGCCGGGACAATTACGGGGGCGAAGATCCGGACAGCTGCACCTGGTATTTATCCACGAGTGGAGATCGATCCTTCATCTATAGCATTCGGGGTATATTCAGATCCAAACAGCGGAATATTGATTCCGGCTTATGATGGTGGTGTGAGTAAGATCAGATTTTTGGCAAATGGGAATGAGTCTACTATTTATAACTCGCCTTCAGCAGGGTTCATAATGAGTGGATATGGAAGATCTACTGTTTCAGGCAATGGGGTAAAATTAGACCCGATCTCTGATTATGTAAGATTTCCATCATGGGGGAAAATCTTGGATGAATCAACTGGAACAACACTGCTATCTGAACTTAATGCTATATGGGCTGCACTAGCCGGAAAAGCTAACGCAAACCACTCGCACACAGTTAGTCTCGGAACTCATAATCACGGCATTGCTGGTGCAGTTAATTGGGGAGGTACATTCTCAGTTTCTTAAAATGTCCTACCATCTCGCAGGCCTCTTGGATATACTTGGTATATTACTATATTGGGAGGTCAGACATTGAAAAGGAAGATTATAGTTATCACGACCGTTGCTCTTATGTTTGGGGGCTCAATCGGTTTTGCAGCTGCAAACTCATCGTTAATTGGTGCTAAGGTGCAAGGATTGTTCACAGTACAAAAGGAAGATGGAACGAAGATTGGTGATGCAGTCATTATTAACGGTTCTGCATACGCACCAGTTCGTGCCATTTCAGAGGCGATCGGAACGGAGCTGAATGTGGAGGGGAAGAAAATAATTATGGGTGATAAGGTTGGTACTTCAACTGCAATCAATACAAATGATACGATAACTGATGCTGAAACACGTGGAAAACTAGTCGAAGCGATTAAACAAAAAGAATTTAATATCACAGATCTAGAAAAGACAATCGGAATATATGAATCCATGGCAAAAGAAATGGAAAACAACGGAGACCTTGGCAAAAGAGCGGCAGATTCAGCTGAAGATTATAAAAAATTGGTCGAACAGCGCAAGGCAGAACTCGCTGATCTACAAAAACAACTCGCCGAGATTAATGCTCAGATTGCTGAGTCGCAGAAATAGAAATGAACAGAAAATTAATTTGTCTGCTGTTCGTTGTTATTTTATTGTCGGCGTGCTCATCTAATAGTGACCTAGCTGAGCCAAGCCCGTCTCCTTCGCCTGTTGTAACAGCTGCTCCTACGGCTCCAAACCTGGACAACTTATATAATGAGGCTAAGGGATATTATGAGGCTAGAGATTACAAAAGTCTTCTAACTGCCGGGGATACGTTGAACAGTCATTATCCAGAAGATCCAAAGACAAAGGAAGTTTTAACCTGGACAGCAGAAATGTATGAGAAGACTAGCAATGAAGTGGGTGATGCGTCATCTTCACCGTCTCCAGATGAAGTTGAGCCAACCAAGTCTCCAGAAGAGATCAAGCAGGCATTGTCCGGTTTGCGAGAGCGTAAGGATGACGTACGTGAAATCTCATTCTTCTACGCTCAGTCAACTTCCGAGTTCGTCGATGAGAACGATGCGTACGTTTATTTCTCAAAGTCCAAGGATGGCGTTATCTCGAATCCGCGCTTTAAAATCCAATATGCTGGGAATGATTGGATTTTCATTGATAAGTACACCATCAATGCTGATGGCGAGATTTTCGAAATCACTCCTGAATACTCAGAAGTCGTAAGAGACAACAACGGTAATGGGGTTTGGGAGTATTACGAAACGTACATTGATAAAGATACCATCGATATGGTTCGAAAAATCGCAAATGCTGAGAAGGTCATTATTAGATCTGCAGGGGAAAGTCGTCATTATGATATGACACTTTCTAAACAGCAGAAACAGGCGATGCAGAAAGTGCTGAAAGCCTATAATGATGCGGGTGGTTTGACGATAATGTTTGAAATTGATCTTTAATTAATGGAGGGCTTTTGTGAAGAAACCTATTGTTTGGGTAGCTGCAGTTCTGCTGCTACTTTTCGCCTTCAGTGTCTTAATTTATCCAACTCCCTACCGATACTTAGAGTTTGAATATGACAACAACGGCGGAAGGGTCCCGGTTAGATTGAATGTGATCACTGGGAAAACTGAAACATTCACTCCTATGTTTGGCTGGACAACAATAAGAAATCAAGAACAGTGAGTCCTCAGATGAGGGCTCTTTATTTATTCCCTAGAAAGGAGATGATCCCTGTGAAAATAACAAATATCGGCGTATCCATCGATCTCACTCAGCCGGTGCAGGAAGTGGTAGACATTATATCCGTCGTTCTAAATCACCATCCCAGTCGCCACCAGGAGATCCTTGAAGGGATTGATGTGAAGATCTGCGAAGCGCTGGCAAATCTCCAAAGGCTCAAAGAACCTCCGTTAGAAGAGACTGAGGATAAAGCAGAAGAAGTTGCAACGTAAAAGGCACGCCCAACATGGAGCGTGTTTTTTTTGCCCTCGGAACCGATTCGAGGTTGATTGTATCCTAAACAGAGAGAGAAGGGAGCGGGGGAATGAATAGTAACGATGTATCGAACTTAGAAAAGCTGTTACCACTAGCAGACAAATATGGTCTTGCTTATCTGGTCGCGCTTGTACTGCTGTTTTTTGTGATTTTACAGTGGAGGGCAGTAATGAAGGGCGACCTAGTCCCGAGAGAACTGTTAGATCGCGCTGAAGAGGATCGCGACCGACTACAGGCAATTCTGGATAAAGAACGAGCTGACTTTATGGCTCCGACACTGGAAGTGCTGCAAAGACTGAAAATAGATCATGCTGCTGCCAGCGGCAATGACCAGGATAGGGGAGGATAACGTGTTGAGTAAATTAATCAAACGATTCTCCTGGCATAAAAAGAAAGAGAAAGAGATGGCAACTGCATCTCGCCGGGTGGCACTGACGATTCTTCGTTATAAAGAGTCGTCAAAAGAAATACAGGAAGAGATCGAACGAAATCGTTTTGCTCGATACCTGGTTTACGATAAGGGGGATCACCATGGAATTCATTGATGTTTTATTGCTGCTGCTTTATGTCATTGCCATTGTTATGGCGGTTTACATCTTTTTCAAGCACAGATCATATTTTCACGAAAGGTTTCAAAAAGGCGTCGTCAGTGTCTTCATGCTGACGATGCTTTTTTTCTTGGGGGCTTACACCTTTAAAGTGCTGATCGCGCTGCTGATCCGTATGTCTGCCGTATTCGGTTTTGCCAGCCCCGAATTATCGGAGTGGTTGCTGCAAGGCTGGACCATTGCGCAGATCGGGACAACTGGAGGACTGATTTCACTGGCATGGCTGACACACTCCGGACGCTATGATCAGTTCGTGCAGTTGAGGCGATTAGATAAAAGAATTGAATCAAAGGACAAGGAGGATGATGTCCGTTGAAACAACAAGGTTATTTCCTACTGCTGGACTGCAATGAGTTCCGAACTTGGCTAACGAAGCAAAAGCTTACCCGTTCTATTCGGCGGTTGCAGGTACATCACACATTATCTCCCAACTATACCACCCGTCGCGTTGTAGGTGGTGTAGCCCAGCAGGATCATTTCAAGGCGCTAGAAGGTATGCGAGATTTTCATATCAAGACAAACGGCTGGAGTGCAACCGGTCAGAACATAACAATCTTTGAAGATGGTAAGATCGCTATCTCCTTAGATCGTGATCTTAATTCAACCCCATCTGGAATAGCAGGGGCAAACACCGAGGCGTTGTGTGTGGAGATCATCGGAAATTTTGACAAGGGTGGCGACACCATGACCGATGCCCAAAGAGTGGCTGTGATTCATCTATACGCTTGCCTGTGCGATAAGCTTGGCATTACTCCAGACGTCACCTCTATTGTGTATCACGCTTGGTATAAAGCAGATGGTACGTGGTTAGGTGACTATGCCGCAGGGAAGTCCAGCAAAACCTGTCCGGGCACGACGTTCTGGGGAGATGGTAATACACGGTCGGCGGCTATTAAGCGCTTTATACCTGATGTGGCTGCTGAGTTGAAAAGAATAAAAACAGGGAGTGTGGACGAATTGTCAGTTGAGAATAAAAAGCGAATTGGAGAATTGGAACTTGAGCTTAAAGAACTGGCTGCTACAGTATCAAGCCTGTTCAACAGCAAAGATGTACTCAAGCAGGCTATCCAAGAGCAAAGCCAAACGATTCTCAAAACATCTACTATGGTCAAGTCATTGGAAGACAAGTCAGTAATCAAGAAAGTCCCTGAATGGGCGAAACCAGCCGTAAAAGCTGCATTTGATGCTGGATTGATTGATACACCTGCTGGTGGAAGTTATGACTTTTACCGGATACTGAAGGTTTTATATACAGCTGGATTACTCATCACAAGATTGGAGGATAAATAATCATGCAAACCATTATTGATCAAGCTCAAACCTATATTACTGCCATTGCATTGGCTGTTGTCGGCGTGTTGGCAACAGTAATTCTACGAGCAATAGCGTTGCTACAACAAAAGGCAAACTCATTGTTTGATGCAAGGCTATCCGTGTCACAACGGGAATTGCTGTACAAGATTGCCTCAGAGGGTTTTGCCTTTGCTCAGACGGTTTACAAGGATCTGGGGGGAAGAGAAACTGCAGCAGGCACTTCTGTATTCTTCAGGTCAATTGGCATCCAAAGGAATAAAGGTATCCACTGAGGAAATCCGTGCAGCAATTGAGGATGCTTATCTCAAGTACAAGGCGACGGTGTTAACCAAGCAATAATTCATATGCCCACCGGCTTCGGCCGGTGGGCTTTTTGTCGTTTACAATGATATCTTTGAGCAATATACTCTAATAAAAAACATTCATGGATGGTGTGTTCTTATGATGGTTGTTAACAAAGGAACAAGTATTGGCTGGAGTCTTGAAGCTTTAAAGTTAGATAAAGATGTACTTGGTTTACGTCTTGTGAGTGTGCTTGGCTGTATTTTGCATCCTATACAGGGGGATGTCCATAAGTTACGTCCTCAGTACCAAGGACTAATTGAAGAAGCTCGGGTTGCATTAGTCCATGATATACATGGACTAGCTGTACTCAATGATATGTTACAATATATTTTTGATAAGCCTAGTGGATTACAACATAAGGATTTTTTGTATGTAATGGAGATAGTAGAAAAATACTTTACGAATATGCGTTCAATTTACGATTTCATGTCAAAGGTTCTGCGTCTAGCAGTGGAAGAAAGGGACATAGGAAAAGTTTCATTTGATTCTTTGAATTCTTTGATAGCATTCGCGGAAACAAATGCAAAGGCTGAACAATTCCTTCCTGAAGTTCTTATTTCATTGTTAACTAACATAAAGGCTGAATTCGATTTAGTAAGGAATATCCGAGATTTCATTATTCATAATGGGAAACAGATATCCTTGCTTAAAGATGATAAAGGATACTTGATTGGCCCTTTCAATGATGAGGGTGCGTTAATAGAATTGCTGCCTGGAGAAAATAATAAATATGAGTATTTAATCCCCTTTTTGTCGCAACGCACTGAGCTTATGCTAAAGTTTGGCGAATCAATCGCTGAAGTAATACACGTGGAATTTGTTAGAATGCATGGTGAATTCCCTTTTATGTGGTGTGCACTTGAAGGAGTATGTATTCCTTCTTTTGTTAAACTTCTAAAATGGTAATAAAAAATGAAAAAAAGACCTGCGGTTAACTAGCCACAAGTCTTTTTTCATTTGTCGGTAGTCCCTTCAACTCTTAATCGGATCACCCTTGATATACTCTCCACCTCAATAAATGGAACCCATACTGGTCCGTCGATTGTATTGATCTTTATTCTCTCCGGATCTGCTGACACCTCAGCAGTTCCCTTTATCTTTTCCCCATTCATGAGCCATACGACAATCATTTCCTCTCTAACAGCCGCAACCATCAAACTTTGCTTTAGTTTTTTATCCATATCCACACCCCGGTGTTTTTTTATCATTATAAATTAATATTCGATTACAAGCGACACATACATTCTTTCCCATTGATTAACGAACTTACGTTTGGTTATAATACAAACAAACGTTCTTATTTTTTTGGAGGCGATCACATGAAAATGAGTGTTGGCCAAATAGTTGAAATTGTATATATGGATAAAGCGGGGAAGATCACGCAACGAAAGATTGAGATCAAAGGTATTCGAGACGGTCGTATCAGGGCCAGCTGCATGAATACAGGTGCACCCCGCGTGTTCCTTACATCCAGCATCCTCGCTTGGCAGGCTATATCAGAGAAACGCTATGCTTAGCGACACCGCTCGCAAGATACTGATGATCATGCGACATTGCTCGGTGCATCACGGGTATATGCCTACATTCGAGGTATTGGAGACTAAGAGTGGACGGACACCAGAAAAGATCCGAGCTGGGCTGCAGGAATTGACAGAGGATAACTACATTCTGTGGGAGCCCGGAAAACCACCAGAGATTGCAGTTGTTCTTGAGGGATGGGAGCGAACTGAGGATCGACCAGCATCAGTTTCATGGGACATGGATGGCAGCCATATAGATTACTGGACAGATTACTAGGAGGGCAGACATCATGGTGAAGAAACTGGAAAGTATTTGGGATTGCAGTAGGATGATGCTACTGGAGCATAAGCTTCGGATTATTAGTGATGAGCGAGGGCAGCGGTGGAGAGATCGTAAAAAGCCGATGCTTGACGCTCAGGAGTGGGAATTGATTGATCAAGTGCTGGCATATTCGAAACGATATCGAGAGCAGATAACAATTACTCAGTTTGAGCCAGTTCAAGATATTAAGCTTCGGGGAATTGTGATGGCCATAGACAAGCAGCTACGCCGGATCAAACTGCAAACGGATGATGACTATGATTGGATTAAGATTGACGATGTGATTCAGGTGACTACATAAAAAAATGCCCCGGAAGTGTTCACCGGGGCATAACTATTATTCCTTGAATAACTCATCCATTAAACTATCGATTTCTTCTTTCCGCGAGGCTGTAGCCTCAGTATCAATCATGATCTTGCCTTCCTCGAAAATAAGCGTGTCTCCAGGCTTAACCTCCGCCGGTAGTTCTGATCTAAGGACATCTTCGGTTTTACCATCAAATTCAATGACGGCATACTCACCTTCAAAGCGGTCAATGATTCCTTTATGCATTTACTTAGCCCCCTTAGTCGATGTAAAAGTGATTTTATTTCCATCACTTATTGCAGTAATTGTACCTTTTTGGTCAGTTCGTAACACTGAAGTATTCGCATTTTTTAACCTTGTAAGAATCCCGGAATCTGGATGCCCATAATTGTTCTTACCGACGCTTATTACTGCATACTGTGGTTTAACGGCGTCGAGGAATGCTTTACTGGTTGAACTATTGGAGCCGTGATGTCCGACTTTTAATACATCAGCTTTTATACTCATGCCATCGGCTAACATATCGTTCTCTGAAGCTTTTTCAGCATCACCAGTAAAGAGGAAGGACTTGTTTTTATAAGTAATCTTTAAGACAGCACTCCAGTCATTAAGATTATCCCCATACGTTCTAATAGGAGCAAGGAACTTCGCCTCAACGCCAGTCAAAGGAATGGCAACGCCTTTAGTCACTGTTTTGATGGTACGTCCCTCATTCTTTACAGCGGTCAAAAAATCTTTGTATGTCTCAGTGGTATGTGATACCTTTGGAGCGTAGACAGATTTAACATCCAGCGCTTTGAGAACATCATCTAACCCACCAATGTGATCTGCGTCAGGATGAGTAGCAACCAGGGCATCAAGTGTCTTTACACCAAGGGCATTCAGGTACTTTACTACATTCTTACCCTGATCGTTATTACCTCCGTCAATGAGAACATATTGATTATTCGGAGTCCGGATTAAGGTAGAGTCCCCTTGGCCAACATCGAAAAAGTAGACCTGAAGAGTGCCAACGTTCTGTTTCTTTGGTAAAAGCAAAGTTGGAGCTGGCGTAGCAGTAGGCTTTGCTGTTGGTTTCGCGGTAGGTTTAACAGCTGGTTTAGCAGTGGCTGCCGGTTTCGAATTTGAACTACCACCATTATGGTAATGATATTCTCCGTTTTCCAGCCCCCACTTTGCACAATTTGTGCGGCAATAATGACCGCCATTAGCATCTGTGCGTCCTGGATGTGCTTCAGCAAGTACAGGCATCAACAATAAAATAAGTGACAGAAAGATTGGAACAATAATTCTTTTCATAAAAAAATAACTACCCCCAATGTATGATTCTGGGAGTAGTCTATCAGAATAAGGTAATGTTTTCTACTTGATTTCGTAACTATTTATTCAATTCTGGTTGTGTTCGTATGAAATTTGTTTCATTCTTCTACTATCTGGTGGAGCTTTTAATGATGAATTTCACCTGTTGAAGGATATGTTAACGATTCTTCTACCGTCATGGCAGGACTTTAAAGAACCCTAAAGACCTATATAATGAGTAATGCCGTGTTGCTGAACTTGTATATAACCTATGTGGGACGCACTCGTAATGGGCAGGTTTTTGTTTTATTATTTTCAGCTTTTATAAATGTTAAAAAGAGGTATAGATTTATAAAGGTAAAAGTTCCGAGAAGGGAAAAATACATTTACGTCGAAATGTATTTAAAAACGCAAAGAAGGTAATAGCACAATGAGAAGTCACTTTGCTGAGTTTTATAAGAACGATGAGATTGATGAGATCTGGGAGAACGGTCGAATTATATTTGATACGAATGTATTGCTTAGTGCTTATGGGCTAACTAGTGATGCAAGAAATAAGCTTTTTGAAATAATGAACATAGTGAAAAATCAATTAATAATGCCCTACCAAGTTGGGCATGAATATTTTAGAAACAGATTAAATAAAATTGATTCGTATATTGATTCCTATAAAAAAATAAATATGGAAATAACTAAGACATTGAAAAGTTTAATTAACGAATCTAATTTTTCTTTGATTAAGAGCGATGAAAAGACAATACATAATATTTCATCTGTAATAAATAGTGCAATGAAAGATATTGATGCTATCTTTGATAGTGCCAAAGATGAAAGCTTGCCTCAAGAAATAAGAAAAATTAATGAAGACTTTATTTTAGAAACATATCTCACCATATTTGAAGATAAAGTTTCAAGTGGATTTAATAAAAATGAACTTGAAAGGATATACACAGAGGGAGAACTTCGATATTCACGAAAAGTTCCTCCGGGATATGAAGATTTAAAAAGTAAATCCGTTCCTGACTGTTACGGTGACTTGGTGATATGGAAAGAAATTATAAGTATTTCTAAGAAGAATAAGGCTGATATAATATTTGTGACCAATGATACTAAGAAAGACTGGTGGTTAGAATATAAAGGGGTAAAGCAACCAAGACCAGAATTGAGTAGAGAGTTTTCTCTTGAGACGGGCTACGGATTTGAGATGTACACGTATAAAGAATTTGTTAGAGAGGCAGCGAAAAGATACAAGATAGAAGCAACTGAACAACTACAAGAACAGGCTAAAATATTGGAGACTGAAGAAACCGAGAATAATATTAGAATCCCAGAAGTAGGAGATATATACTACGGGGGAGGATACTTTAGTGGTGATTTACAAGAATATTTGATTTATGAGAACATAGATAATGAGACTTATTTAGCAGCTCCCTTTACTACAGGTATAAGAGTAGAGCATATACCATACCCAAAGGTTGGGATTGGAGGAAAAATGGCAGCTGTATTAATAAATGAAACTGTTAAAATACGAAGAATTGATCTTATTAAATTTATAGATCGATTGTCAGAATACTCACTTATAGAACTAAATGATTTTCTTCAAAAAAATTCATCGAACAAGAAAATCAAATAAAATTCACAGTAAGTTTGCTAACGGTTTTGTAAACGAACTATCTATAACAAATATAAATACACACTAGAAAAATGCACTCATAGTAAGGAAATTGAAACTTAGTTATATACATTTAATCCTTTCCCCAAGCTCAGTTGGTTAGAGCGGTCGGCTCATAACCGATTGGTCGGGGGTTCGAGTCCCTCAGGGCCCACTTAGAGAAAACCCTTACTTTGTAAGGGTTTTTTGCTGTCTATAGACTTCCTTGTAAGTAGAAGTGGAAGAGTTGGAAAAGCGACAAAATAGGAAATGATCACATTTTGGTCACGGCGTTATTTGATCCTCTGGTTTCTTGCTCATTTTCATCTTCGTATCTATCAGGTCCGCAGCATCTCTCTGCATATCGGGGAGCAGGTGGGGATAACGATCAAGATAGATCTGAACACTGCTATGTCTGAGACGTTCTGCTCCGATTTTTCTACCATCCAAATATGTCCGGAATCAGTCTTTTGGATAGAAGTGCTGTACACAATTAACACTATCCGTGTGAAAAAAAACGTTCGGTATTAATTAAGGCAGTATTGGTTTTGAAAAAAGTCTCGATAAGCAATATACTAAGCAATAATAATTCTTTTATTGAGGTGGAACATAAATGGAAGTCGATGATTCAAAGCAAATTATATTACAAGTCGGCGCTGCCCTGAAAAAATTCAGAAAAGAAAAGAACATGAGCCTAGAGGAATTAGCGGAGTTGACTGGTGTGAGTAAACTCACGCTTGGAAATATTGAACGTGGCGAAACTAATCCAACAATTGCTATTATATGGAGAATTTCAAAAGGTCTATCTTTACCGTTTATGGCCTTGTTCAAATCTGAAGATCCTGTATGTCTTTACCGAGCAGGTGAGGGGTTGCGGTTTACTAGCGATCAAAAGAATTGGGTTGTTGAACCAATATTTAAAAACGCAAGTTACGATATTGAAATGTATCGTGCTTATTTACAACCAAATAGCTCGTATTACCCTGAAGGTCATCATATAAATTCAACTGAAATTGCGACAGTAATGACAGGTGCCATTGAAATCCATGTTAATGGAGAGGTTTATGTATTGAATCAATATGATTCGATCAGTTTCCGTGCAGACAGTCCACATTCTTATACTAATCATACGGATAGCGAAGCAGTGCTCCATATTTCATTAAAATATGGAATGTAATATTCGAAAAATTTGCTGAATTATTTATATATACAACAAAGAAATCCATGTTACATGGGAATTTCTTTGTTGTTTTTTGTTTTTAGAAAAAGTTATATTTCAAGATATCACGACCTGATTTGGTATGTTATAAAATACTTATTGTATAAAAAAGTATACTAT
>RCUU01000907.1_pt1 | contig 15252 bp, 10 predicted proteins | sample 2166211 | NCBI WGS metagenome assembly RCUU01 (sample SAMN09932620, study PRJNA488358) | compost metagenome | feature: garden; material: soil; isolation source: compost soil in phenylacetic acid-enriched culture | place: Germany: Experimental Botanical Garden Goettingen | collected 2016-01-27
GTACTCGGGACAGCAATCCATGTATTCTTTACCGCCGTTATCGCTTATGGAATGAGCAAGTCTAATCTAATCGGCCGCAAAGTGTATCTCAAAATCGCATTGATTACAATGCTGTTCTCAGGCGGTCTGATCCCTACGTTTATTCTGATGACAAAGCTGGGCTTATATGATAATTTTTGGGTATTTATTATTCCTTCCATGTACACTTTTTTTAATATGGTCATTTTCATGAGCTTCTTCCGCACCATTCCCGACAGCCTGGAGGAATCTGCGAAGGTAGATGGTGCTTCAGACTATGGCGTCCTGTTCAGAATCGTATTGCCCAACAGTATGGCGGTCATTGCGACCATATCGCTTTTTTCAGCCGTCTATCATTGGAATGATTATTACCAGGGCGTCATCTACATTCGCTCGCAAGAGTTACTTCCACTGCAGACCATGTTGTACAAAATTATTGCAGAGAACTCCATGTCTTTCATGCAGCAGCAAGCTATGGCACAATTCGGCGCTAGGCTGCCCGGCAACTCTATCAAATTTGCATCCATGATGGTAGCCACATTACCAATTCTTGTAGTCTATCCCTTTATCCAACGCTATCTGGTCAAAGGCGTGATGATTGGCGCCATTAAGGGATAAGTGTATACGTATAGAAACGGGTATCCAAAAATTTAGAAGCAGCAGAGAAAGGATGATTATGTCATGAAACGCAATTTCATCAAGCCAGGTTTGACCCTCGTTCTGGCCATAATTCTGACGCTAGGCATGGCCGCATGTAGCAACAATTCAGCCAATAACAAACCAACACCACAACCCACGGACAGTACATCGCCGCCGACGAGTGAAACAACGCTGAATCCCGATGAACCGGCATGGAAGCTCGACACCAGCCCTGTGGATCTAACTTGGTTTGTAGGCGCTAACTGGTATGCCCACACTTGGGGAGACAGCTTGGTCTCCAAGTATGTAACGGAAAAAACAGGTGTCAACATCAAGTTAGAAGTACCTTCCGGCGAAGCGAACGAGCATATTACCCTAATGATGACCTCCGGCAAGCTGCCAGACTTGATCTCGATGGGTTCGTGGGAAACCGCTGTCAAAAAACTATGGGAAGGCGATCATGTTTATGCCTTGAATGAATTGGCTGACAAGTATGATCCCTACTTCTTCAAGGTGGCCGGCGATGGCACACTGAAATGGTATCGTCAAGAAAATGGCAATACCTATGGTGTTCCGAATGATTCATACAGCCCCAACCTGATGCATGAAACCGGCATGACCGCCGCCAACCAGACTTTCCTGGTACGGAAGGATCTGTATGAGGAGATGGGTAGCCCGGACCTTAGCACCCCAGAGGGCTTTCTGAATGCATTGCAATTGGTGAAGGATAAGTATTCGCAATATAAAGGCCAGCCCATCAGCCCCTTCTTTGCGCAAGGGAACGTCCCTTACGGGATGACCGAATATCTGCAGAATTTACTAGCCGTTCCGCATGAGAAAGATGGTAAAGTATACGACCGCATGACCGATCCCGATTATATTACCTGGTTAAAAACCTTCCGCACGGCTTACGAGCGAGGGCTGATTAATGTAGACTTCCTGGTGGATTCCGATACTCAGGTCGAGGAAAAAACGAACAATGCACGTTATTTCATGATGGTCCGTGAATGGACCGGTATGTCGGCTGTTAATCCTATGCTGGCTGCAAGCGGAGACCCGGATTCTTACTACATCGCAGTCGATGGGCCAAAGAACAGCAAGGGCGATAACCCTAAGCTATTCCCTGGTAACATGGACGGCTGGATGGTAACGATGATTAGCAAATCGACCGAAAACCCTGAACGGGCCATCCGCTTTTTGAGCTATCTGGCCAGTGAAGAAGGACAGCGCGATGTATTCCTTGGCAAGGAAGGCGAAACATGGGAAATGGTGGATGGTAAGCCACAATTGAAAGCTGAAATGGTACAATTGCTCGAAACTGATATTGAGAAGATGGAGAAAGAATATGGCATCATGGATACCTATTGGATGATGCGAAACCCTGTAATCATCAACCAATGGAGACCGGAGAAGGCTCCTGTCCTTAAGCAAATAGAAGACTTCGCCAATGAACGAGCCGATATTGATAGTGGCATCTACAAGGGTTTAGATCCACAGGGTGATTCTGATGTATCGGTAGCCTGGTCGCGTATTTCTCAAAATTGGGAGGAAGTGCTCCCTGAGCTGATTACAGCCAAGAATGAGGCCGAATTTGATAAAATCTTCGAGAATTTCCTTGACCGCCGTGAGAGTTATAGCTTTGGCAAGGTGATGGAATTCCGCCAGGCTGAACTGGATGTGCGAAAATCCAAAATGGCAGAGTAATAATGCCCATATTAAGATTACTGCCGGCCACCGAAAAGGTGGTCGGTATTCCCTTTTTCGCTGATTCTACCCATTGGCGAAACCGCTCAATTCCCTACCAGGCGATTTGTAATATATGGTATATTACATGGGTAGGAGGCTATTAAATGAAATATCTGCTGACTAAAATGAAAAAGCTTTACCGCAATTCCCGCATATCCAAAAAATTATTCCTGGCCTTTAGCATGATGATTGCCATCCCTGCGATTGTGGTGTCTTTTTTATTTATCCGCACGCAGGAAAGCCAGCTATACAAGGACGCTATGACCATCGGCAGCAGCCACGTCTCACGACTTAACGAACAGCTGCGCAGCAGAATGAGCATTATTGAGAACGCTTCCTCTACTGCGCTGAATCAAAAGGCCTTTGTAGATTTTATTCACTCTAATATGCGCGGGGATGGTCTACGTCTCGTAAAATTCAGAGAAAATCAATTTGAACAAATGCTTAATATCATTCAAAGCCACGAGATGATCAGTGAGCTCAGTTTCTATGTCGATAATCCGAATCTATTCGAGATTTGGCCTGAAATCTACCATTATGACAAGTTTTGGCCGCAAGACTACTGGGTGACACTTCGGGAGGAAGGCGGTGCGGCATACCGTTTATTTTCTTTTAAGGATGGTGACCATACGCTATCCTATTACCGGCTAGTACGCCTTCAGGGGCAGCAGCAGAAACTACCTACTATTATGGAAATTCGCACTCAGCATAACGTCTTTTTCAGCGACCTGCTTGAGGACAGCGGAGGAGATTTCTTTTCTGTAGTGATGGACGGAAGCAACCCTTCCCGCTCTGTATACAATCCTGAGCATCTCTTTTCTCAACATGCCGGGGAGGATCTGGATAAAATTCTGGGCAGCATTCACCAGCGGCTGGATGTGCTTCGGCAGAGTAGCCCCATTAGGGTTGAGGTCGGCGACCATACTTACTACGCATTGTATCGCTACATTGCCCCTCTGAACGCCTATGTCGTGGATATCGCCTCTCATCAGGCACTGATGAAGGGCCCGCGGAGCTGGTATCTACTCGTGGTAGCGATCACATTATGTGTACTACTGCTAATGCTGCTGCTCGTTTCACATACTACCCGGCGCATCTTCAGACGTCTGGACAGGGTTCTGGCTTCTATGCGCAAGGTGCGACAAGGCCAACTAGATGCCAAAATCGATACCGGTCTCGGTGCGAACGAAACCGGTGACGAAATTGACGAAGTGGCCGTCAGCTACAATAACATGTTAGATGAGATCAAACGTCTGATGACCCAGGTGGTAGATAAGCAACTGGTTGCTAAAAATGCACAACTGCACTCGCTGCATTCGCAGATCAATTCACATTTTCTATATAACGCACTGGAATCTATTCGTATGCTCGCGGAGGTTCAGCGACAGCCGGCGATCGCCGACGCGCTAGTGTCTCTAGGATCGCAACTGCGTTACAGCATGCAGTGGCGCAGCGATACAGTTGCCCTTAGCGAAGAACTTGCCAACATACACAGCTATATCCGCTTTATAAACTTTATGGAAGGCGGCAACATTGTATTGATGGCGGATCTCCCCCAAGAGGTGCTACGCTATACGATTCCTAAAATGTGCATGCAGCCCATCGTCGAAAATGCCGTTCATCACGCGGCGCCTTCGGGCGGCAGTGTAAATATTCAAATTACCGTATCCGTAGAGAATGACAGCCTTCTGCTAATAAAGATACGAGATGACGGTGCAGGTGTTGACCCAGAAATGCTGTACAGTTTGCAAGCTGTGCTACTGGGCGTCACGGATTCGCCGATTGTTACCAGCAAGAACGGACTGGGCTTGGAGAACGTGCATAAACGTATACAGCTTCATTATGGCAAGGGCTGCGGTCTTTGGATTGACAGTGTAAAGGGTGTCTATACTTGTGTAACCATACGTTTGCCTTGGGAAAATGTGAATCTTGGAGGATGGTAGAGTATGATCAATATTCTGATTGTCGATGATCAAAAGCATATTCGCGATGGGCTCCAGGCCATGCTGCGCCAATTCCCCCTGCAGCTGGACAACATTTACTGTGCCGTAAACGGTATCGAGGCTTTGGAAATATTACGTCAAATCAGCATCCAACTGGTGATTACCGATATCAGGATGCCTGATATGGATGGGCTAACACTGATGGCGCGGAGCAAAGAGGAACGTATTGAGGTGGAATACCTGATTATTAGCGGCTTCAGTGATTTTGCGTATGCTCAAAAAGCCATCGAACTTGGGGCAAAGGGCTACCTGCTTAAGCCTGTGAAACGTGAAGATCTGCAAACTGCAGTAGAACATGTAGCGCATGAAATCAAAACACGGCAGGCGCTCTCGCGCAATATGGAGCATATTTCCCGTCGTGCACAAGAGACAGACCGCAAAGAACTGAGTATGTATATGCAAGGCGCCGTGAGTGATGAGGCGTGGGTTCTCCAGACCCAGCAGCAGAATCCAAAGTTATGGAGTAATTACCGTCTGTGTCTGCTACGGGAGGAACTATGGATTAACCAACCGGGGGCCAATAGTAGCCATAGCATAGAATCTATTGCCTATCGTGTGTATGGCAGACAAGGATGCATATGCCTGCAGCACCGCCCATATCTGATCCTCGCGGTGGATGCGTCCGTAGATACAGGCGCCTTTCCGTCTGCTCTTAAGGCAGGCCAGATCAATGCTATCACTGCCATGACCAGCCCGCAGCAAGGGTTGAAGGAACTGCCCCGCAGCTATACACAAGCGATTGAGCTCTATCGCCACAGTTACCTTTTTCCTGAGAAGAGCTGTATTCTACCTACGCATATTGTGCGGCTGGAGCAGCAGTGGGAGCTTCCCTATGAGGAGCTATATGCCCTGTTCCAGTTAGTCGGTAGCAAGAATAGCGGTACCATCACCCAAGGCATTTCTATGATATTTCACAAAGATACACTGCAACGCTATCACATCCAATACACCCAGCAGCTATGCCGTGCCATCGTGCAGATGCTGGAGGAATACGTGCGTGTGATCCGCCCATACATGGGGGAAGAAGCGCTGGACATCGAATGTCTGCGTAATCTATTCGACTATCCGGGCATTCGTGATTATATTCAGGCGCTGCAACAACAGCTGCTTCGGCTAAACCAATTCTATTATGAATACAAGTGCAGCTACCGTAACTCGCAGGATTTAAATGAAGCCATTCGTTTTATACACGAAAATTATCATAAACCACTGGACCTCGCGATGGTATCCAACCACGTGTCGCTTAATTATGCCTATTTTTCTAACCTGTTCAAGAAGAATATTGGCAAAGGCTTTGCGGAATACCTGCGCGACGTGCGCCTGGATAAAGCACGGCGGCTGCTGGCCGAAACCGATCATAAAATCGTCGAGATAGCCATCATGGTAGGGTATGAAAGCTACAAAAGTTTTACACGGGCCTTCCGGGATGTCATGGATATGCAACCGACAGAGTACCGCCAAATGATTCGCCGGAAGCATGGCAGAGAAGAGAAGTATCAGGACACAGCACTATAAATCAACGAACTACTGCTTGATTACAGGAATATTATCAAAAGCCAAAAAATTGGGTTATAACAAAAATAATTGTACCTTTTAGCCAATTGTTATATTCGATAGAATAAAGGTGTTCCTATGTGTAAGCGGTTTCCTTTACCATTATTTTATTACAGGAGGGCAAGTATGAAGCGACTTTACAAAACGGAGAGTGGTTTTAAAAAAGTATTAAGTTTATTCTTAGCGGTAGTACTGTTGGCTGGTATTGGCCTGTTGCCAACATCGAAGGTTCAGGCAGCAGGGACGACCGTTACCTCTATGGCTTATTTTTCAGCCGCAGACGGGCCTGTCATCTCAAAATCCGGGGTTGGGCAAGCCAGCTACGGATTTGTCATGCCTACATTCAATGCAGGTTCTGCCACCTGGAATGAAGTTTCCGATGATGTGGGTGTAAAAGTGAAAGTAGCTGGCAACTGGGTTGATATTGACAGTGCTGGCGGCTATACCTATAACCAAAACTGGGGGCACTGGAGCGACAGCGGCTTGAATGGCTACTGGTTCACACTCTCCGCAACCACTGAGATTCAGCTGTACTCCAAAGCTAACGGGGTAACACTGGATTACACCCTAGTATTTCAGAACATAAACAAAACAACCATCACCGCTATGGCACCTACACAAGGGCCGCAGATTACGGCAGGTTTCACCGGTAGTGCTGGTTTTACTTATCCTACCTTCAACAACGATTCAGCTGTAACGTATGAAGCAGTGGCTGACGATTTGAAGGTATATGTAAAACCTGTAAACAGCAGTACCTGGATTGATATTGACAATAACGCAGCTAGCGGCTGGATCTATGATAACAACTTCGGACAATTCACCGAAGGAGGCGGTGGCTACTGGTTCACCGTAACAGAATCTATCAATGTAAAGTTACAATCGAAAACCTCTTCGGCTAACGTCGTCTATACCCTCACCTTTAATCAACCTGTAAGAAATTCTTATGTCCTTACTCCCTATGAAGGAACGACCTTTACTGCAGATGCGAAAGGCGTCATAGGTGTACCGCTGCCCAAGATTGATGGAGGTGCGCCAATCGGCACCGAGCTTGGAAAATACGTATACCAGATTAACATTAACGGACAATGGGTGGCTATGAGTGATTCCAGTCAGAGCGGATTTGTATATGCTGGTAACGGCTATAACAACATGTCCGATGCCAACCAGTGGGGATATTGGGCTGACTATATCTATGGACTTTGGTTCCAGCCCGTCCAAGAAGATGTGCAAATCCGTATAGGGTATCCATTAAATGGACAGACGGGCGGAGATGTCGGCAACAATTACGTCAACTACACCTTTATTGGCAATCCCGATGCCCCGCGTCCGGATGTATCCGATCATGATGACATTGCCATCGGAACACCAAACGACCCAGCCATTGAAGGCATGAATCTCATTTGGCAGGATGAATTTAACGGAACCGCGCTCGATACGAGCAAATGGAGCTATGAGCAAGGTTATTACATCACTGATGATCCCAATAGCTGGGGCTGGGGCAACGCGGAACTTCAGCACTATACAGACAGTGCACAAAATATATTTGTACAGGACGGAAAGCTGAATATCCGAGCGTTGCACGATTCCAAATCCTTTCCGCAGGACCCAAACCGGTATGCACAATATTCCTCCGGTAAGATTAACACCAAAGATCATTTGTCCTTCCAGTACGGTAGAGTAGACATTCGTGCCAAGCTGCCTACAGGTAATGGCGTCTGGCCAGCACTTTGGATGCTTCCGAAAGATTCTGCCTATGGTGCATGGGCCGCATCCGGCGAAATTGATATTATGGAAGCCAAAGGACGCTTGCCTGGTACGACCAGCGGTGCCATACACTTTGGCGGACAATGGCCGGTGAACAGATATATTGCGGGTGAATATCACTTCTCTGAAGGCCAGACCTTCGCCAATGATTATCATGTGTACTCCATGGTCTGGGAAGAAGATAATATGAAATGGTATGTGGACGGCAAGTTCTTCTTTAAAGTCAGTAGAGATCAATGGTATTCCGTAGCTGCACCTAACAATCCGAATGCCCCATTCGATCAACCCTTCTACATCATTATGAATCTGGCGATCGGCGGGTATTTTGACAGCGGTCATACCCCGGACCCATCCGATGTCCCTGCAACAATGCAGGTCGATTATGTGCGTGTCTATAAAGAAGGCAACGGCCAGAATCCGGGTAACAACGTTCCGGTTACCGGTGTAACGCTGAATCCGACCACTGCACAGGTCGAAGTCGGAAAAAGCGTACAATTGAACGCAAGTGTAGCTCCGTCTAATGCAACAAATAAGCAGGTCACTTGGAGCGTTTCAGGTACCAGCGTAGCTTCTGTGAGTCCAAATGGTCTCGTGACAGGACTCGCTCCGGGCACGGCAACCGTTACGGCTACAACAGCTGACGGCAATAAAACAGCCGTCTCCACCATCACTGTTGTGCCAGCACCATCCGGTACGATCATCGTCGGCGATGAGGTGCGGGGTCTGAAGAAAACAGGCAATGACCTGCTGTTTTATGTGAACGGCGCAACCTTTGCCGACTTACACTATAAGCTCAATAATGGCGGTCAGCTGAACGTAGCCATGACTCCGGCAGGGAACGGCAACTATACCTACCCTGTGAATAATCTGCAAAATGGCGATACCATCGAGTACTTTTTCACCTATAATCCAGGGCAAGGGGCCGTCGATTCCCCTACGCTGACGTATATCCATGGGGTAACCCAAGGAACACCGGAGTAAAGTGCACACGAATAGTCGAGCGACCTTCACGTATCTACTAAGGCCCTTATGAATTGTTACTTAAATAGTAATAGTTACTGTCCCCCTCTGTTATGCAGAGGGGGATTTTTTTATTCCTGGTCATAACTATGTTCGGTGCAAGAGTACATAAATTGGATGCCAACGATATTTGCCTTGGGATTGCATATTGCGCCAAATATGGATGAATATCCACTTATGCTGATCACTAATTTGTCTTAGGATTACCGTAGAAGTTCGAATCATCGTATGTATCTCCTTACGAATTTTTCTCCATTACTTATGAGACGGTTCACCGCAACCTCTATTGGCATGATTTCCGACGTGACTATTCATCTTCGTGAACAGTAGAAGGGCCAGCAGTAAAGCTATACTTACAACCCCAAGTCCTAACCAATTCAAGTGGAGGATGGAGGAATGGCTAATCACAAGGCCACCTAAACCAGAACCAAGCGCAAATCCAAACTGAATAAAAGAGGTATTCACACTTAAGGCAATATCAGGTGAATGGGGCACTAAGGTGACGAGATTTAATTGTTGAGCCGGTGAAATGCTCCAGGTCGCCAGCATCCAGATCATTAAGACACCGATTAACAATACCAGATTGTTGCCAACAAGAGATAATAAGAAGAACATGACTACTTGCAAGGTTAGCCCCAGGAAAATGGTGGATTTTGGCCCTTTTGAATCTGCCAATAGTCCTCCGATTCTCGAACCAACGAAACTGCAAACCCCGGCAAGAAATAAGATTCCACTGATCTCGGTAATCGAAAGAGGCGATGTCGCCTGTAGGAATGGTGTGATATAGGTAAACAATGTTGAATAGCCACCGATATAAAGCAAGGTGATGACTAAGGCTACCAGAATTCTTTTGTCTTTTAATATAGAGAGCTGCATCCCCATGGTAACGACTTCTTTTTCTTTAATGGCAGGAACTTTTTTATAGATCACGAGCAGTGGAAAAATACTTATGAAACCCATCCAAATAAACAACGATTTCCAGCCTAGCCAATCACTAAAGTAAGTGCCGATGGGAACACCAAATACGAGTGAACTACTGAGACCCATTAAAATAATACCGATGGCGTTGCCCCTTTTCTCCTTAACTGCCAGCCTAGTCGCTACCGCCATAGCTACAACGGTTGCGACACCGCCACTTAACCCTTGTAAAATGCGAGAAATAAGCACGGCCTCAAAGGTAGAGCTAAAAAATGTTAACCAATTACTAAGGATAAACACACTAAGCGCACTGATTAATACTTTCTTACGGTCCACGTTAATGGTCATTGCAATTAAAATCGGGGCCCCAATGGCAGCTGAGAGAGCAAACGCAGTCACTAATAATCCTGCGACCGAAGTAGAAACCTTCAAGTCTAACGCAATCATTTCGATGACTCCTGTAATAATGTATTCAATGGTTCCAATCAAGAAAACAGCCAGAGCCAGAATATAGATCACTGTACTATTTTTCATTCTTCTCCACCTCCTTTATTCATATCATTCTTTTTTATCGGAATTTGAATTTCTATCCATTGGATATCTTGTTCCGTGGGGAGCGGCAAATAAATCTCTCTGCCAGGTTGGTCCTCTTTGATTTGATAACCATTGTTCTCGATCCATGTAGCTAAATCCACACAAGCGGTACAAGCAAAGGCCGAATCTGAGCGGAAGGCCAGTGTCGCCATTAATTCTGGGGGAAGAGAACGAATATGAAGTTCATCAGGAAACACTGACAGCTCGCCCTTTAAAAAATGGCCTACTTCAAATTCAAACTCATCCGCGTTTTCATCCAATTCACTCCATATAACGATTTTGGGACTCTCTACCAGATTCAGGTTTTCTTTTCTTATCCATTGATTAAACGTTCGAAAAAGTCCCGGAATATCCTGTTCCTTACCGCGTGCTTTAAGTGAAAGAAATAGCTTCTTATGTTCTACTACTTTAATCACGACTTCCTGCTCTCTCTCCACACATCCCTCTTTCTCGATCAGCTGCATACGCTCCTTAATGCGAGTGAGTTTGGCTTGCTCTGTGTCGATGACCTGCTGAATTTCACTTCTTTTCAGGTTGAACATACCTCGAATTTGTTCTAACGTAATGTCTTCATTTAGAAGCTCAATAATTTGTGGCAATGTAAAACCTAATTCCTTATACATAAAGATTCGGTTAAGCTCGAGGATTTGGTCAGCTGAATAATATCGATATCCTGTGTCCTGGTCAACGGTTCTTGGTTTTAACATGCCAATGTGGTCATAGTATCGCAATGCTTTTAAGGAAACCTTGCTTAATCTGGAAAATTCGCTGATTTTGAACAAAATTTCGCCTCCAATCTAGATGATATTCAGAGTATAAAGCTTCCTCTGCAGGGGAAAGTCAAGCAGAAAAACAAGCGGAGGGCATGGCTCAGCAGGCGGAATCAACAGGTAAAATGAAAACAGGGACGATTTCATCAACGAAAACGTCCCTGTTATTTTGCAGCATCCTGATCTCATTCCAGTAAAAATTGTTTTACCTGTGTGTCTATGAATATTGAATCTGGTTCATGCTGTCCAATCCCGGAACAGTGCCCCCATTTAGACTCAATTGGGAGAAAGATTGCGTTATGCATATGACGAGTCTCATACTCATTATCTTCAGGAGGAAAGAAAAGATCCGTACGCCCCGGCATGACAAGCGCACGAGATGTTATCTTGCTTAGCGCAAGCTCAAAATCTCCTTGATACCGTTGATTTGCGCTTATATCTCCATGTATCCCTGTACGCAGCATGGTAATCAGGTCATTGGCATCGAAGGTTAGAAATACTTCATCCCAATAATCTACGAGATACTCTTCAAGCGTAGGGTAACCTTCCTGTTGAAATAGCTGCTCCAGATAATAAGCCTGAGAGAACCCCCATGCGGCATAAACCCGCCCCATTGCAGCTAATCCTGCCTTGGGCTGTTCGGTATAAAAGCCTTGCTTCCAAGCAAAATCAGCCTGAAGAGCTGCGATAAGTCCTTCAAAAACAACCTTCGCATGTGGCCGGGTCTTAGCGGTTCCTCCGAATGGAGCGATCCGATCCACCATATCCGGATAGCTTGCTCCCCATTGAAAGGTTTGTACGGCCCCGAGTGACCATCCGACGACTAAAGCAATTTTATGAATACCAAACTTCTGAGTTACAAGCTGATGCTGGAGTCGCACATTGTCATAGATCGTAACCTGTGGAAAGTTGGCCCGGTCATAAGGAGGGGGCGTGTTGCTCGGTGATGAGGATAACCCGTTGCCAAGCATATTCGGTACGATGATAAAATACTTATTCGGATTCAAAGCCTTATCCGGTCCGATCAACCATTCATTATCGGCATGCTGACCTGCAAACCAGGTAGGATAAACAATCACATTATTATTGGCTACGTTCAACGTCCCATAGGTTTTATAGGCGAGAAACGCTTGAGGAAGTATTTCTCCAGATTGCAGTGTGATATCCCCAAGCTCAAAAATCTCATAATCTCTCAAGTAATCTTCTCCTCTCCGTATTCAAAGGTGGGCAATGAATTTCTTGTCATCACTTTAAGGCAATGCTATTGTTAAGTCAAAGAAACGTTTTTAAATAAAACGTTCATTTTTTTTGAACGAAAGGAGGACAGTACGATGGAATTGCGTCAACTTAAAACGTTTCATACCCTGGCCTCTACCCTCAATTTTAGCCGCGCAGCGGAAGCGCAGAACTACGTCCCCTCAACCATTACGATGCAGATGAAAGCATTGGAGGATGAGCTTGGGGTCAAGCTGGTGGACCGAATGGGGAAAAAGGTGGCACTGACCGATGCGGGCAGAAGCTTTCTGGGTTATGTGGATCACATTTTGTGTGAGCTGGATGAGGCGCAGCATGCCGTCAAGCAAACAGGTGAAATGATAGGTACGCTGACTATAAGTGCGGATGAAACCTTGTGTACGTACCGAATTCCGGCGGTGCTTAAGCGATTTCGCTTGCGTTATCCGGGGGTTCGGTTGATGTTTCGCCCGCTCACGAAGCCGAATCTGAAGCAGAGCTTGCGGGAAGGAAGTGCAGACATTATTTTTGTGCTGGATGAGATCAAGGGAGAGGCGGGACTTTGTGGGGAAAAGGTGCTTGACGAGACCTTCTATTTATTGGTTGCACCCGAGCATCGGCTTGCTTCGCAGACAGCTTTGACGGTTGAGGACTTTAATTGCGAGACCTTCCTGCTAACGGAACAGGGGTGCTCCTATCGGACGTTTTTTGAGCGGAGTCTTTCCCAGAAGGCGATGGGAAGTATTACAGAATTAGAGTTTAATAGTGCGGAGGCGATTAAGCAATGTGCCAAAATGGGGATGGGTATCGCCATTTTGCCTGAAATGGCTGTAGCTGCAGAGGTGAATCGGGGAGAACTGATTCCGCTACCCTGGGATTTGACAGCTGTATCCTTTGCAACCCAAATGTTCTGGCATGAAGAAAAATGGATCTCGCCCGCGATTGATGCCTTTTTAAATTTAACCAGAGAGACGTTCTCGAACCACCTGCCGGATCGCGGTGAATAATCCGTTTCTTCTGCCGTTTATCCACCAAGGACCTTATGCTATAACGGCTAAAATGCGAAAGGAGCTTCCAGTGTCAGCTCCTTTCTGGCCGTATACAACGTTTATTCTTATTTAAGAACGCTCGTCGTTTTCAGTTTTTCTGCCAAACGCTCATACATGAGTTCGACCCTCTCTTCCTATATATGGCACATTTAAGGAGCATCCGGTGAACATCCAGATCAACTGTTATTTTCTGAAATCACTTCGCACCCTTTCGACAAGAGCCACTGCTCCATAGAGGCAAACGCTTGCCCCGCATCCTGTTCATAGAAGATGGCCACCTCTTGCTGGTAGGCATAGTTCAATCGTACGTAGCCACCTAGTTCCCGGTAGAATAGGAAGCAAGCATAGGGGGTCTCAATCGACAAATCCGGCGGAAAATCCCCTTGGCACATTCCAGCCAGATCTTGCAGCGAAAGCTGGTCCTGCCCTTGTGGTAACCGCAAAAAGAGATGGCTCCGAGTACCCGTCCACGGTTCATAATAGACAGCCTCCTCTTGACTAATTCCATACACATGATGATATATTTCGTCCAGCACCAAGGCGTACATCTTTTCGTCTTCCTGCTCCCGTTCTTGCAACGAAATCGCCTTTACATGCTCCGCATGTCGAGGTAACCAAAGCAGCCCAGCCGTCTGGGGATGTACTGCCAGAAAATCACCGTCCACTGTTGTGCCTATAACGATACACTCACCAATCTGTTGCTCAGTAATGGGGCTTTCTTCGTCATGTTCCCATAATCCATACTCGGAAAAAGGTTTAAGGACTTCCGTATCCGGGAACTGGACATTCAGCCACCCTCTGTAAGTCCCTTCGCCGAATCGGCGCACAAACCGGAGGTAGCCTGGTGGAAAAATAGCGGCATCTTCCTTTGCAAGCAATCGCTCCTGATCATCAGACAGCGACTTTGGCCGAGATACGATGTACATGAATACTCCCCCAGTCTGATGGATGAATCACCATTCATAAAAATTTTCCTCGACCAGTTGCTCGAATGAATCCGCTAATAACTTGATCTCTTCATTAACGCATCTTTCATGAGTAAATCTCCTTCGCTCCCATCATAATCTCATTTAAATCAGTATTCGCGTGACGCATCGAACCAGCGTTGAGCCATTTCCTCGGTTATAGGCTGGCCAATCAAGTGATCAGACTGGCTGAGTTGCCATACCGCTTCACCAAGATCCTCTCGTTCGGTGGTTTCAATGCCTTTGAAGGTGTTGAAGCGCACAGTGAAAGCAGTAATGGCTGTCTCGGCTTCCGCAAAGCAACGCGCTTGGGCCAATGCTGCCTGTGCAGCGTTGTAAGCTTCATTAGCCAGCTTGGCCAAACGTTTAGGCCAGGACGAGAATGGGCGGCCGAACTCGGTCGTCCACCACTCAGGCTTTCGCAATTGGCTCACTGAAGCATGGTCGGTCCACGGGCGGGTTTTAGCGCGTGTTTTCATTTGCTGTCTTAGGCGCTTGCCAGCGGTCTCTTCCACATTGTAAGCGATAAATCTGTCAAGCAACGGCCAAGTGTTTAAAGTCGGCAAGTCCCCCAGCTCAGGCATGAAGCGCAGCTCCAGATTTGTTAACCTTGGATGGTGAGCCAAGAAGTCCAAGTCGCAGAAGTTTCCCCACAAACTCAATGAGTTAAGATTTGGGAACCGGTTCAGACGCTCCAGCGAGATCGGCTGTCCCAGTGGTGTATTCTGTAACGTCAGGCTCGTTACCTGATGCAACTCACCCAGTTCGGGCAGCAAGAAAGGAGCATCATTCCTGCGTCGGCTGGTGCGCGGCGCTAGTGTGAGAGAAGTTGGCCCATCGCCAGTGGCCGAGAAGCGTGATAAATCGCCGGACACACTCAGGCGGAAATCGCGCTTCGGCAGCTCCAGGCTCAGAAGCCCCCCGTACTGGTCCAACTGGATATGCAAGCCATACAAATTGGACTGACTGGCGTCCACCA
>RCUU01000911.1_pt1 | contig 15214 bp, 12 predicted proteins | sample 2166211 | NCBI WGS metagenome assembly RCUU01 (sample SAMN09932620, study PRJNA488358) | compost metagenome | feature: garden; material: soil; isolation source: compost soil in phenylacetic acid-enriched culture | place: Germany: Experimental Botanical Garden Goettingen | collected 2016-01-27
ACATGGTCAGGGCTTCGCCCTGGTCGTGGGTCACGTAGACCACGGTCACGCCCAGTCGCTGGTGAATGTGCTTGATTTCCATCTGCATGTGCTCGCGCAGCTGCTTGTCCAGGGCGCCGAGCGGTTCATCCATCAATACCAGTTGCGGTTCGAACACCAGCGCCCGGGCCAGGGCCACGCGCTGTTGCTGGCCGCCGGACAACTGGCCGGGATAGCGCTGGGCGAACGCATTGAGCTGGACCATGTTCAGCACGCGCTTCACGCGTTCGCTGATATCGGTCTTGCTGAGGTTGCGCACCGTCAGCGGGAATGCAAGGTTCTCGGCCACGGTCATGTGCGGGAACAGGGCATAGTTCTGGAACACCATGCCGATGTCGCGCTTGTGCGGCGGTACGTTGTTGATGGCCCGCCCGTCCAGCAGGATTTCGCCGGCAGTGGGGGTTTCGAAACCCGCCAACATCATCAGGCTGGTGGTCTTGCCCGACCCCGAAGGCCCCAGCAAGGTCAGGAACTCGCCTTTGCGAATGTCCAGGTTGAGGTCTTTGACGATCAGATTCTCACCGTCGTAGCTCTTTTGCACGCCACGGAAGCTGACCAGTACCTCGCCTGCCCCAGCGCTCGAATTCACCTCGCTCATACCCACACCTTTTTGTTTGATGACTGCCGTGGATTAAGCCTAGTGAAGGCTGGGCATCGCGCAAATCGGGGGGTATGAGAGATTGGCATAAGCCGGTTGGAAGGGGGCTTGTAGGGATTGCCCTACATGAGTGGCGCGTTTGGGTATGTTGCAGGGGTTGAGGGCCCTATCGCGGGCAAGCCCGCTCCTACAAGGACCGCGCAACACTTGTAGGAGCGGGCTTGCCCGCGATGAGGCCCTCAAGGTCACACCCAGTCGTTTTCAGACAACCCACTGGCTCAAACGAGCTTATGCTCCATCGCATACTTGACCAGTTCCGCCAGCGACGTCACGTTGAGCTTCTGCATCAACCGCGCCTTGTGGGTACTGATGGTCTTGTTGCTCAGCGCCAACTGCTGGGCGATGTCATTGACGTTTGCCCCTTGGGCCAGGCGCTCGAACACCGAAAACTCACGCTCGGACAGCAGCGAGTGCAAGGGCCGCGAATCGGTCAGGCCCACTTCGAACACCATGCGATCGGCGAGCTCCGGGTCAATGTAGCGCCCACCACCCGCGACCCGACGAATGGCAGTCAGCAACAAGGCGGGATCGCTGTCCTTGGTCGCATAACCGGCAGCGCCAATCTTCAGGGCACGGGCGGCCATCTGCGCTTCATCGTGCATCGACAGCACCAGAATCGCCGGGGGATTATTCAGGGCGCGGATTCGCGGGATCGCCTCCAGGCCATTGACCCCGGGCATGGAAATATCCAGCAGGACCACTTCGCACTCGGTATGTCGCAACGTGTCGAGCAACTGCTCCCCGTTACAGGCCTCCCCCGCCACGACCAGGTCCTTGGCCAGACCAATCAACTGCTTGATGCCTTCTCGAACGATGGTGTGGTCTTCGGCCACCAGTACACGAATCACTGCCACTCTCCTAATTCAACGGGATACGGATGCTCAGGCTGGTGCCCTCTCCCGGCTCGCTGTCCAGTTCCAGGCTACCGCCAAGCATCAATACGCGCTCGCGCATGCCGACCAGGCCAAACGACACGGCCCTATCGGCATTGAGGTCAAACCCGCAACCGTCATCGATGACCGTCATGCACAGCACCTGATCGCTGAGCGTCAGGCCAATTTGTACAGTATGCGCCTGGGCGTGACGCATGACATTGGTCAAGGCCTCCTGCAATATCCGGAACAGGCCGATGGCCTTGGCATCGCTCAATGGTGGCAGGTTATCCGGCACATCCACCAGGCAAGGTATCTGGGTGCGCGCCTCGAAACGCCGGGCCTGCCATTCAATGGCCGAGCCGATGCCGGCATCCAGGATAGGCGGGCGTAGCGCCGTGGCCACATCGCGTACCAGCTGGAACAGCTGCGCAATCAAGCGTTTCATGCTGTTCAACCGTTCGTTGAGCCCCGGATCGAGATCGGCATAGGCTAGCTCGCACATTGACGTTTCCAGCTTGAGTACAGTCAGCATTTGCCCCAGTTCATCGTGTACTTCGCGGGCAATGCGCGCCTTTTCTTCCTCTCGTACGCTTTCCAGGTGCGCCGACAGCTCACGCAATTGTTCCTGGGAACTGGCCAGGGCCAATTCGATACGCTTGCTCTCGGTGATATCCCAGACAATCCCGTCCCAGACTACTCGGCCGTCGCCCAGGCCACGGGTGATCGCCTTGATCTCGGCCCAACGCTCCTGCCCCTGGCGCGTGAGAATGCGTCCCTGCCAGGACCAGTCCCGGTCGGTATCCAGGGCCTGGTCCTGGGTACGGTGATAATTGGCGCGATCATCCGGGTGCACCAGGTTGCGCAACCCCATGTCCGGATGGCGCAGCGTCGCTGGCGAATACCCCACCAGGCTTTCGCTGCCTTCGCTGATATACGCGAATTCCAACTGCCCGCCGGCCCGGGCACGTTCCAGGCGAAACACCAGGCCCGGCACATTGGCGGCAATACCTTGCAAGCGAGCTTCGCTCTCCTGCAGCGCAGCCAATGCACGACGACGCTCGGTGACATCGGTCAGGAACACCACCAGGTACTCGGCGTCGCGAAAGCGCAAGAAGCTCAAGGAGACATCGGTCGGCAAGATGCTGCCATCGGCGCGCAGGCATTGCGTCTCGAAACTCTGCGGGGCCTCGTCGCTGGAGCGCGCACGCTTCCATAGGTTAAGCCAGCGATCCATATGCAACTGCGGGTCGAAGTCGATCAACGGCCTGTTGAGCACACCTCCCCGGCCGTAACCGAGCATGGCCTCCGCAGCTCGGTTGGCATAGCGCACGTGGCTGTCCCAGTTAACCCAGAGGATGCCGACGGTGCTTTGATCGATAGAAAACTGGGTCAGGCGCAGGGCCTCCTCACTGGCACGGCGCTGGGCGAGGTCTTCGCGGGCGGCCAGCAGGGCCTGCTCCAGGGTTCGCTGCTGCCGCCGCTGCCAGATCACGATTGCCAGGCAAGCCAGCACCAGCACCACCAGCAACAGGCAGAGGTTCTGCCAGAAGCCCGGTGATTCGGTCAGGCGCGGGTATTTCGGTTGCAGCCAGCGGCCATGCAACCGCTCCAGCTCCTTGGCAGGAATAGCCTGCAAACCGGCTTCGAGAATCTGGGCCAGTGGCGGCCAATCAGCCCTTGAAGCGACACGCAATAGCTGCGGCAAGCCGATATCGCCGACCACCACCAGATTGGAAAACTCGGACTCGCGCGCCAGCCGGCTAAGTTGGGCTTCGTCAATCACCGCATAACTGGCCTGCTCGCTCAACAGCAACTGCAGTGCTTCGCGCTCCAGCGGCACTCCTTGCAGGTTGAGGTTCGGGTAGGTCGACCGCAGATAGTCCGCTACGGCACTGGGCATGCGCACCGCTACCCGGTCTTCATTGCCGAGTTTTTCCAGGTCGATCGTCATCACCCCGTTGCGCACGCCAACCACCAGGTGCGGCACTCGCATGTAAGGGTCGGAATACAACCAGATGCGCAGCCCCGCCGGGGTTTGCGTCAAGCCAGGTGCGAGGTCGATCTCGCCAGCCCGCAGAGCGCGCTCCAGAGACGGCTGGTCAGGGAAGTGGCGCCAGGACAACTCGAGTTGCAGCAAGCGGGCCAGCCAGTTCATCAACTCCACGTTGACGCCAGACAATTGTTGCAGGCGACGATCGTACTGGGCAAAAGGCGCCTGCAACACCAAGCCGACACGCAAGCTGCGGTGCTGGTCGAGCCACTCGCGCTGGGCAGTATCGAGCTGCACCGCCGGCACCGAGGGCACAGGGGCTGCCAACGTGATCAAGGGAAAGCATAGACAGCCGATAACCATCAAGCAGCGCAAACGCTTCATGCACATTCTCATCAATAAAGAGACGCCGTTGCAGGCAATGGCTGCCCCTGAAAAATACTATTAGGCTGCCGGTAAATTCTGGCCTGGATGATTCGATGTTACCCATCTACCGCACGACGCTTTGCGCGTTCTGCCTGACGTTGATACTACCCTGCTACCAGCCTGCAGTGGCCGAAGACAGCACACGGTCATCCACTGAAAGTGACTCCACTCCCGCCGCCGGGGCACGCCAGCCATTGCTGGAACGCAGCCAAGAGGACGCCCGGGCATTGGAGCGCCAACTTTCACCACAAGAGCAACGCACATTGATTGCAGGCGCCGAAAGCTTCCTGGCCCTGTGGAAACCGGCCAACAGCAACGATCCACAAGGGGCGGTGATTATCGTACCCGGCTCGGGGGAAACCGCGGACTGGCCGCGCACTGTCGGCCCACTGCGGCGCAAGCTGCCGGACGCGCGCTGGCACAGCCTGAGCCTGACATTGCCGGACATGCTTGGCGACGTGCCACCGCCACGCGCGGCCCAGGCGGTGCCGACACCCGGAGCATCCCCGGCATCAACCACTGCAACGTCCCGTCATACAACGCCACCGGATGCCAATGCCAGCGTCGAACAAGCGACCGCCTCCGAAAACGAGGAAGCCGACACAAAACCCTCCACCGCTCGGGAGCCTGGCAAGGACGACGCCGAGCGGATCTTTTCCCGCATCGAAGCAGGCATAGCCTTCGCACAACAACAGAAGGCCAGGACCATCGTCTTGCTCGGGCATGGCAGTGGCGCCTATTGGGCCGCGCGCTACCTGAGCGAACGGCAACCCCCGCAGGTCCAGCGCTTTATCATGGTCGCCGCCCAGCCCCCCATCGATGCCAGTGCCGCCCTGGACGCCCTCGCGCCCGACGTAAAGCTGCCGACTGCGGATTTTTACTACAGCGACCGGCCGTTGGCCCGCAAGGCGGCCGAGCAGCGCCTGCACGCCAGCAAGCGGCTCGATGACAGCGGCTACACCCAAGTCGCGCTCAAGGCCATGCCCGGCAACCGTGCTGCCGAACACGAACAATTGTATCGCCGGGTTCGCGGTTGGTTGAGCCCCACGCCCAGTGACAAGGCGCTCTAGAAATCCCGACGCTGGCGAATGAGTGCGTAGGCCTGGTGCAGCTCGCGGGTTCGCTCGGTGGCGTCGCGCACCTGTGAAGGGCTGGCACCGCTGCCCACCAGTTTGTCTGGATGGTGACGACTGATAAGGCGCCGATACGCCCGTTTTATCTGTGCAGGTTCGGTGCTGGCATCCACACCGAGCATCTGCAAGGCCTCCTGGTAAGTACCAGCGCTACTGGCCAGCGGTTTGCGCCTGGGGTCGTAGTCTTTGGCCAGTGCCTGGACCCTGGCCTGCGTCCAACCCAGCCATTTCCCCCACAGCATCACCAATTCACGCTCCTTGGCCGTGGCCTTGGCGTCCGCCCAGATCATCCGCCAGCAGGCACGCAACAAGCCTTCCGCTGCATGGGGCTGACGCGCCAGGCGCTGCAGGTAACCGCGCAAAGGGTCGCCGCCGGCCTTGCCCCGGTTGAATGCGGCAATGGCCCGTTTCAAGGCGGGTTCGTTCAGGCCCAGGCGGCGCATCTCCTCCTGAGCCTGCTGGATATGGCCAGCAACGATCCGGCCGTCGCTCTTGGCCAGGCGCCCGAGCATCACGAACAGCAACTCATCGTCGTGCAGCACCGACTTGCCGCCCAAGCGCGCCCACAGATGCGCCCAGCTGTGCAACTGCAAGCGCCGGTCCATGGCCTGACCGATCAACGCACCCAGCAAGGCGCCGGGAATACTGGCAAGGGCGAAACCCGCGCCGGCACCGACCAGGGTCGTGGGCCAGAGCACTTCAACCGCGTCCGGCAAGCAGTTGTTCGACCTCGCCAAGGCGCTCATGGGTGCCGACATCCACCCAATGGCCGGCAAAATGCTCGCCGCTGACTTTGCCCTCGCCCATGGCCTGGCGCAGCAGCGGCGCCAGCTTGAACGCACCGGGTTGGCAACCGGCGAACAACGCAGGGTCGAGCACGGCGATACCGCTATAGGTCAACGACGGCTGGGCCGGCTGGGCATCGCGAACCAGGCCATCGGCCAGGGTGAAATCACCCACGGCGTTGTGCGACGGGTTATCCACCAGCACCAGGTGTGCCAGTCCAGGCAAGGGTTTGCGCAAGGCGCCCAGATTGTATTCGGTCCAGACATCGCCATTGACCAATACAAAAGGCTCCTCGCCCAGCAGCGGCAAGGCCTTGAAGATTCCGCCCCCGGTCTCCAGCGGCTCGCCTTCGGCCGAATAGCTGATCTGCAAACCATAGCGACTACCATCACCAAGATAATCTTCGATTTGCTGCCCAAGCCAGGCGTGGTTGATGACCACCTCCTTGAAACCCGCCGCCTGCAACGCACGCAGGTGGTACTCGATCAAGGGCACCCCGCCAACGCGAACCAGTGGCTTGGGCGTGTGCAAGGTCAAGGGGCGCATCCGCTCGCCTTTGCCGGCGGCCAGGATCATTGCCTTCATGCCGGTGCTCCGGCAGGGATCTGCAGCGAGGCAATCAACTCACCCAACTCGGCCAGCTCCGGACGTCGCGCGACAACGGCATCGATATATGTGAAGAAGCGTGGCACATCGGTGAGATAACGCGGCTTGCCGTCACGGTGACAGATACGCGCAAAAATCCCGATAACCTTGAGGTGTCGCTGCACACCCATCAGGTCGCTGGCCTGCAGGAATGCCTCGAACTCGCCTTGCACAGGGATGTTCAACGCACGCGCACGCTGCCAATAATCCTGCAACCAGGCATGCACACGCTCTTGTGGCCAGCTGAGGAAGGCATCCTTGAACAGGCAGGTGATGTCGTAGGTAACCGGGCCATAGACCGCATCCTGGAAGTCCAGCACGCCCGGGTTGGGTTCGCTGAGCATCAGGTTGCGCGGCATGTAGTCGCGGTGCACCAACACTTTCGGCTGGTTCAGGGCACTGTTGATCAGCAAATCGCTGACTCGGCTCCAGGCCGCTTGCTGCTGGGCATTGAACTCGATACCCAGATGACGGCGCACGAACCATTCGGGAAACAACTCCAGCTCGCGTCGCAACAATGCCACGTCGTAGCTGGGCAATGGTGCGTCCATCGGCAGTTGCTGGAAAGCCAGCAAAGCGGTGATAGCCTCATTGAACAAATGATCGGCATTCTCTGCGTCGATCACATCCAGATAAGTTTTATTTCCCAGGTCGTTCAGCAGCAGGAAACCACGCTCAAGGTCCTGGGCATGGATGATCGGGACATTGATCCCGGAGGTCGCCAGCAATCGGGCGATGTCCACGAAAGGCTTGCAGTTTTCCTGGGGCGGAGGTGCATCCATGACAATGAAGCTGCGGCCCTGGCCTTCCCAGCGAAAATACCGTCGAAAGCTCGCATCGCTGCTGGCGGCGGTCAAAGTGGCCGCCGGGACGTCCCCCCACCCCTGGGCAAGGAAGAGATTTGCCAACTGTTCGTCGAGCCATACTTTCAGGTGTTGCAGGCGTACATCGTGTTCAGGCATTACAAGGGTCTCCGACGGCGCTAGCCGTCAAGCGGGTCATGCTTTATTATCCAGCATCTTTTTCAGACCATCGAGAGGCGTGCGGCCCACACCGCGGGCAGATGGCACGCAGGAAGCCCGGACTAATAAGATGGCATTGAAATCCCCCGCGTTTCGCAAAAAATTTCCGTTGCTGGTTACTGGCGGTTTGCTGGCAATGCAATCCTTGGCAATCCCGTACGCGGGCGCTGCCGAGCAATTCGACTGCCAAGTCTCTGCTGCCGGAGGCTGGGACTGCAAGCCCAAAACCAACGCTGCCCCAATGCCACCCCGTCCCGCGCGTGAAACACCGGTAGCGGAACAGGGCGGCGAGAGTGTTGAAAGTACCGTACAGAGTGCTGGCGGCGAAGAACAGGCTGCTGGCACCGTGCTCGTTACCGAAAGCAAGGGCCGCGGCCTGACGTCGCGCAGTGCCGACTACAGCCACCTGGACTGGGTCCCGCGAGAGAACCTTACCCCGGCACAACTCGCCGAAACCGGGCCTTATTGCGGCGGCGCCTACATCGAGCCGATCCGCCCGGGCATGGACGACAAGACACCGAAGAGCGAGGCACCGACGTTTCTCGGCGCCAAGGCTTCGCGTTATGAAGCCGAACAGCAAGTCGCAACCCTGGCCGGCGACGTGGTCATGCGCCAGGGCAGCATGCAGATCGAAGCCGACGAGGCCAGCCTGCACCAGGCCGAGAACCGTGGCGAACTGAACGGCAACGTCAAGCTGCGCGACAACGGCTCGCTGGTAGTGGGTGACCACGCAGAAGTCCAGCTCGACACCGGCGAAGCCAAGGTCGACAACGCCGAATACGTGATCCACAAATCCCGTGTCCGCGGCAGCGCCCTGTACGCCAAGCGTGCCGAGAATGCGATCGTTCGCCTCAAGGACGGTACCTACACCACCTGTGAACCGAACAGCAACGCCTGGCAGCTCAAGGGCAACAACATCACCTTGAACCCGGCGACCGGCTTTGGTACCGCAACCAACGCCACCCTGCGGGTCAAGGACATTCCGGTGTTCTACACCCCGTACATTTATTTCCCGATCGACGACCGTCGTCAATCCGGCTTCCTGCCGCCAACCCTTGGCTCGAGCAGCGACACCGGCTTTTTCACTGTCACCCCGTATTACTTCAACCTGGCACCGAACTACGATGCCACGTTGTATCCACGCTACATGACCAAGCGCGGCCTGTTGATGGAGGGCGAGTTCCGCTACCTCACCGAAGGCAGCGAAGGTCAATTCGGCGGCGCCTACCTCAATGACGAGGAAGACGAGCGCAAACTGATGTCGGACTACGAAGAAAAGCGCTGGATGGTCAACTGGCAGCACAAGGGCGGCCTGGACGAGCGCCTGATGAGCGAAGTCGATTACACCGACATCAGTGATCCGTACTACTTCCAGGATCTGGAAACCGACCAGATCGGCGTGGAAAGCCAGGACTACATCAACCAGCAAGGCGCACTGACCTATCGTGGCGACTCCTACACGGCGCGCTTGAATGTGCAGGCGTATAAGCTGGCCAACATCACCAACATCACCCCCTATGACCGCCTGCCGCAAATCACCTTCAATGGTGCCTTGCCGTACAATCCGGGCGGCCTGACCCTGGGCTACGAAACCGAGTTCGTGAAGTTCGATCGGGACTTGCGCACCGGCGACTTCGTAGACGAGAACGGCGTTGCCAGCCCGTGGTATGACACCAACGTCTTCGGCCTGGCCCGTGCCAATGGCGAACGGATGAACCTGGCGCCGGTCATGAGCCTGCCGATGGAAGCCACCTACGGTTTCATCAAGCCGTCGGTCAAGTATGTGTACACCCGTTACGACCTGAGCCTGGACTCCACGGGCAAACAACAGATCGCTTCGGCCCAACAAGCAGCGGACAGTGCCGGCACGGATTACCTCCTGGGCGACTTCGACAGCACACAGGATCGCGCCGTACCGATTTTCAGCGTCGACAGCGGGCTGTATTTCGACCGCGACACCCAGTGGTTCGGCAAAAACTACCGCCAGACCTTGGAGCCACGCCTGTTCTATCTGTACGTGCCGGAGAAGAACCAGGAAGACATCCCGATATTCGACACCAGCGAATACACCTTCAGCTATGCCTCGCTGTTCCGCGACAACCGCTTCAGCGGCTCCGATCGCATTGGCGATGAGAACAAGCTGTCGCTGGGCGTGACCAACCGCTGGATCGAAGACGACGGCTTCGAGCGTCAACGCTTCAGCATCGGCCAGGCCGTGTACTTCAAGGACCGCGAGGTTCAGTTGCCGGGCATCGATCCAAAAACCCTCGACAGCGCGCAATCCGATGTCTCGCCTTACGCCCTGGAATACGAGTATCGCTATAACCGCGACTGGCGCTTCACCTCCGACTTCAACTGGGACCCGGACACCCGCAGCACCCGCTCGGGTAGCGCGATGTTCCACTACCAGCCGGCAGACGACGTGAACAAAGTGATCAACCTCGGCTACCGCTACCGCAATGACATGGTCATTTACGACCAGTCCACCGGTACCTGGAAAGTGGGCGGCGGTGACTATGGCAACCCGGGCGACCCGAACTACGTCAAGGACTACTACAAGATCGAGCAGCACGACTTCTCGGTCATGTGGCCTATCGTGCCGCAATGGACCGCCATTAGCCGCTGGCAGTACGACTACAACCGCAACCGCACCCTGGAAGCCTTCGGCGGCTTCGAGTACGACAACTGCTGCTGGAAACTGCGTCTGATCAACCGTTACTGGATCGACTACGACGAATTCAGCCAGGATGCGCCGCAGAACGAAAAAGGCGACCATGGGATCTTCCTGCAAATCGTGCTGAAAGGCCTCGGTGGCGTGGTAGGCAATAAGGTCGAGAGCTTCCTGGACCAAGGCATTCAAGGTTATCGTCAACGTGAAGATCAAGCTTACTGATTGTCTGCGCCCGCTGATGTTGGGCGCAGTGCTTCTGAGTACCGTGGTACATGCCCAGGTACAGACCCTGGACAAGGTCGTGGCCATCGTCGACAACGACGTGGTCATGCAAAGCCAACTGGACGCGCGCGTGAACGAGGTGCGGCAAACCATCGCCAAGCGCGGCGCCGGTGCGCCGCCGCCCGGCGTGCTGGAGCAGCAAGTGCTGGAACGCCTGATCGTCGAAAACCTGCAACTGCAGATCGGCGAACGCTCCGGCATTCGCATCACCGATGAGGAACTGAACCAGGCCATCGCGACCATTGCCCAGCGAAATAACATGAGCGTCGACCAGTTCCGTGCTGCCCTGGCACGTGACGGAATGTCGTACAACGACGCACGCGAGCAAGTACGCCGCGAGATGGTCATCAGCCGTGTACGTCAACGTCGCGTGGCCGAGCGCATCCAGGTCACCGAGCAGGAAGTGAAGAACTTCCTCGCGTCCGACATGGGCAAGATGCAGCTGTCCGAAGAGTTCCACCTGGCCAGCATCCTGATACCGACGCCTGAAAGCGCGAGCTCCGACGCTATCCAGAGTGCTGGCCGTCAAGCTATGGAAATCTACCAGCAGCTCAAGAACGGTGCCGACTTCGCCCAGATGGCGATTGCTCGCTCTGCCAGCGAAACGGCCCTGGAAGGTGGCGACATGGGTTGGCGCAAGGCTGCTCAACTGCCTCCACCCTTCGACCGCCAACTCAGCGTCATGTCGGTCGGCGATGTCACCCAGCCAATGCGCACCCCGGGCGGCTTCATCATCGTCAAGCTGCTGGAAAAGCGCGGCGGTGGCAACCAGGTACGTGATGAGGTGCATGTGCGCCACATCCTGATCAAGCCCAGCGAGATCCGCAGCGAAGCCGCGACCCAACAACTGGCCGAAAAGCTTTACGAGCGCATCCAGGCAGGTGAAGATTTCGCCGAACTGGCAAAAAGCTACTCCGAAGACCCGGGTTCGGCGCTCAATGGTGGCGACTTGAACTGGATCGACCCGAACGCCCTGGTTCCAGAGTTCCGCGAAGTGATGGCCAATACCCCGCAGGGCAAGCTGTCCAAGCCATTCCAGACCCAATTTGGCTGGCATGTCCTGGAAGTCCTTGGCCGCCGCGCCACCGACAGCACCAGCCAGGCCCGCGAACAACAGGCCATGACCGTCCTGCGTAACCGCAAGTACGATGAAGAGCTGCAAACCTGGCTGCGTCAGATTCGCGACGAGGCCTACGTTGAAATCAAGCTCCCTGGCGTCGACCAGGCGGCCCAGTGAAGCTCAAGCGTTTCGCCCTGACCCCTGGCGAGCCGGCCGGCATAGGTCCTGACCTGTGCCTGCTGCTCGCCGCGCAAGCCCAACCGCATCCACTGATTGCCATTACCAGTCGTGACCTGCTCGCCGAGCGGGCCACGCAGCTGGGTGTGGCGGTCACGTTGCTGCCGGTGACCCCGGATGCCTTCCCGACTGCGGCGGCCGAAGCCGGCAGCCTGTACGTCTGGGATACCCCCCTGGGGGCGCCGGTGGTTGCCGGGCAACTGGACAAGGCCAACGCTGCGTTCGTCCTCGAAACCCTGACCCGTGCGGGCCAGGGCTGCCTGGACGGGCACTTCGCCGGAATGATCACCGCCCCCGTACACAAGGGCGTGATCAACGAAAGCGGCATTGCCTTCTCCGGCCATACCGAATTCCTGGCGGACCTTACGCACACCGAACAAGTGGTGATGATGCTGGCCACCCGCGGCCTGCGGGTTGCCCTGGTGACTACCCACCTGCCCTTGCGCGACATTGCCGATGCCATCACCGAGGCGCGCCTGGAGCGGGTTACCCGCATCCTCCATGCCGACCTCAAGCAGAAATTCGGCATTGTCCAGCCACGCATACTGGTCTGCGGCCTCAACCCGCACGCCGGTGAAGGTGGGCACCTGGGCCACGAAGAAATCGATATCATCGAACCGACTTTGGAGCGCCTGCGCAGCGAGGGCATGGATCTTCGTGGCCCGCTGCCCGCCGACACTCTGTTTACCCCCAAATATCTGGAGCACTGTGACGCAGTGCTGGCGATGTACCACGACCAGGGCCTGCCCGTACTCAAGTACAAAGGCTTCGGCGCCGCCGTCAACGTGACGCTCGGCCTGCCGATCATCCGCACCTCGGTCGACCACGGCACCGCCCTGGACCTGGCCGGCAGCGGCAAGATCGACACCGGCAGCCTGCAAGTCGCCCTGGAAACCGCCTACCAGATGGCCGAGACCCGACTATGAGCGAGCATTACCAACACCGGGCGCGCAAGCGCTTCGGCCAGAACTTCCTGCATGACGCCGGCGTGATCGACCGCATCCTGCGGGCCATCCACGCCCGCCAGGGCGACCGCATGCTGGAAATCGGCCCTGGCCAGGGAGCGCTCACCGAGGGCCTTCTGGGCAGCGGCGCGCAACTGGACGTGGTTGAACTGGACAAAGACCTGGTACCGATCCTGAACCGCCAGTTTGCCGGCAACGAGAACTTTCGCCTTCATCAGGGCGACGCCCTGAAGTTCGACTTCAACACCCTCGGTGCCGCCCCCAACAGCCTGCGGGTGGTCGGCAACCTGCCTTACAACATCTCCACGCCGCTGATTTTTCACCTCCTGCAGAATGCCGCGCTGATTCGCGACATGCACTTCATGTTGCAGAAGGAAGTCGTCGAGCGCCTGGCTGCCGGCCCGGGTGGTGGTGACTGGGGCCGTTTGTCGATCATGGTCCAGTACCATTGCCGCGTAGAACACCTGTTCAATGTCGGGCCTGGGGCGTTCAACCCACCGCCGAAGGTCGACTCGGCAATCGTCCGCCTCGTTCCCCACGAGGTACTGCCGCACCCGGCCAAGGACCATCGCCTGCTCGAGCGTATCGTGCGCGAAGCCTTCAACCAGCGCCGCAAGACCCTGCGTAACACACTCAAGGCACTGCTCAGCAGCGACGACATCGCTGCCGCTGGCGTTGATGGCAGCCTGCGCCCGGAACAGTTGGACCTGGCCGCTTTCGTACGCTTGGCCGACAAGCTGGCCGAGCAAACCGCCGCCTGACCTCCCCTGCTTACCCACAAGGCCGGCGAATGCTGGCCTCACGGGCACCGGATGGCCTAGACTGATTCAACCGGCACCGGCCGGTTTTTTTCGCGTCCGCTTTTAAGGCCTCTTGAATGTCCGATCCTCGCTATCAGGTCGACGTCAGCGTCGTCACCCGCTTCCTGGCAGACCAATCGCAACCCGAACACGACCGTTACGCCTTCGCCTACACCATTACCGTGCAGAACAATGGCTTGCTACCAGCCCGGCTGCTGTCGAGGCACTGGGTAATCACCGATGGCGACGGCCATGTCGAAGAAGTCCGTGGCGAGGGCGTGGTCGGGCAACAGCCGCTGATCCTGGTGGGCAAAAGCCACACCTACAGCAGTGGCACCGTCATGACCACCAAGGTCGGCAACATGCAGGGCAGTTATCAGATGCTGGCCGAAGACGGTAAGCGCTTCGACGCTGTCATCGCGCCCTTTCGCCTGGCGGTGCCCGGAGCCTTGCACTGATGGCAGTGTATGCAGTCGGCGACCTGCAGGGCTGCCTGCAGCCGCTCAAATGCCTGCTCGAGCGCGTGAGCTTCGACCCAGCCAAGGATCGCCTGTGGCTGGTTGGCGACCTGGTCAACCGTGGCCCCGAATCATTGGCGACCCTGCGCTTTCTGTATTCGATACGCGAGGCGCTGGTTTGCGTACTTGGCAACCATGACCTGCACCTGTTAGCAGCCTTCCACAACATAGAGCGGCTGAAAAAGGCCGATACCCTGCGTGAAATTATCGAGGCGCCAGACGCTGCCGATTTGCTCGACTGGCTACGCCAGCAAAAGCTGTTGCATTTCGATGAGCAACGCGAAGTGGCTCTGGTGCATGCCGGCATCCCGCCGCAATGGAGCATGAGCAAGGCGTTGCGATATGCCGCCGAAGTCGAAGAAGTCTTGCACGACGACAATCGCTTCAAACCCTACCTCGACGGCATGTACGGCAATGAACCGAACAAGTGGGACCGCAGCCTTAAAGGCATGGACCGCTTGCGCCTGATCACCAATTACTTCACCCGCATGCGGTTTTGCACCAGCGAAGGCAAGCTTGACCTCAAGGGTAAGGAAGGCGCCGATACCGCGCCACCCGGTTACCTGCCCTGGTTTGCCCACAAGGCCCGCCGCACCCGCGCCCTGAAAATCATCTTCGGCCACTGGGCCGCGCTCGAAGGTCGGGTCAAGGCTCCAGGCGTGATCGCCCTGGACACCGGCTGCGTCTGGGGCGGCGCCATGACATTGCTTAACGTCGATACCGGCGAGCGCCACCTCTGTGAATGCGCTGATGGCGGCACACTGCGTCAAGACATGCCGACCGTCACCCTGCACGCCGCCGACCTCACCACAAAGCGCTAGAATGCACGACCAGACAGTAAGGACCCAGCCATGAGCGAATTCAAACGTATCCCCCCCCAGCAGGCCCAGGCGCTGCGTGAACAGGGTGCGGTGGTGGTCGATATCCGCGACCCACAAACTTATGCCCTGAACCATATCAGCGGCTCGAAACACCTGGACAACCATTCCCTGCATGACTTCATCACCAAGGCCGACCTCGATGCGCCACTGGTAGTGGTCTGCTACCACGGCAACTCCAGCCAAAGCGCTGCAGCCTATCTGGTCAGCCAGGGGTTTTCGGATGTCT
>RCUU01000912.1_pt1 | contig 15213 bp, 17 predicted proteins | sample 2166211 | NCBI WGS metagenome assembly RCUU01 (sample SAMN09932620, study PRJNA488358) | compost metagenome | feature: garden; material: soil; isolation source: compost soil in phenylacetic acid-enriched culture | place: Germany: Experimental Botanical Garden Goettingen | collected 2016-01-27
AAGTTCATCCGAGGTCAAAAAAGATGCAGATATGCAGCAATTTGGCATGGATAGCTGATCCATGGACAAGAGCCACATCTATTCAACAATTTCTTACTCTAACCACTCGCGAATCTCTCATATTTTCCTGTCATTCAACCACTTCATCCTACTAGTTACACCAACGTCACACCACTAGCACATGGCACCGCCACCCACCACCAAACCACAAATCATCGACACATATAACCGCCCCCGATCACCAATCGCACACCAACAACAAGGCACCATAGACACTCATCCGAACCCCCGATCACCAACGCGCTAACAATTACTCACAAAACCCAACATCACAGAAAAAGACCTAAGGCATAAAGCCTCAGGTCTTTTCGCATTGATTATATTGCGTCGAGTGATGCTAATCGGTGTTCTATTTCATCCAGCTGATCTTCACCGTATACTTCGAAGCCGTGCTCGCGAAGCAGCTCTGTTGTGCGTCCTTCGCCCGGGACCTTGTTGTCGGTAAAAGTTCCGTCGTAAATGTACAGGCTTCCGCATGACGGACTGTCCTGCTTGAGAATCGCCAGTGCCACATCATGCTTTTGGGCAAGTGCAAGAGTTGCTTGTGCTCCAATCTCAAAAGGTTCTGTTACATCGTTTCCATCGCCGGTAACGACACGATTTCCTTGTCTTTGTGCGTCAGCTCTCGGCGTTGGCAGACCGCCAGTTACTTCAGGGCAAATATGAACGAGCCGTCCTTCTTCATACCATTGGAGGAAACGAGGGTCAAGGCAGGGAACATCTCCGTTATCATAACGGACCTTGTGACCCAGCAGACAGGCGCTAACGAGAATTTTCTTTTTCATGGTTTGTCACCCCATTATAGAATCGAGTCATAATGCATCATAAAATCGCTATATAAAATGTTTCATAAATTGACCTATAAATTGACCTATAAATTGACCTATAAATTACTTCATAAATCACATCATCATAAATTACTGTGATGTACCTGTAGCAAGCTTAAAGATTTCATCGGTGTATGCTTTGGATAGATCGACTTTATTTTTTATAACGCCGAATTCATAAGCGATATCGGCGGTTTGTTGGAAAGACTCCTTATTGATTTGGCCGATTTGTGAGGGATCAGCTCCTTCAGGAAGAACCAGCTTGCCGATAGCAATCGCCATGTTTAATTGATGCTCACGGGTTGTGCTGTCTTTGTCAGCGCTTTTCATTACAATATCGACCGCTTCTTCAGGATTGTTAATAGTATCCTGCCATCCTTTGAAGGAGGCTCTCAGAAATTTGGCGGCTGCCTCCTTGTTGTTTTCGAGCCATTCGGTGTTAGCGAACAAATTATCCTGCAGCATCGCCACACCTTCTTCATTCATATCGATCACGTTCAGATCGGATTCCTTGAGCCCTTGCTCAAGCAGGATCGGGTATTCGTTATGGGTCAATGCTGAAGCTGCATCCAGCTGATCGTTCAAAAACTGATCCATCGTAAAGCCTTGCTTAGCCAGCTCCAAATCTTTTGGAGCTTCGAGGTTGTATTTTTTAAATAAGGCCAAAATTTCGAATTCCAAACCACCCATCCAGCTGCCCACCTTTTTTCCTTTCAAATCAGCAGGGCTGTTAATGCCTGCCGATTTTTTGGAGACGAGAAGCATTCCGCTCTTTTGAGAGATCTGGGCAATCTCGATAATAGGAAAGCCCTGCTCCTGGTGCGACAACAGACTGGCAACCCAGGAATTGCCGATTTCAGCTGCTCCATTGGCAACCTGCTGCTCAGGAACGATGTCCGGCCCGCCAGGAAGAATTTCTACATCAAGTCCTTCCTCTTTGTAATACCCTTTATCCAACGCTACATAATATCCGGCGAATTGAGCCTGAGGCACCCATTTCAGCTGAAGACGGATTTTAACGGGCTCTGAGGTGGAAGCATCATCGGCGCCAGCCGCATTGGTTGAGGACGCAGCATTGGTTGAGGATGAAGCATTGGTTGAGGATGAAGCCGCCTCCTTATTGCTTCCACAGCCAGACAGAACCAACATAAATAGAAGAATTGCGGACAACCCTAACGTGCTGATACGTTTGAACTTACGAGATGAAACCTTAATCATGGACATACTCTCTCCTTTTACAAAATATATGCTGAAGCTTTGTTTCTAAGTTCTTTGTGATACATGCCATCGGATGCAGAGGCTTTCCAGCAGCTGAACTATGAAATAGAGTAGAACCCCTGCAATGGCCGATAGGACGATACATGCCCAGCCAACAGACATTTGGGCGATTTTAAGGGAGTTGGACAGCATATATCCGAGCCCTTTGGAGGAAAAGAAAAATTCGCTGACGATCGCTCCGATCATACCTGCAGTAGTGTTGATTTTTAGCCCCGTGAACAGGTGGGGAAGACTGTTAGGGAGCCTAAGCCGCCAAAAGATCGCGTAGCTGCCAGACGCATAAGAATGCATCAGATCAAGTGCAAGAGGATCAACATTTCGCAGCCCCTTATGCGCGTTCAAGGCCATAGCGGCTATGGTCGTAATGGTAACAATAGATACTCTTGAGCCTAATCCATCGCCAAACCATAGATTCATAATGGGGGCAAGTGCGATTATGGGTACTGCATTCAGAGCAGCGACTAGCAGGAGACCTCCGGCTCCCCACTTCGGCCAAATAACAGCGATGGTAGCGAAAAGGAATCCAATCACCGAACCTATCAAAATACCAAGTATGGCTTCGCCCACTGTGTATTTGGTATAGAACATCAGCGTGCTCCAATTGTCGACCAGTGCCTGCCATATGGATAACGGCAATGGAAGCTGATGAAGCTTAATATTAAATATCGTATGGAACAGCTTGGCCTGCCATAAGCCGATGAGCAGAATGAACGATAAGAGAGGAACGCCGATTTGCAAAAGAACACGACCAGTAAGCCCGGATGGTTTGCTTTTGCTCATAGATGATCGCCTCCTTTCCGCTGAAAGGCAGGCTGCCAAGGCGTGCATAGTCTTTCAATCAGGCTGACTATGCCATATCCTGCAATTCCTAGCAGCGCGCTAGCCACAACGGAAGCCCAAAACATGTAGGTATGGGAAGGACCGTAATACAGATTCCTCAGGATGATTACGCCAATGCCATGCTTTGTTCCCATTAGTTCAACGAGAATCGCTGCCGTAACGGATAGTGGAGCCGCGATTTTAAGACCGCTGAACAGACCGGGCAAGGCGCTTGGCAGCTTGAGCTTCCAATAGGTTTGATAAGCTTTGGCAGCATAGGAATGCATGAGCTCTATCGATTGCTGGTTTGTGCCTCTTAACCCGCTAAGCGTGTTGAGAGAGACAGGGAAGAAGGTGATGTAGGCTGAAATGACAACCCGCGACAGGTTCTGATCATGAATAATGCCGTAGATGATGGGAGCCAGCCCTAGTACAGGAATCATTTGCGAAATAATAAGATAGGGAAAAGCGATTCGCTCCGCCCATCTGGAAATGCTCATTATTACCGCTAACACAACCCCGAATGAGGCTCCTAGTAAAAAACCAAGCCCTGCGTTTCCGAACGTTACGATTCCTTCTCGAAGCAAGGCCCCGCTATACGATAACAAGGTGGATAGCACCTCATGAACATAGGGAAGCTTGGACTGCGCCAGATTTGTCTTTGCTACCTCGGTCATATACCAAGAGAGAAGTTCCCACAGCACAAGAATGACAAGCAGCCATGTGAAAGCCGGGAGGAAACGGTTGCTGCGCTGTTTCATTGTTACACCTCCTCGAAGCTGTCCCTGATCGTGGCGATGAATTGAAAAAATGCCGGATCATTCCGAATCTCTTTGGTTCGAGGACGAGGCAAATCAATATCGACGATAGCTGACAGTCTGCCTGGATGAGGTGACAGCACAAATACGCGATCTGACAGGAAAACCGATTCAGGGATGCTGTGTGTTACGAATACTACGGTGCTGCGGATTTTACCCCAAATAGCCAATAGCTCTTCATTTAAATGCTCACGTGAAAATTCATCCAGGGCTGAGAACGGCTCGTCCATCAGCAATATTTCGGGCTCCATAGCCAGAGCCCTGGCAATGGCCACTCGCTGCTGCATGCCACCGCTTAGCTGCCAGGGATATTTATCCGCAAACTGGGTAAGTCCGACTAGCTCAAGAAGCTCCTCCGCTTTTCGGATACGTTCCCTTTTGCCCACCTTCATTAATTCAAGCGGCAGCACAATGTTGTCGTGAACTTTTCGCCAATCATACAGTACAGGGTTCTGAAACACGATGCCGTACTTTTGCGATAGACGTGCTTCTCTTGGAGAGCCTCCGGCGACCTTTACTATGCCCTCTGACGGTTGAAGAAGATCGGCGATAATTCTTAATAGCGTTGTTTTGCCGCAGCCGGAAGGGCCAAGAAGTGAAATGAATTCACCCTTAGCGATATTCAGACTGACGTTCTGCAGCGCCAACGTGGAGGATTGGTCAGCGGAATAACGCATACTGACGTTTTGCAATTCAATTTCTGAAATAGTCATATGAATCTACTCTCTTTCAAAGGCAAATATAATATTAAGCTGATGTGCTATTGCTGACCCTGCCTTTAATGCAGCAGCCAAAAGACCAACTTCGGCAAGCTGCTCCAGCTGGATGCCGTTATTCGCCGCACGGCGGGTAAAATATTCGATGGCATAGCCGTTACCCGATACCTGTGCACAGCCGACCGCGATAATGAGCTTGTCTTTTTCTGATATATGTCCATTTTCAAGAGCGGTATGGATATAGTCGAACTGGGCGTCATGGACTCTCTCATTGATGCTGGAGACGGAATCAAGCAATTCCAGATTGCTGACCGAATATAAATCAGTTAAGTTTTTACCGTAAAAAGACTGCAGGGTGTTGGCAGAATGGGCAAAAGCAGCAAAGGATTGCACGGCTGCCGCAATGGCTGACGTCTCAGCAAGCTCTTCCAGCGTGGCACCGGCATCTTTCGCTCTACTAACATGAAGATCTATACAGTATGGGCAGCCAGTTATATGAGCAAGAGCAACGGCGATCAGCTCCTTAAAGTGCAAGGATAGGACACCGTCGGCAAACGCAGCCTTGGAAAAAGTATGAAAGGCACTGAGGCGCTTCGGATCGTGAGCAAATAGCTGCCGCAGCAGCTTATTTTCTTCAGCGGATGTAACTCTGGGGTATAAACTGGCTGTATTCATATTTTTGTCAGGTCTCCCTTTTAAAGCATTAAAAATATATTCATATAAAACCGTGTAATTTAATTGGATTAATTGAGATTATATTTGCTATAATAGATTATTAATTAGCAAAAGTATAATTGAAAGAGGTAATCAGACAGTTTAATAATTTTAAAGAGGGCGGTTGCATCATGGAAATACGACTCATGAAGACTTTTCAGAGCATAGTAAAATTAGGGAGCTTTCGATTGGCTGCTGAAGCATTGCAATACTCTCAACCCACGATCACGGTTCAAATCAAAAAGCTCGAGGATGAGCTAGGGGTAAAGCTGTTTGAGCGTGGTGGGAAGACCATCGAATTAACCGATGCAGGCAGATTTTTTTATGAGCGTTCTGACGTTCTGCTCAAAAACTATTCCGAGCTTAATGAGATGATGAGCAACTATTTAAATGGGGAGACAGGGAGTATACGTATTGGTGCGGCGGAGCCTTCTGCCAGCATGCGAATCCCGGAAATCGTAGCCTCTTTTCTCAAGACTCAGCCTCAGGTCAAAATTAAAGTGTCTGTTGGAACCAATAGAGAGCTGATGCAGATGCTGCTTGATCATGAGATCGATTTTGCCTTTTGCCATCAGCCTGAAAACAATCTTCTTGAGACGTGTCGACAGCCTGCCGGCGAGGTAGAGCTGGAATTCGAACCGCTGCAATCTGAAAAGCTTGTGCTGCTCCTTCCCGAGGATCACATTTTAAACATCGGCAGAGATGAGATTTATCTGCATGATCTGGAGCATCAGCGGTTTATTTTGACACCTGTAACTTGTCCTTTTCGTATTCGCATGGAATCACTGCTTGCCCAAAAAATAGAGTCGTTGAGCACCAACAGTGTAGAGGTGGGAAGCTTGACGGCAATCAAATACTATGTGCAGGCGGGAATTGGCATATCGCTTGTTCCAGTGGTAGAAGCTGTTCCTTTATTGAAGGGAACCGTAGTGAAGTCTGTTATTGATTTGGGTCAGGGGCCGGAAATGGGGATTCTTATAAACAGACAAGCACGGGGCTTAAGCATCATGGCTGAACGTCTGATAGAATCCATTCGCACTCATTGGAGATAACCGGGCATGGATTCATAATTCATACATGTAATACATACTCATCTATAACATAGGCCTAGAAAGTCAGTTTGCTCATTCAGCTCACCTTTGTATCATGAAAAACCCTCCTGAGGCTTGTGAAATGCGCCAAGGGAGGGTTTATTTTTGCATATAAAAAGTAGAACGGCAAAAGGGGATGGAAACCCTTAACCCTCTTAATCCGTCATGATCTAGCAAGAAGATAGACGCCAAACATAATGACCGCAACCCCGGCGAGCTTGGATGGTGTGATAGATTCGCCAAACATAAAATAGGCGGGCACCATAGCCAGAACATAAGCGAAGGCCTGCATGGGGTAGGCTACACTGAGTGGCAGTCTGGTTAATACAGCAAACCAAAGTATGGTCGCGATGCCATATAAGGCAACGCCGCTAATGACAAATGGAGAGATGATGAGCTTGTTCCAATTAAGGCCGCCGGAGCGGTCAAGACCGATTTTGAACAGCATTTGACCCGTAACAAGCAGTACAATATTGCCCAGTAGTAGGAGATAACTAATTGTTTTGTCCACGAGGATCCTCCCGTTCCTTCAATATCGCTAATTCCTGGGTCAGACGCAGCACTTGACTGGAGAGCCTGGTAATTACGATGGTTAGGTGAAGTATAATGGCGAAACAAAATAATAATCCGAACAGAAAAAGGATAGCAGGAGCGTACTTAACGCCAAGGCGATCCGAAAGCCATTCGATAAAAGAAACATTAAACGAGACGATGAGTAGAATGAGGCTGAACAGAATCCAGAGCAGGGAATACTGCTCTTTAAGCTTCTGTCGTCTTACAAGCTCCAGTACGATGAGCAAGAACAGCGCAGCCAGTCCAACGGATAGAATGTATATCGTCATGGCTTGGACACCGCCGTTCTGTCATAACGAAGGGCGCTCATGAGGACGGCTAATGTCACTTTAATCATATAGTAGACTGACTTCAACGGAGTAATGGACGATTTCCCGGCCTGGCGGGACCGCATTTCCGTCGAAACCTCGGCAATTTGGCAGCCTTTGCGTTTTAAATAGACGATCGACTCTACCTCAGGATAATCGATAGGATAGTAGTCCGCATATAATTCAATCACCTTTCGTCCGGCCGCTCGAAATCCGCTGGTCGTATCGGTGAAGCGCTGACCTGTTACAAGAGAGACCAGACCTGAAAAAAATACCATCCCGATTCTTCTCATTATAGAGGAGCGAAAGGAGGTTGTCTCCAAGTATCTCGAGCCTATTACCAGATCGCAGTTGCTTGCTTTCGTAATAAGCTTGGGCAATTCCTCAGCGGGGTGTTGACCATCCGCATCCATTTGGATTGCAATATCATAACCCATTCTGCTGGCGTATATATATCCGGTCTGCATTCCGCCTCCGATTCCTACGTTATAGGGGAGAGTAACGACACGCGCCCCTGCATGTATAGCACGCTCCTCCGTATGATCCTGTGAACCGTCATTAATGACTACAACATCCGCTGAAGGTACGTGACGGTGGATATCATGAATAACTGCCGTAATGCTCTTCTCTTCATTGTAGGCCGGAATGATGACGAGTACCCTGGGTAGCTCAGATGTTCTCATGTTGAATAGGGCCTCCTTTATTCATTCGACTCCACGGTCCAATAGAGAGCAGGGTAAGCAGTCGGTCGATCAGATAGGAGCCGAAAATAATTAACAGCACCATATTTGGATAACCGTAGCGATTAAAGGCGACGAATGGCACATAGATCACTGTAAAATAGGCTAACGCGAGCAGAAGCGGCAGCAGGCGTGAAAACTTGTGCTTCAGCAGTGCCCAGGCAATGCCGCACATGTTCACGATCATAAGTGCAATTTGCAGCACATTCATGACCGGGCGGCTTATCGGCCAAAACGGTCTGGAATAGAAGGGGTGGAAATATAGCTCTACCCATCTGCCGACAGTGAACCAATATAAATATTTCAACGGCTCATGCTTGAAGCCATAGGAAATAATATCCAGTCCCTTTTGAACAGCCGTGCTGTCCGCCCCTTGGAATAACGTCTCCGGATCATATTCCGGATGAGCTTCAAAAAATCCGGCCGACGGCAATTGCCAATGAATTCGTGTGCCTAACAGGAACGGACTACCGCCCGAGTTGGTGAACAGAATGAATTCATGAAAAGTAATCCAGTTGCGTATCCACCACGGAGTCAGCAGTACGATATAGACGATAGCCATCAAGGAGGTATATTTCAGCATCAGACGCCATGGTATTTTCGCTCTCCACCATAAAATAAGAAACACCGCCGGGTACAATGAGGCATGCGGCTTAAAATAAGCAGCTGCTGCTGTAAGAACACCGATCAGAATGTACATGCTTGTCTTGTTTCGCTCCATGGCGAGTATAGTCACACAAACCAATAGCAGCAGCAGCGTACGAAATATCGTTTCGGACAAAATCACTCCGGATGAGAAGTAATCCGGAGGATATAAAGCACTAATAACACAAGCGATAAGCGCTACTTTAGTGTTGAATATTCGACGAGCGATCCAGAAAATGAGGTAGATTGATAGGGCCTGCAATAGGCACTGGAAAATACGAAAGGCAATGACGCCGCCTTGATCCTGACCAAATATGGCCATGAAGCCGGATAATATAAGAGGCAGGCCGGGCATGATGAAGGCGGAGGGCTTGTCCTTCGTGTTGTAGGCTAAGACACCCTCGTTCAGAAGCAGGCGAGATGTTTGTATATACTTAACATCATCATTATTCGGTTTAATAGGATCTCCAAGCAAAAAATAATCGTTATAGACAAGTACAATGATGCAAGAGACAATTCCAACGAAGGCAATTAATCCGATCAATAGCATTTTTGCAGGACGGCTTAATTCTGACAATGAAGACAAGTAGGTCAACTCCTATCTATTTTTCTAACTTGGCGGAACAACCCTCCATTTTATTCCATTATCATAGTTTATATCCATAAAATAACCATTGCAATCCTCTGGATAAAAACAAAAGGAGCGCACGCGTACATTTATCTGTACAAAGCCGTGCGTTCCTTTTCGCATAGCAAGCTTATCGGTTAATCCTTAATGCTGATATTCCCTGATGTTACCCGTATTTTAATGAGATCTGAATTTTTCATTGGAGAATCAGGTGCGTTAACATTGCCGGATGTGGCCTTAAGATCGTAGATTCCTTGAAAGTCATCATCCACAGTCAATTTGACATTCCCCGATCGATTTGTAATATCCAGTGAGTCTGAGCGCTGATTCTCCAAGGTGATGTTGCCTGAAGTGCTAGAGAATACTCCGGCGCCTGTGAAGTTATTAAATTTGATATTTCCCGAAGTAATCGAAGCTTTAACCGGCCCATTGACTCGATCCGTTGTAATATTGCCCGATGTCGACTCCACGATCAGAGCGCCGCTCAGTTCATTCACCGTAACTTTGCCGGAGGTTAATTTAATTTCTGCATCGCCTTCAATTTGATTGGCGGAAAGGTTGCCGGACATCGCCTTGAGAGTAAGCTGATTCGTTTTAATATTAGTGAGCTTAATATTTCCGGAGGTGGTGGACACATCGATGGTTTTACCGACAAGATTTTCGAAATCCCCGTTGTTTGCTTGTAATTTGAACCGGAGTTCATCTAAATCCTTTGGATCATTAAGAGCTATAGTAATTTGCTGCTTGGTTGAGTGGAAGTTCATGCTAAAAAAGGTCCAAGTGTTTTCTTCAATTATTTTCAGTGAAAAGCTGTCACCGCTGGCTACGGTCTTCTTAAGCAGATCAATCGTATCCTGCTTCATGTTGCCGTTAACCTGAACGTAATTGCTGCCATCGGAGCTGTTAATCAATTTAACATCTACATCGTAGGTGCTTTCCACATTAAGCGAGCGCAAGCTTTCGAAGGACCATTTTTGCTCGTGGTATGGGAGGTCTTCTCCAAAATCAAACTGCTGATATGCCATGCCGGCAATGCCGATCGCTATAAAAACGATTGCTATGAAGGACCATCTCTTATTGTTCATTCGCTTTCACTCCTTTAGCCAACTGGTAATTCCATTTCCAATAAGACACACTGACTTTAGCCATTATTGAAATAAGATAGCGGGATAATAACATCAGAAAAATACCGAAGCCAACAAAAGCGATCGAACTGTACCATTGAATCGGCTTGACATTGCCATGGACGAGATGCTCCAGCCCTAGCAAAACCGGACTTATGAGGCAAACGGCACTGCTGACTGCGAGACTGACCACAACAGCCCAAAATGATAGCAGGAGAGGTACAGGGATCAGGTTTAGAAAAAAGAGTCCTGTATAGACCATGGCAGATGCGAAGCCTCCACGAGACTTGCGAGACTTCAAATTATCTGAAGGTGCTACGGGAACAGAAGCAGCCGCCTCCGGGTTCATCCAATAGACTGGATCGGGCGGGTGTACATTTCGTTCACCGATGGCTTCTTTAGCCAGCTCAGCAGGATCGCCAAGCTCACGGACAATTTCACTCTCGCTTTTGCCATTTTGCTCAGCAAATGTGAAATGAACCTCGAAATCCTCCATAAGCTCGTCACGCTCCTCTGGCGGAAGAACGGACAGATGATCATATAAAAGCGATAAAAACTCGCGCTTGTTCATATATGGCTTCCTCTCTCGATTAATGTAGATACATTATTTACAAATTGCTTCCACTCTGTGACCAACCTCTTCATATGTGCTTCTCCTTCAGACGTCAGCTTATAATATTTGCGAGGCGGTCCCTCTGAGGATTCCTGAAGATACGTTGTGCAATATCCATCATTAACAAGCCTTCTCAGCAGCGGGTAGAGTGCTCCTTCTGCAATTTCGATATGCTGGGATACGGACTGGGCCAGCTCATAGCCATAGCGATCATGCTCATGAATAAGCACTAGCACGCATAGCTCGAGTGCCCCCTTCTTAAATTGGATGCTTATATCCAAAGACAATCGCCTCATTTTCTTTGTTAATCAATCACTAGTACTGAATAATGATTAGTATGTCTGGCTGTATATTATCATACGGTACTGAATAATGCAATATAGTGAATTTGACAAAAAATAACCCGCTCCCTGCCGACTTGCTAGGCGTGGAGCGGGTTGAGGAGATTTAGTCGGAATTTCCGTACTGTAATTTTAACGGAGTTAAATTTTTGATCGCAGGGCCTTCCATAACACTGCCTTTGTAGTCGAATCTTGATCCATGGCATGGACAGTCCCATGAGAGCTCGCCTGAATTCCATTCCAGCTCACAGCCTAAATGTGTGCAGGTGGTATCTACGAGATGAACAAGTCCGTCATGATCTCGGTAAGCACCTGCTCTTTTGCCGCGATGACTCACCACGGCACCTTGACCCGGAACGAGATCCTCTGCTTTCAGATAGATTTTTTCTATTTTTCCGCTAACTAACTCGGCGGCAACTTCAGCATTCTGAACCACGAAGTTTTTAATACCAGGATTTGCTTTGAATCGGGAAGGAGTGAACAAGTCGACATAGCGATTATCCTTGCCCAGGATTAAATCCGAAATGATTTGCGCTGCTACAGTGCTACTTGTCATGCCCCATTTGCCATAACCGGTCGCAACATAGACATTTGGATGCCTTGAGGTGATAGGTCCTATGTAAGGAATGCCGTCAATCGTTACGAGATCCTGTGCAGACCAGCGATATGGAATAGACTTGATACCAAAAAGCTCCCTGCCGAACTTCTCCAATTCCTCATAATGCTTAATCGTACATTCGCTTTTTCCGGTTTTGTGAGACTCTCCTCCAACAAGAATAATTTCCTTGCCATTATGCTCGGCAGAACGAAGGGAACGTTTCGGGTCGCCACAGTTAATATACATTCCCTTGGGAAGAGGGGTTTCAGGTTCGATCGCCACTACGTAGGAACGCTCCGCATGCAGCCTTGTAAAATATAGTCCTCCTCCATCAGAAAACGGAAAGTGAGAGGCGGATACCGCATGGCGGCAAATGATTGTATGCCCGTCGCTGGTTAGCAGACGAAGCTTATTGTCCTCCACATCCTCTACCTTGTCCTCCAAGGTAGTATTTTCATACAAGACGCCGCCGTGCTGTGTAATGAACTCCAGCAGCTTCTCCAAGTATTGAAGCGGGTGAAATTGCGCTTGGTTAGGCATCCGGATAGCACCTTTGGCTAAATCCGCGATGGAGAGATTTTTGACCCATTCCCCGGGTAAGCCAAGCCTTTCATAAGCAGACCATTCCAAGCGCAGCTTCTCAAGCTGCTCTTCTGAATCAGCATATAAATAGGCGGGCTGCTGCTCGAGCTGGCAATCGATATTAAGCTCATGAATTGTATTGGAGATAAAGGCTAATGCATCCTCATTGGCATCAAAATAGAGCCGGGCAGCTTCTTCCCCGAAGTATCGGATCAGGTTGTCATAAATCAATCCGTGCTGAGAGGTGATCTTTGCGGTCGTATATCCGGTTGTACCATCAAGGATGCTTCCTGTCTCCAGAATGGTCACTTTCAGGCCTGCTTTTACTAGCAAATAGGCAGTGGTTATTCCGGTTATTCCTGCTCCGACAATAGCTACATCGGTTTCTATATCGGATTTCAGCTTGGGATAAGCGGGTAAATCGATGCTTTGTCTCCACATAGACTCAGGTAGCTGCGGGAGTTCGGATTTTTCCGAGGGTGATGGACTATTATTCATCTTTTATATCCTCCTATGGATTGTTAGTAATCATTATTGCCATGACAGAGGTATACGAAACTATGTCTTTGCGAGGAAGATCTGCTTGCAGCATATCGCATGAAAAATCCATGAATAACAAATAGCTTGTAGTGCGCGGCCCCAAGTATAGCTTTGTAGAATCGATCGGTACAAAAATTTCATTTATTAGAAGGAGAATCAGGAGTCATTGGATTGATATTGTTTGCTGGCTACTGAGTCCTATACAAAATATTTCCCTACATGCTCCCTACTTCTTACTCCAAAGTGCTACTGGGGAAGTATTTCGGCACAGTGGTCAGTATTTTATATGTAGTGTTTTTTATGAACAAGGTCTCTCGCGATTTGCTCGATGGCGGATTGTTGATCATTAGCTCAACCTTAAAGGAAACGCCTCGGACGGCGATTATTTTTCTGGCTATCGTTATCCTGCTTGGCCTGATGATCGGTTTAGTGATTTTATTCTCGGACATTATTGTCATGAACAGACTCCTTCCGATACTGGGCGATGGAGTCATGCCGGTAGTTCATTCTGTATTGAAACAAAACTATCAGTTTCCTTTTGCGGAAGTGATCTGCTTTAAAATGATCATGCCCTTGCCTCGGCGCAGCTTCCGGACGAGAACAAGCAGGAGTATTAACACGACTGCGATCATTCGCTCGATTAGGGAGAACAACGTATACTTCCAGTTGATGATAAAGGTGTTCCACGGCAGGCCGACGCAAACATCGATAATGATGTGTAAATACAGCTTAGAACCAGAAATAGCAGTAGCACTCCGTATTTTTTTCGTATCATAAAAAAGCTCTCCTTCATTCCAGGTTGGTTTACGAATACAGTTACAGATAGTATGAAAAATAGGAGGGCTACTCATACTCTGTATACCATCGGCTGCTCATTGACTGGGAATGAAATAAGACTTATACTAATTCTAAAACATAAAAATAATTACAAGGAATGATAGATTATGAAATCCCTTAATTTAACGATGCAACGTAAAGCGGTATATGACGTAGTGAGAAATGCGCATGATCATCCTACTGCCGCTGAAGTGATGAATCGACTTGTGGAACAAGGATATAATTTTGCATATGGAACTGTATACAACTCGCTTCGGTACTTGACCGATAAGGAAATGATTCGTGAGTTGAAGCTAGGTGAGGCTGCCAGCAGATATGATGCCAAGCTGGACGATCACCAGCATATACTGTGCGAGGTGTGCGGACGTGTTGACGAGGTGATGTCGAACGTTCCTGCGGAATGGAGTCAAGCGGTTGCCAAGGAGACGGGTTATGATGTTCATCATGCACATGTCGTATTTGGGGGGGTGTGTCCATCTTGTCAGCAGAAGAAGTGACAACGAAGGGAACTAATCATTCGGGAACTGTAACGCCGTTCAGACGACCTGCAGATATTGAGGCTCCTGAATCGGACATAGACCTGGGTATGATGGAAAACCGCGAGTTATGTCCTGTAACTCAAAGGGTTATTCTGGTGAGTCCTTATCCTAGTGGAATTCATGAGCTGGTTCGCGATTTGTCGGACGGCTGCTTCGATGTCCTTGTCTTCCACCATTGGGAGCAAGGGATTCGTAATGCGCAGGCCGCAGACTTGCTGATTTATGATCTTACCTCTTTTCGTAGCCCGGAGGAAGCCGCGCAAGTTAAATCACTGGTGCAAGAGACGGGTGATACGCCATCCTTGCTATTGGTGAACGAACAGATGATTTCACGAATCGATCCATCGTTTATGAATCAGGAGCTGCTGGTTTGGCCCGCTCGACCAAGAGAGGTTGTATACCATGCTCAGCGAATTATTCGCAGCAACGGGCCGCGGGCTTTGTCCTCACGATTGTTGACGGGAACCTCGCCTGCGATATATAAGGATCTGTGGATTGATCGCAAGAAAATGACTGTTTACCGTGACGGCAGTAAAATCGAGCTTACCAAAACGGAATACGAGCTGCTCGTGAAATTGCTGGAGCACGAAGGCACAGTATTGTCCCGTGAGGAGCTGTTAACAAAGGTCTGGGGCACCTCATTTCTAGGCGGCAGCAACGTAGTGGATGTGCATATTAAAAGTCTGCGCAAAAAGTTAGGGGACCGTGCTGTCGATTCCAAGTATATTGCCACCGTACGCGGAGTCGGATACCGGTTGGCTGATTAGTAACGATCTGGTGGACTGGTGGATTAATGACGAACTGGCGGATAGTAGCGATTTG
>RCUU01000913.1_pt1 | contig 15200 bp, 11 predicted proteins | sample 2166211 | NCBI WGS metagenome assembly RCUU01 (sample SAMN09932620, study PRJNA488358) | compost metagenome | feature: garden; material: soil; isolation source: compost soil in phenylacetic acid-enriched culture | place: Germany: Experimental Botanical Garden Goettingen | collected 2016-01-27
TAATAATAGCGATGATTTGTTTGTAATCAATAGAATTCCCCGTAAAATACTTGTTCAACATCAGGTCCGCTCTTTGCTGCAAACGACTCCATCTCCATCTGTTCACCATCATCACTTCTTTAGTTTGTATTCTGTTCGAGCACATATGTCAATCCTATCATTATAGCACTCTCGTCTGGAGTGTACAGTAACGAAGTAATTAACTGGAAAACATCCGTTTATTTTTAGTTGAATGTCCATTTCCGGATCAATTAGACGAAAAACTCCAGCTAATTCTAACCAAATACACTAGATTGGCACTAAATAAGCAATTTAGCTGGAGGTTTTCCAGTAATTGCACGCCAGTAGCTATATCGGTTCGATTAGATGGAGTTTTTACTGTTAAAATTGTGCAGTCCTTATATACTAACTAATTAGACCTTAATGGCAATATAGGATTATCTAACATAGGCTGATATTGTGGTGCCAAATAGGCCGTAAGTGTTAAATCTGCGGTAACTGAATCCTTATTCTCATTTTTTTGTATAATACGCAGCGATTTAATCAAGGTCATTCTTGGTAAATTCTCTAGTGAATCAATCCATGCGATAATTTCTGTCTCCTTGCCTTCCGCCTTCAGACTTATGTTCATTTGCTGCACATCCGTGTAAATCGGTTCCGTCTGATTGCTTAGTAAGTGCATCTCATTCCCTTCCATGAAAATGATTCCGCCATTCGTCAGATCTGCCTCAGTAGCTAAACCAATCTCCTTTAGCTTAACGATAATTTGCTCTGTATCATCCCATAGAGGAAGTGCCGCTTGTACAGTCTCTTCGTCAAACTTCACTTTCGCAGACTGTTCCTTCTTCTCCAGGACATTTTGTAAGGTTGTAATTGTATTTTTTGAGTTATTCTTCTGATCCTTCACAGCAGATAACTCCGAGTTGGTCGGCATATATAATAACACGAAGAGAACGAGTAGGATAAGAAATAACATAATGATGACGAGAAAAGCAGCTGAACGTTTATTCGTGTTAACCATTCGAGTCACTTCCCTCTTCCGTAGTCTGTGGCTCAACTGTAGTTGAAGCTGATTTCCATTTTAACAAATATTGAGCATACCATATACTATCATTATCTTCATCTTTTTTCACAAAGCTTACAAGCTGTACATTTCCTGTGAAGGACATAGCCCGTAGGCTCACCAAATAATCTGAAATATCCTGCAGGTCCGCAGTCCTAAATGTGAGCTGTAATGATCCGGGGTTGCTGTAATCTATATTGGTAAAATATGCTCCAGCAGGCATGGCAAATGTAAGTTCATCCCACACTCTAAGAAAGTATAGTTTATGCTCTTTAAGGTAATCTATTACTTCCGAGGGATTAGAATAACTTTTACTGTCATCATTTTGTTCACTCAATTGTAATTCTAATAGAGCAATTTGATCATTTAATTCAACCATTTCTGATTTATATTCTTTAATAGCATTTTTATTAGATGCATACAGCGTTAAAATAACACTAAGGCATAGTACCCATATTATCGCTGTAACAATAAGCTTTAGGGGAAAGATTTTTTTACTGGCTGATGACTCTGGAAGTAGATTAACAGTCTGACTATCATGATCTCTAATCGCTAATCCGAAAGGAATCATATAATCCACCGCTTCAAACTCAAAAACATCTACCTGAATATCTGGCTGCTCCGTCCGAAACTCCGCTACCAGATTCTCTCGACCACGTCTTTCTCCCGAGACGATCACTCTTGTAATACGTGATTCACCGTTGCGAATACTGTATTGATAGAAGTTGAGAAGTCTTGAAATCTCCGCATTAATACTAACGATTAGTTCAGGGGTAAGCCCTCTCTCAACAACCTCCTGATGCCCATACTCATTAATTACACGCATAAAAACAGGTTGGTCATTATGAAACAAATATACTTCTGTACTTGTCTTATCCAGATGCAGCAGCATCGTATCTGTTAGCGGTTCGCTCTGTACATCTCGGATCGTTCTTGCTAAAGCCAATGAGGATATTTCTGCATATTTAACTTTAAGCCCTGCATCCTTAAGCAGTTCACTACACTGATCTATCCAGTTGTGACGTGAAGCGTATACCAACGCCTCTGTCGTATGCTCTGTAGAGGTTGCCGCCAAATAATCATATACCGGATCGGAAAAAGGAAGATGTAAGGTTGTCTCCACTTCAAGTTCAATAAGCTGATCCAGCTCTCTGGCATTCACAGTTCCAACTTCAAGCTTGCGAATGATAATATGTGAAGTCGGGATAGATAACGTGACGGTCATTCCATGAATTTTCTCACTCTTGACCCATGCTCTTAATTGATCACGGAGAATTTCGGAAGCATGAATCTGATCTCCATCCGTAACATCCTCTGAAAACGGGAAAAAACCGTACTTTTCAACTACCCACTCTTTTTTCTTTTTCACCGTTACATAACGTATCCCACTAGGGTCTATCGTTAAGCCCATATGTCTGTTAATTGCCAACATGATCAATCACATCCCGCTATCTGAATATAGAAAGGTAGAACTCAATAATGGTTGAACCATATACAAATGATATTAGTGCTCCGATTAGCAGGAACGGCCCAAAGGGAATCGGCTGTTTGGGCTTGACGATCTTAAATAAAATCAATCCCCCTCCTACCACGCTTCCTATTAAGCATGACAATATAAAAGCGGGAATTACATGATAGAGGCCAAGCACCCATCCAAGCAACAATAGTAGCTTGACGTCACCTAATCCCATCCCTCCACGGGAAAGTATCACAACCAGAAGCAACACACCACCGCCGGCCAATGCCCCCCACAGATGAAGCCATGCCGATTCGAGCGGAAACAGAAGCCTGGACACAAGAAACAAGGGTGCGAATGCGAGTAGAATACGATTGGGAATAAGCATATATTTTAAATCAGAAACCGTAATGATAACAGACAAACTAACTAATAGCAGTCCAATTAACGTTTCCCAAGAAATTCCGAAATTAAGGTAGATCCATACAAATAACAAACCCGTTGTGAATTCCCCCAGCGGATACAACGGTGATACAGAAGTACCGCAATGTCTGCATTTTCCACGTGATATGAAATAGCTGACAACAGGTATAAGATCGAGAACTCCAAGCCGCTTCTCACATGACGGACATCTGGAGGGAGGATGTACAATTGATTCTTTCACAGGTACGCGAAGTGCTACAACATTGTAAAAGGAGCCTAATACTAGGCCTAACAGAAATAAGTAGATTGAAATTAATAAGGTCATTGGTTGGTTTCGCTTCCCAATAAATTGTTTACCTGGAACTGGGTTTAACATTTCCTAGTTCCAGGTATAAAGTATAAAGTTTAATTTTCTATCTAGCTTTTTTTCCATCTAAAATTTCAGAAGCTGGAATTACTTTTGCTGCTGTAATAGTTGCCGTTGTAAAAGATACACTGACTAGCTCACCTGAACTATTATAAGTTACGACACCACCTGTAATTTTTTCTTTATTACTAGGTAATACTGTACCTGCATCAAGATATCCTCTTTGCATAAGACCCCCAGCCGGTGTTTCAGTATCCGCTTTAACTGCGATTGTTAATGGGGTTACTCCACTCAATTCTCCTTGTATATACAACCGTGCCGCATCAGAAACTTGACGTGCAGTTGCTACATCCGCATCGTCCTTTGTATTTTTGATAATATTCCCGATCAACGGAACCGCAATTACTGCGATAACTGCCAAAATAACGATAACTGCCAAAAGCTCAATCAATGTAAAACCTTTCTCTTCCTTCTTCATACGCCTAAGTACCATTTGCATGTTTCATTCCTCCTGAATTTTTTATGACCCCTTTGTGCTCAACCATGAAGTAAATTAGCCTATCCCACGTTGGAGTACAACGTGAACATTGGCAAAATAATCGCCATTACGATTATTCCGACAATGCCGGCTAAGAAAATAATTAATAGTGGCTCGATCAGTGATTTCAGACGATCGACCGTATTATCGACATCCATCTCGTAAAAGTCAGCAACCTTAGCGAGCATGGCGTCTAACGATCCCGTCTCCTCTCCTACGGCAATCATCTGCGTCACCAATGGCGGGAAAACCCACGCCTTCTTCAACGGTTCTGACAGCGGATTACCTTGACGAAGAGAATCACTCGACTGCCGAATAAAATCTCCCATTACTTTGTTGCCTACCACCTCCTCAACGATCGTTAATGATTGAAGCACTGGCACAGAGCTTGCATATAATGAGGACAAGGTCCGTGTCATTTGAGCGATGGCTCCCTTTTGCATTAATTTGCCGAATATAGGTACCCTCAGCTTTGCATAATCTATGAGATAACTGCCTCGCTCGCTGCGTTTCATCAATATAAAAGCAACGATTATCGCAAGGACAGAAGCCAACCATATATACCAATAATTTGAAATGCTGTTACTCATGGACAGCACCATTTTCGTAATCATGGGCAGTTCAGTGTCAAATGATTCGAACATCGTGACGAATTGGGGAACTACGCCCTGGAGCAAATAAATGACGGCTGTAATCGATAACAATCCAACTACGATAGGATAGGTCATTGCCGACTTTATTTTTTCACGCGTGGTATGCGCTTTTTCATAGAACATAGCTAATCGATCCAGCGTTCCGTCCAAATCCCCTGATTCCTCCCCTGAACGAATCATACTGATAAACATGGGAGGGAATATTTTTTTATGCTCTTGAGCTGCCTGTGAAAATGACAACCCTCGCGTTAGCCCGGAGCTAACATCAACCAGAGTCTTTTTAAGCACCTTACTCTCACTTTGCTGGGATAAAATGATCGTAGCATCCAACATCGGAACCCCTGCACGGATCAATGTGGCAAATTGACGGCAATAAATAACGAAATCAATACTTTTCACCGGGTTGCCAATATAAATTTCTGTCGAGAGTACGGTTTTACGGATTTCTACTACAGATAGAACGGTCAATCCTCGCTTTCGAAGCTCTTCTACTGCCGAGGACTTGTCCATCGCTGAGAATTTACCCTTTAAATGCTTACCTGAATTGCTCTTCACATGGTACATATACTGAGGCATGATTAGCGCCTCCTTCCACCATATAGGTCTTGGCTACCGAAGCATGTATTCGTCCCGTCTGGAGCTTCTCCTTTATAGACATTTCCATCGTATGCATACCTAACTGATGATTGGTCTGCATAACGCTCTTCAACTGATGAATTTTCTCCGACCGAATCAGGTTTCCTACGGCAGGTGTATTGATTAATATTTCAGTGGCGCATTCTCTGCCTTGTCCATCCATTCTCGGAAAAAGTCTCTGTGAGATAACCGCGACCAAAACAGTTGATAACTGCATTCGGATTTGATTTTGCTGATGACCTGGAAAAGCGTCTATAATTCGATCAACGGTTTGTGCTGCGTCACTTGTATGCAATGTAGCTAATACAAGATGCCCTGTCTCTGCCGCGGTAACCGCTGCTGAGATCGTCTCCAAATCCCGCATTTCACCAACAAAAATAACATCAGGATCTTGTCTTAACGCTGCTCTTAGCCCCGTCTCAAAAGATTGTGTATCACAGCCCACTTCCCGTTGATTAATAATAGAAGTCTGATTGGTATGTATATACTCGATGGGATCTTCCAGCGTCACAATATGCTTTGCCTGTGTTCGATTAATAAAATCAATCAAGGCAGCAACTGTTGAAGATTTCCCGCTGCCTGTCGGGCCTGTTACCAGAATAAGTCCCTGGTGTTTTCCCGCCAGTGATGTAACAATGGGAGGCAACTGAAGCTCCTCCAGAGAGGGAATGCGAAGTGCAATCGTTCGCACAGCGACACTTATCCCCTTTCTTTGTCGGTACACATTCATTCGAAACCGGGATACACCTTCTAATTCATAGAGAAAATCAACTTCACCCATAGCATCAAATAGCTGGAGCTGTTCCTCGCTGAGCAGACTCCATGCCATATGTTCCATATCTTCAGGCGAAATTAAATCCTTGTTCATAGCAAGCAATGAGCCATTTATTCTCAGCATCGGAGGATTCCCTACCGATAAATGCAAATCAGAAGCTTTTCTTTCATATGCCTGATGCAGTAAATCAAGCATCATCGATCTCCCATCCATATAATCCCCCTGCCCTAATCCACAACAGTCTCTCTGAGTACCTCCTGCAATGTGGTAATTCCTTGAACTACTTTATCCAAACCATCATCCATTAATTGAATCATGCCCTGTTTGGCGGCGGCTTCACGCAATCCATCCAAAGTACCTGATGAATTAATGAGTTCCCTGATCTCGTTATTTACGAAAAGCACTTCATGAATGGCGACTCGTCCGCGATAGCCGGTCATATTACAACTGCCGCAGCCTTTGCCGCGATACAATACTTCAGGATGCAAGCCGCGACTGTTCAAGAAGACCGTTTCCTGACCCGTTGGAACCGTTGGTTGCTTGCAATCATTGCACACCCTGCGAACAAGTCGTTGTGCGACAACTCCAATCAGTGACGATGCGATCAAATACGATTCAACACCCATATCCCGAAACCGTGTAATCGAGCTGACTGAGTCATTTGTATGTAATGTAGATAGTACAAGGTGACCAGTTAATGAGGCACGTATCGCGATTTCCGCAGTTTCACTATCACGAATTTCTCCAACCATGACGATATTGGGATCTTGCCGCAAAATGGAACGCAAGCCTGCTGCAAAAGTCATTCCGATGTTTGGATTGACTTGAACCTGATTAATTCCTTCCAACTGATACTCCACGGGGTCCTCAACTGTAATAATATTTCTCTCTTCATTATTCAGATGATTAAGTGCAGAATATAATGTCGTTGATTTCCCGCTTCCCGTAGGTCCTGTAATAAGCAATATGCCGTATGGCCGTTCAATCATTTCTTTAAACAATGCCATATTATGCTCATTAAACCCTAAATGGTTGATCGCTTTGAACCCTGTACTTAAATCGAGCAACCGAAGTACGATTTTCTCGCCATGAACCGTCGGCAACGAAGAAACTCGAATATCTACTAACTTAAAGTCTGCCTGGAACTTCATTCTTCCATCTTGCGGGAGGCGCCGTTCTGCAATATTAAGCTGGGACATGATTTTGAGTCTGGCTATGATATACCCTTGCATCTGCTTCGGAACTGTTCGTTCATTACGCAATATTCCATCGATCCGATAACGAATGGCAACTCCATTCTCGCCGGGATCGACATGTATGTCCGAAGCGCGAAGCTGAACAGCCTGCTGAATCATTTGATTAACCAGTCTGACTATAGGCGCATCCTCATCCGTAATTTCAAGCTCCCCGATTTCTTCCGGTGCCGATAAATCAACCATCATCTTCGCCATGGAATCTTGAAGCCCGTAATAGCGAGCCAATGCACGTTGTAGTTCATCCTTGCTTGAAATAGCCGGTTCAATCCGAAAACCTGTACTCATTCTGAGTTCTTCGATTGCAAAATAATCTAGTGGGTCCGCCATCGCAACCATAAGTCGGTCTCCATCTTTAAAAAACGGAATGACCTGGTAACGTTTAGCCATACTTTCGGGGATAATTTGAGTAATCGCTGGATCAATATGATACTTGAACAGGCTGACATGTGGAATACCCAGCTGAAATTCCAATACCTCGATAAGCTGCTGTTCTGTAATATACCCTTGGGAAATAAGCAAATCCCCCAATTTTTGCTTCGTCTTCCCTTGCTCACGCAACGCCTCCAGAAGTTGTTCTTCTGAAATGATAGCGCTTTCTAAAAGCAGATCGCCCAATCTCCTTTTGACAGCAACCATAGCATCAAACCCCATTTTCGTTAAAATCAAGTTTAAGAGAAAGGCTGTCAAACCTTAGAAAAAAATAGTTCTATATACCTAATAACCATCCAGAACTAAAAGCTGATTTCTCATTTGTATCAGACAATATTTAATATAATATATTGCAACTAAACTAGCTCTAACATACACTAATTATAATCCATACTTGAATTATTACAACATATTTCCTTAAATTTAGTAGTCTCAAAGTAATAAAAAACAGAATGCACTAATACATTTTCATCTAGGAGGTTAGAACTATGAAAAAAATGATTAAAAAAGTAAAGTTTTCATTCATTTTAATCATCTCTTTAATTGTTATGCTATTAAACCCGATAGCAGAACCATCCCATTATGCAAATGCTGCCGTACAAGTAACGATCAAAATGCTTGAAATAACAGAAACCGGTACATCCGATCTTTCCGGGCTATCCAATAGTAGTTTCAAGCTCGATTTAACAACCTACAGCATGAAGCAATTTGTTGCTTCCCGTGATTATTTGGACGGAAATTATGATGCTGTTTACATAGGGAAGGGAACCTATAGCAAAGCAGCAGCTCCCCAAGCTCTAAATACAAGCTCCCAACAGAATGATATAACTAATCTTAAAGCTACAGAGCTTAAAAACTATTTCGTCAATAAAGGTTTGCCTTTAATTGTATATAGCGACTCTACCAGCGGAGCTTTAAAACAATCGCCTAGTGGGAAGCTGCATACCTTCATTACTTCCGTCCAGAATAAAAGCAATGTCACCTTCGTTAACTCTTCTGAAATCAGCAATGCCACAACATTTGCCAACAAAACTTCCATAGTTACACAAGGAAACATCCGTCCGAAACTATCTATTACAGCTAAGCCAACTGAATATGCAGGCACCAACACAGTATACTTTCAGGACGACAAGCTCACCTATAATTACACTATCGGCAACGTCAATGACCTGAGCAATTTAGCTGTTAATTTATACATTGGAGTAGATAGTGCGCTTCCTTTCACTGCTGAGCAGATTGTAGCCTCTACCTCTGTTGAGTCTCATAATGGTACGATTTCCTACACCCTTCCCAAAGGGTATTCCGGGCCGAGATATTGGCGTCTTGAGCTGGTAAATCAGGCTAGCGGGCTTAAAGATGTGAAATCGGGCAGCTTCCGTTTTAAAGGCGAGACCAAAGTAATCAATGTACTTCAATTTAGAGGAAACAATAGCGGTAACGATAGCGGTCTGGATCAAGAGTTTAACTTCAATAATAGCTATCTCGTATCGATGGGTGATTATAATATTAAATTTACTGCCGAATCTATCAACAGCTTTAATGGACCCGGCGGTCCCGGCGGCTACAATAATCTGCAAAACTATGACATGCTCATTTTCGGATTTGCTCATGAATATAAAGAATTTGCTTTCATTGAAATTGAGGCTTCAAGAAATGCATTAACGAAGTATATAAATTCCGGTAAAAGCGTCTTGTTTACCCATGACACCTTCAATCCTTACAGCAGAGAGGGAAATCGGAGCGCCTATTGGAATAATTACAGAGCCATTGCAGCTATGATTGATCCGGCTAACAATATGGGCAACATCGATAACAGCTTTACAACAGGAACTAAAAAGGTCAACTCTGGCTTATTAACTGATTTCCCATATGCTTTATCGAATGATGTTACAGTGATGAGCACCCATGGTCAATATTACACTCTCAATCTGGAAGACCCTGCCGTTATTCCTTGGTACAATTTGTCTGGAGGCGGGCGTACAGAGGGTGATAGCTGGAATCACTATTATACCTACTCCAAAGATAATATCACGTTCACGAATTCTGGACATTCTGGACATACAACAGCAGGGTACACCGTAGCAGAGCAGCAGCAATTCGTTAACACGATGTATCGCGCTTTTATCGTAGCCAATCATGCTCCTGAAATCACGGTGTTCTCACCTGAAGAATACAACGCAACCAAAGATAATTTCATACCTGCTTTCAATGAAATCCCTGTACATTATCAGGTTGAGGATCTGGATTTAGGTGATACCCAACTTACTACATCGGTTAATTTTATTTACAATAATCAAACTTACAATAAAATACCTACCCGTAGCATCCTTTCAGGCGGCACGATCAACATGTCTTTCGACAATCCGCTTCCTAATGGCGGGGACTTAACTATCGAAATTATTGCAACGGATAGTAAAGGGGCACAGGCTAAAAAACAAGTCAAAGTAAAGATCAAGAAAGTAAACTCCAATCTGGAGCTGTCACGCAGCTTCTCAAGCAATGTGGTTAATAACAAAGTTGATACCGGTGCTAATGTAACTATGAATTATACGATTACACCAAAACCCATCTCGGGCAGCGGTTCATCTATGGACGTAACCAATGTTCAGTTCAGGGAGACACTTCCTCCAAATCTGGAGATCGTATCTTTGCCTGCCGGCTTCACCAAGACCGGAAATTTAACGGATGGATATATGATTTCAGGAAGCTTGAGCAATATTCAATATACGAAGAAGGGTACAGATACGTTATATACAGCGAACCCGGTTACTTTCTCTGTTACAGCTACACCGACCAAGCGGGGGTTCTATCCTTTAAATAACGCTACATTAACCTTTAGAGATGTAGGCCAATCATCGAATGGAACAATTCCGTTTCCAGCAACTACGTTAGAGGCAGTAACCAAGCTGACTTCACTTAGTTTAAATGACAGAACCATTTTAATCGGAGATTCCCTCAAATTGCTCCCGAACTACACACCTGAAGAGTTAACGGATGTCCCTTTTACCTGGTCATCGGATAACCCAAGTGTTGTCAGCGTAAGTAATACAGGAATCATTAACGGGATAGCGGAAGGTTCAGCCAGAATTACGGTCACGGCGTTAGACGGAAGCAACCTAAGTGCATCCGCTACGATCACAGTCGTTCAACCCGGACTGTATATTAACGGACCTGACGTAGTAGCCGTTGGTGAAAATATCACTCTAACATCCAGACTAATGACGGCGGATTACGAGCAAATCACATCCTATGCCTGGAGCATCACATCAGGCAGCAGCTATTTATCTGTCAGTCCGATAAATCAGGCTTCAACCACAGCAACGGGTACGAATAAAGGAACCGCTACTGTTAGACTGACTGTCACTACAAACCAGGGCAATACCTATACAAAGACAGCAACGGTTCAAGTTGTCAAAAAACTAACGAATCTTCGTTTGGATGGCACGACACTTTTAGTTGGAGAAAGCGCCACATTAACACCTCAATTTACACCTGCCGATGCGTCAAACCAGACGGTAAGCTGGGAAACAAGCAATGCCAGCCTCGTTTCGGTCACTCAAGATGGACGTGTTACAGGTGTAGATAGCGGCGATGCTACCATCACGATTCGATCACAAGACGGCAGCAATTTAACGGCTTCCGCTATTGTTCGGGTCATTCAACCAAATCCAACCTTTACAGCACCAGGCACCGTTGATTTAGGCACCTACTTTACACTGGATGCTGACATGCAATCTTCTGTGACAGACCCGATCGTGGGTTACAGTTGGAAGCTAGATACCACGGCATCCACAGGGGGTATCCTTGTAAATAGCCAATCCGGCGATAGTATTGAATATCGAGCTACCAAACAAGGTGTCGTAGTTCTTAAAGTAGTAGTGACCACTCAGCTTGGAAGAACTTATGAATCCGCTCCACAGAGCGTCACCATTAACCCGGTTACCTTAAAACTGCCTGATCGAATCATTATTTCAGTTAATGATACAAAAGACCTTTTCACTTCACTAAGCTCCGGTCCGGTATATGGTAAAGGAAATATTAGGGACTTCCTTGTATGGCATAGTAATAAACCAGGTGTCGTAAGTATAGATAACAGTACGGGAGCCATTGTCGCATTGAAAGAAGGAACTTCCAAGATTACGGTTCAATCAATACATGATTCCACTATATACACCGAAACTGAAATTATAGTAAAGAGAAAGTTTGACGACAGTAAAGGAAAATACTAAGTAAAAAAGGCATTACGCTAGCAAACAAATGCTGAGCGTAATGCCTTTTTATAACAAGCGTTATGGATTAGAAATCAATTTTCTACTTTTTACCTGCACACTTAACTTTTCAACCCGCGGCAAGGCAGACGATTGATTGTCAAAGAACTTATCGTAATACTCTATAACGAACCTGGACTTGTCTTTATCCAGCCCTTCTTGTGCACCTTGAAAGTTAAAGTCTACACCATGATCCGTAACATCACCGCGTACTGCATTAATGGTTAAAGTACCTTTTGAAAAGAAACCTCCATGTAGCCAAAAGACAGATCCTACACCAAATAGCTCTGCTGAATCGTCAGTGTAAAAGAACGCATCTAGTGTGTTTGGACCTCCAGAGGAATAGCTACCGTGATTATTCGGTGCATCAACACGGTTAATAAAGATCTTACCCTTGGAGATCATCATTAGCTGTTTACGATCATGATCATCGACATCTTCCATTCCTCGTATGATCGCATCCTGGAGGGTAGTTTTTCCTAATGTATAGATTGTTGCATCGACCAATACGTTCCCTGAAATGGTTACATCGCCACTTACCAATATGTTGCCCTTAATCTTTAAATCCTCAGGATCAGGATTATAATTCTTAATATTCAGATTTCCATTTACGATAAACCATTTAACATCGCTGCTGTTTATCCCTTGCTGTGCATCATTGTCAAACTCCAAAGCTTTATATTCGATACCGTCCAGTTCAAGGTTACCGTCATACAGCATGGAATCTGAGATATTACTAAATTGGCGTATATAATCGTTATAATCATCTAAATTATCATAGTAATCATCCATCTCACTCATATTGTCAAGATCAAGAGGAGGTGTTGGCTTTACTGGCTGTGCGGTCATTTTTGTTACACCATAGGATGCTAATTTATCAGAAAATGTAGTGGAATCACCAGATTTTATGGCATTTTTTATTTCCGTTCTGGCCAAGTTATTTCCTGTCGCTTCCGTAGCCTTATCAATAAACGTCTCCTCTACATCTATTGATACAAATTTCTCATTACTGCGAATTTGAATCTTATCCTCGGGGATACCTAACAATTCATCTATTGTCTTACTTGAACTTAAATAAGAAGTATAGTCATCCTCCTCACGATCCCCTATCATCCCCGTATGAACCTTAATCGCATTCAAAGACTGCACAAACACTTTATTGTCATCTTTCAAATCCAATCGAGGATACGCTGCTTCGGTCCACTTATCTATTGTAAGATAGTTGTAATCAGCCCAGTTATCAATCCTCAATTCTTTACCTGCATATATGCTGCCTTTAGGACTAAAAACCGACCCATTAATAATCACATCCTTCTCTGAGCCGAAGGCATAGTTCAGAAATTCTGGATAAGAACTAATGATAACCTCTTGTTGTAAAGTACGCTTCGTGTTATTTACTGTTGCTTCAGCAGTAAGTGTCACACTATAGCTAGTATGGTCTGGAGCAAGTTCCCGCGGTTCTGCTTTGATGATTTTCCCCTCAGCACCGTTGAGTCTTGTATTGGTAATTTTATCCTTAAGTTTATCCACTTCAGATTGCAGCATATCATAAGCTAAATCCTCAGGTCGCATCGCTTCTCCATCATATTGGGATACGAGATAAGCTACTGCTTCGTCCAGTGTTTTCTCCGCAAGATGAAGACTTTGGACATCATCCTCTCTCTTCTCCGTTCTCGTAGCCCCACCGATCGTAGCTGCCATTACAGCTGTTCCCAGTATCAAAAAAATAACGACCATGAACATCACCAGAATCAGGGCGTAGCCGCGTTCATTTCGGATCATATACGTTCCCCCCTAAAAACCGAATTTGCTATCCAGAGTAAGCTTTCCCTTGTTCCCGCCCTGTTCCTGATTCAGAGACAATAAGATGGTAATGGTTCCCGTACTGCACTTATTGGCATCTACACTTGTGTTGCTGCATTCCAATACAATGCTTGAGTTATTGGTTGTATCAGCAACGTCAACCGCTATATTCGAGCGGATATCAAATTCGTCAGAATCAATATACAGCTTACCTGTTGAGGAAACGTTATCTTGCTCAATGTAGATCCTCTTCGTATCCGAGCCAGCAATGAGCTCAATCCCCTGCTTATCTCCTTCATCAATCTTCTTGATGGTCACGGGTGCAAACGTATACAATTCATTGATTACGGTAGACATGAGAAGATCGGCTTCATCACGAAGCTCATTCTCAATCTGAATCTTTTGATAGGAGTTAATGCCAAAAGTAATGGCCGTAAATACAATCCCGGCTATAAGAGAAGCTAATGTTATCGCAGCGATCAGCTCAACCAACGTGTAACCCTTCTCAGAGCGCATCATTTTAACGGATTCTCTCACTGGTGATGTACCCCTCTACTTCGGTCTTATTGCGATTCCCTTCTCTCCCATCCTGCCGTTTCACTATAACTTTGATAGGAATCAGCAATTTAGCCATTTTTTTTGTATCTTCATTCGAACTGTTCAACATCGTATCCGAGTTATGTAAATCTCTTTGATATTCAATCGTCAGCGCATACTTTATATCGTTGATTTCAGGATGGAACACTCCTGATAGAGCGGAGGGATCGGTAACAAGTCCCTCTATATCGGAGCAGTCTGGTGTTTCCCCTACTAAATCACAAGCAATCACATCAGAAGGTGTCCCGTCGCTCTCGCTGTCTGGATTAAAATATTGTGCTATAGGGTAAAATGCCTGTTTCTCCATATACACAAGTGCATTCCGCGCCAAATTGACCATTACGGTCTTATTCTGATTGCCTTTTGCATAAGCCATAGAATTAACAAAAAACGCAGTCAGGGCTAATGTTACGACAGAAAGAATCACTAAAGCCGCCAATACTTCGATCAGGCTGAATCCAGATTCTTTGGTTATCTTGTTATAATGAAACTTTTCCATCGATCCACCACCCATCTACATCATAAGACTATTGAACTGATTCTATTTTACTATAGGCTTCATATATTTCCCATATCTATTTAACTGAAATTATATACGTGCGTTCATGCAGCTATTCTTAATTTTTAGAGGGACTTGTAATGGTATAAGTGCGTTTGAGCAGTTATTCCCGCCCATTCATCTCTTGGCTGGTTAAATAAGGGAAGTTATTTCCGCTATCTTGGTGCTAACAATCATTTTTCTGTGTTTCTAACCTCTGTCGAGTTTTTGTATATGTATTGTGCCTGATTGTCGATCAGCAGCTTATTTCCGGCATATATGCTGCCGATCCCGTAAGGCGAGCCATTAATTATGACATCATTCTCTGAGCCAAACGGCTTGATATCCACAATAATAATAGGACTTTTGATGTAAAATGGTTAAAATTAAAAGAACCT
>RCUU01000914.1_pt1 | contig 15199 bp, 13 predicted proteins | sample 2166211 | NCBI WGS metagenome assembly RCUU01 (sample SAMN09932620, study PRJNA488358) | compost metagenome | feature: garden; material: soil; isolation source: compost soil in phenylacetic acid-enriched culture | place: Germany: Experimental Botanical Garden Goettingen | collected 2016-01-27
GCAGCACACAGGCAAGCGGCTCAATTAATACCCCCGTCTCCCAGCTCATATGATCAGGAAGAGGGTGTGCAAACGTTTGTGCAGTAGTGTAAAAAAAAGTGAATGTCCCATTTCGATTCAAACCAGCAATGGGCATCCCATTTCCATCCGGGCCTACACATAAATGCGGCTGTTCCTTCAAGCAAAAATAACATTCATTACAGCTTAGATTGGGATCGATAACTACGCGGTCCCCCACCTTAACACGGTCAACATTTTCTCCGATTCCGATTACGGTCCCTACAGCCTCATGACCACGAATGATCCCTGAAACGCCTTCCTCTTTACCGGTTATGACCGCTAGATCTGTTCCGCAAATGCCTGTCATCTCAATTCGGATCTTAACTTCGTCCGGGGCTGCAATCTGCGGCTCTTCCCATTCGCAGAGCTCCAGCTTATGATTGGATGTCCACACCAGTGCCTCCATACGCATTCTTCCTTTCACTTTTTGGATTATCCATATTCGACCAAAATATATCATAACTACCATGTAAAAGTAAGGTGAATGTTGTCGAAAAATGTTAATAATTACATTTTTGTATAAATGACATATAAGTAAGCGCTTTAAATAATATAAAAACCTCCCCCTCGAACGCTTCGCTCAGGGTTACGCCATCTTTACTTGAAGATATAACAAAACGGCCTTAATCCAATTAAATTAGGACCAGGACCGTTTAATCGCGTTAATTGCTTTGTATTTCAATAATATGCTCTTATTGAGTCATTGAGCCGTCTCTTCATTTCATTGCGCACATGCTCAGGTTCAATGCATTGGCATTTATCCCCGAAGCTCATTAGAATTCCGTAACCATAATCATCTTCAATAAAATCAAAATAAGCATGGAATTGACCATTGCCGAGGGGAGTAATGTTCTCTTCTCCGCAATAATCCAACAACCTGTCTAGGATGGAATGATCTAGCTGCAATTTTATTTTTTGCATTTTCCTGGACATGGTATCTGTAAACTCTGAAAAAGCCGGAGGAATTTCACGCATAATGAAACGATCTTCCGTTCTCTCCAGTTCAGATATACGGGATAGCTTGAATACCCGGAATTGCTGCCGATTTAAACAATACCCGTGCACGTACCAATGATTTTCTTTCAATAACAGACGATGAGGTTCAAGGGTCCGCATGACCTTGTCTCCTTTAGCGCTTTGATACATAAAAGACAGTATGCTGCAATGCTCTAAGGCTGTTCGAATAACTTCAACTTTGGTCTGCAGATCATTGCTGCCCAGCCAAGCGGATAAGTCAAAAGAGATTTGGTTGGCTTTAAGCGTAATTTCATGCTGTTTATCCTCCGGGATAAAGCTTTTTACTTTGGCCAGGGTAGCAATGGTTTCCTCCCCGGATAATGTATTGGATATAAAGCCAAGCCCCATCAGTAGCGCGGTTATGTCCTTGACGGTAAAAAAACCTTTTTCTATCTTATACTCATTCATGATCCCAATGCCCCCTCCTACACCGGAGCTGGTCACAATCGGAATACCTGCTTGATTAATTGTTTCAATATCACGATAAATCGTTCTAAGTGAAACTTCGAATAGCTCGGCCAGCTCTTTTCCACCCATCTTCTCTCGTTGCAAGAGCAGCATAATGATAGCAATCATTCGTTCCAGCTTCATAATCATCCCCCTGAAATTTATATACTATGACTGACATAAAAGCTGTCAGCGATACATTGCTATACTAACTTTATCAAATATTAAGGAGGAACTATAATTGGATTACAAGAACGAATTTTACCACACATTGGACAAGACCAATGAAATTGCTCTAGCAACAGCGGTAGCAGGCGTACCCAATGTTAGGATTGTCAACTTCTGCTATGATGCCAGCAAGCCAGGAATCCTTTATTTTGCGACAGACAGGGAGAATCAGAAGGTGACGGAGTTTGCTCAAAATAACAATGTTGCCTTCACAACCGTCCCCTCTAACGGGTCTTCCGTACCGCATGCGCGCTCCAATCATGCAGTTGTACATAAGAGCCGGTACACCATAGATGAGGTCAAGGACCTGTTTATCCAAAAAATTCCGGGATATGATGAGACGCTCTCAGCTATTGGCGACACATTGGATGTTTTTGAAATCCACATTAAGGATGTTTTTGTCATCGTGGATTATGAGACTGCCGGACCGGTTTTTTTTGAAGTATAACACTGCCGAAAATGCAGCATCCATAAGAATTGTAAGAAACACCGGAGGTAGAGCGAGGCTACTGAAAAACATAGGATATACGGACTCAAGATAAGACCTTGTTACTTCGGAAACATCGGGACCACCAGACCTTGATTGACTGATTGATTATACTGAAAAAAAAGAGACAGCTTCCTCCAATAAAATAGGAAGCTGTCTCTTCATTTAGGGGCTTGTCAGCCAAGAAGCCAATTCTTCGGTCTGACTTAGAATACGGATAATGGGGGATTCATACTCCCTGTATAATAATGTTGGCTTCCTCTCTATATCATACAACGGTTTTAATCCGTATTCTCCTGCAGGGTAGTCTACCACTTATAAATGCCTTCTTTTATGCATTAAGGTAATTTGACCGGCTATGTATTCCGCACTATACTGGCCGCCATCCTTAATCCACCAAATAATAATTCCCAGTAGCGATGCTGTAATAATATCAACGGAAACTAACGCCTTACTAGGATCTATTCTTCTAGCATTTCTTCGTTCTTCGACAGACTTTTTTAGCAGGTTGGTCAAATGTTGTTTAAAGCCTTTATGCTCAACAAATATAGCAAAAATTTTGCGATGCTCAGAAAAACAACTTAAAAATGTGACTAACTGCTCCTTCTCCTTGTTGCTCTGCACTTGTAATAGCGGTTCAACCTTCATAGTCAGGTCATCAAAGATTTCATGTACGATCTGGCGCAATAAATCGTTAATATCCTCATAATGCAAATAAAACGTTGCACGATTCAATTCAGCACGAACGGCAATTTTTTGGACCGTCAATTGAGAAATCTCCACATTGTCGTCAGCCAATAAGGAGAAAACGGCGTTCTTCAGCATCTTTTTTGAGCGAATAGCTCGTGGGTCAACCTTTTTGTGTATAGACATTTCATCCCTCTATTATCGTTTATATGGGCTTTCATCAACTAATGTAGTCAATCTGTCGATTAGTCGACATTTTTAATAAAATTGCAAATAGGAATGCTGTTTAAATACTGATATGATTTATTTTATCGACACTATGTCGAAAAAGCAATGAAGAGAGGACTGCACCATGCAAGAAGACACTAAGAAAATAAATAAAGGGATTTTACTAACCATCTTAATCTTTGGTTGTTTCTTATCCACACTCAATCAGACACTTTTAAATGTGGCCTTAAGTAGTCTGATGGATGTATTTGATGTTACGGCAACAACCGTACAATGGATTTCCACAGGATTTATGCTCATCAACGGGATATTGATTCCGATTACAGCCTACTTAATGAAACGTTTTACAACACGTCAATTATTTATTAGCGCCATGTCATTTTTATTAGTTGGTTCGATCATTTGTGCAGCAGCACCGAGCTTTAGTCTACTCTTAATCGGACGGATGATCCAAGCTGCCGGAGCAGGCATTATAATGCCTCTCATGATGAGCGTTGTACTTGCGATCTTCCCCGTTGAGAAACGCGGCAGTGCTATGGGACTGCTGGGACTGGCGATGATCTTCGCTCCTGCCATTGGACCGACTCTCGCGGGATTTATTGTTGAATACCACTCCTGGCGCTGGTTATTTATCGGCCTTATCCCACTTGTCCTCATTGTTATTGCGTTGGCACTCAAATATTTAGTGAATGTATCCGAGACCTCTAAGTCGAAGCTTGATGTGGTAAGTGTTCTTTTATCAACCGTCGGATTTGGCTTAATCTTATATGGCTTCAGTAGTGCAGGCAGTAAAGGCTGGGACGATGCCATTGTAATTTTGACCTTAGGGGTCGGGATCGCTGTAACGGCCATATTCTGTATTCGACAAATCCAATCGGATGATCCACTGCTAAACCTGTCTGTCTTCAAAAATAAAATTTTCACGATGACGTCTCTTATTAACGTATTAATCACGATGATGATGTACGCAGATATGATCTTATTGCCTATTTATTTGCAGAATGGCCGCGGCTTTACAGCATTTGATGCAGGACTATTATTGTTGCCGGGCGCGCTCGTAAATGCCTTTATGTCCCCCGTCACTGGTAAATTATATGACCGTTTCGGTGCCAAGCCGCTGTTCATTATTGGGTTACTCTTTATTATTCCATCTATGTGGGCAGTAACTGATTTATCTGAATCGACAACGTATACGTATCTAATGATTCGTACCATTGGCCTGCGAATTGGATTAAGCTTCATAACGATGCCACTCAATACAGCCGGACTAAATGCACTGCCCAAAGCACTCGGCACCCATGGTACAGCAGTGAACAATACCGTTCGTCAAATTGCCGGGGCCATTGGTACTGCGGTCGTTATTACAATCTATACTGTGCAGGCCACAAGTCATGCAGCCACAGTGATGCAGACCAATCCCTCTACTACTCCTGAGATCCTTAAATCCCTTGCATCGATTCTTGGGGCAAGCGACGCCTATTACTTCATGATGATCTTATCCGTTGCTGCGTTTGTTATAACCTTATTTATGCCTATGAAAAACAAGCTTACCATTGAAAAGAAAGCAACCCTAGTCCGCGAGGAATAGTCTTCGTTGTAACCGGCCATTGCAGTGTATATGAAGAAAAGCCATTCCCTAAGGAATGGCTTTTTGCATGAACATGCCCAATGTGAACGGAATAACGTGCTGTGTCAAAAAAACAGCGAACAACTGTCCTTTTACACGTTCCTCATAGATCCTCATAGCTATTCTCAGCTCACCAGCTTACTCTTGCTTATATTTTTCTTTCAGTATACTGGAGCCGATTCCCCCACCAACCATGAAAATCAAAGAACCGAAGTTCCAAAAGAATGGCCCGCCATTTAATGTAATATCTAGCACCGTTACTTTGTTCAGAAATAGAACCAAGAGTTTGATCCCTAACAGCGCAAGACCTGCTATAACGAAAACATCAAATAGAAACTTTAATTTCGGGTGAGCCAATTTTCTGCTTTCATTTATCACCTTTTTGGTCAACTGCTCGTCGCTCCTTAGTAACTCATCGATAGTTACCCCAAAAAGATCGCTTATTTTAATAATGATTTCAATGCTTGGGTAGTTTTGACCATTCTCCCATTTCGAAACCGATTGTCTGCTAACAAACAGCTTCTCGGCCAGTTCTTCTTGTGACCAGCCTTTTTTATTTCTTTCCGCTTTTAACTTCTCCGCAAAGATCATAGCAGCAACTACCTTTCTGCAATTAATAAACCTATATTGGATGAATTGCATGCAGAAGTAAAGAACGCTTTAGTTGCAGCCCGCAACCCTAAGTTGCGGTCAATCGTAACATCCACAAAACTTGGCGCTACTTGATGTTGGCCTTACTCAAGCTTAATGACTTTTCCCTTTTTTACTTCTAATCCAATACAGAATGATTAATAAAATAAACCATAACGGAGTACACAATAAAGCCGGGCGTGTCTCTCCAGCGAACAGCATGATGATCAAGATTCCAGCGAACAATGTTAAGACAACATAATTAATCGCTGGTGTGAACGGTGCTTTGAATTTAGATTTCGCCTGTAAGTCTGGCCGGGTTTTCTTATACTTAATATGGCAGATGAGAACAACGCCCCACACCCATATAAAACAAATGGCGCTTACCGTTGTCACGATTCCAAAAGCCTGTTCCGGAATAAGTTTACTCAAAAGAGCCCCTACAGATATAACAAGTGTAGAAATGTATAACGAGTTGCCTGGGACATGGTTTTTATTCAGTTTGCCCAAATGTGATGATGCCTGGTCATTTCTACTCAAATTATAGAGAATTCGGCTTGTCGAGAACATCCCACTATTACAGGCGGAAGCAGCAGAGGTTAATACGACAAAATTAATAATCCCTGCGGCAATCGGAATCCCTACTAAGCTAAAGGTTTTTACAAAAGGACTCTCTGTCGGACTAAGCTCCGTCCAAGGGTTGATACATAGCAGAACGAAAAGCGCACCGACATAGAAAAATAGAATCCGTAAAGGAATTTTATTAATCGCCGATGGGATATTTTTTTCCGGATCTGCTGTTTCCGCTGCCGATACACCCACCAATTCCACACCCACATAAGCAAATACAACCATTTGAAAAGAAAATAGGAAGCCTGATATACCGTTTGGAAAAAAGCCCCCATGCTCCCAGAGGTTTCGTATCGTCACCGATCCGGCATCCGTCTTAAACCCTATAATCAGTAAAATAACCCCAAGGCCAATTAAGGCGAGAATCGTGATTACTTTAATCAAGGCAAACCAAAATTCGAGTTCTCCGAAACTCTTTACAGTTAATAAATTAAGTCCTAATAACACCACTAAACAGGCGATAGCAGGAACCCATTGCGGGATATCAAACCAATACTGTACATATACGCCGACAGCAATGACATCAGCCATAGCCGTCATAATCCAGCAAAACCAATAGGTCCAGCCGGTAATGAATGCAACCCGAGATCCAAGATAGTCTTCGGCAATATCCGTAAACGATTGATATCCCGCTTTAGATAACAGGAGCTCTCCCAGTGCTCTCATCACAAAAAAAACAGCGATACCCACGATTAAATACGTGATCATGATGGATGGGCCAGCCTTCTCTATCGCCTTACCTGATCCTAAGAATAATCCTGTACCAATGGTGCCGCCAATCGCGATAAGTTGAACATGCCGATTCGCTAGCTCTCTCTTTAATTCTGGTTGTGCCATACCTAGTTCCCCCTTGTGAATACTATAAATTGAAAATAAAAAAAGAGATTGGATGTCATCCAATCTCCTAGAGCGTAAGAATATCAAATAATATTTGCCCTGCTGATAGCGATCAGCATGACAAATAAATATTCAGTACTCTTCTGTCCTTTTGCCTGAGATTGTGAACCCTTCGGCGCCGCGGAAATTCCGCAGTCTCTCCAGAAGCTGCTCCTGCTAAAGTGTAATCCTTAGCTATCATAGCTCGTGAATTATGAAGTTGATAAAGCGGTAACGCAGTAAAGCTGTTCTGATATTCTAACATATTACTTGCGATGTGAGTGATTAATCAGTGATAAAAGTCTCTTAAGCTCCCCCCCTTCTATTTTGAACGCGGTTTATAATTAAGATTTTCCTACAAGATTCTATGCTGTCATGGTTACTTTTCTAAAGGTGCAGGGCGGATATCCATGATAAACTAACAATAATAAATGACTTTAATAGAGAAAGTGGAGATGCTTTATAATGCTGCATCTGAGCGAGCACATCCAACTGTGGAACCAAGTCCATATCCAAAATATAAATATTCAAAAATACATCCTTAAACCTGGGGAACGCAGCGCATTTACCTTTCAGTCTGGCAGTTTTTTCTGTATGAGCAAAGGTAATGCATTGATTATGTTGAATCAGCGCACCTACTCTATGAACGATCTGCATATTATTCATTCGCCTAAAAAGAAATATTGCGAGGTAAATGCAGGTGTAAACGGGGTTGAATATAGCATCCTTGGCTATGAAGCTGATCTAGGGAATAGGCTGACTAAAAAACAGCTAACGATGTTGGACAAATTTAATCCTTTTGAGGCAGTTTACCATCTGACGCCTAACCAGCCAGTGGCACTCTATGAGCTGCTGTCCAAAATGCTTGAATTAAGCCAACTTCAAGAGCCATCAGCATCCTTACAATTTAAAGCAGCGTTCTATCAATGGATCTCCCAGGTCATCGAGCAATATCATGCTAGAACTCCAGTATCCAAAACGATAAGTCCAGCCGAACTGGTGACTATGACTCTGGAGCATATGCTCAAGCATTTTGCCGCACCACACACACTGGATACCTTAGCCGCTGCCATGAACAGAAGCCCTGGTCATCTCTCAAATTGTTTCAAACAAGTCCTGAATCGTGGCCCTATTGATTGCCTGATTCGTCTGCGGATGCGGAAGGCTTGCGAACTACTCACCGGGACCAAGCTTCCCTTACATATGATTGCCTCTGCAATCGGATACCGAGATGTTTACTACTTCAGTAATGCCTTCAAAAAACATAGGGGGATGTCCCCGCTATCGTACCGTAAGCTTTTTAATGAGGAGGATATTACATTACAGGCAGGGAGAAATCCTATTGTTGACCCTAACCAGATATGCTATATTCCTATCTATGATAATGATAATTATTATCAATATAAGGATGGGGGATCGGAATACATGTTTAAAAATTCAAAAATGGTGCCGGCCAGTCTGCTACTTGCCTTTGGTCTGCTGCTTGGTGCTTGTGGAAGCGCCAATACGATGAACAACACAAACTCTAGCGTTTCTGATCATACAGCTCAGTCCCAGGGGACTTCAGCAGTAGCGAGTACCACAACTGACAATACGACTACTGAAGGCACACGGCTTGTGGCAACATCTATGGGAGAGGTCGAGGTGCCGGATAAACCTCAGCGGGTGGTAACCGACTTCTATCTGGGTTATTTGTTGGCGCTCAATGTCAAGCCTGTGGGCAGTAACGGTATGTTTATGGAAAATCCTTATTTTTTGAAGGCGCAAATTGAGGGAGTTACTGATGTTTCCGACAACTTGGAGGCTATTGTGTCAGTCAATCCCGATCTTATTGTTACAGGAGATTCCAAAAAATATGAGACCTATTCCAAAATTGCCCCAACAGTTTACCTTGAAAATAACACCAACGTCCGTGAACAGGTAAAGCAGTTAGGCGTGATACTGGATAAGCCAACAGAGGCTGCGGCCTGGCTGGTAGAGTTCGAGGAGAAATTAGCCGATGCCAAAAAACGGGTAAGTGCCTTATTAAAAGAGGGTGAGACGGTTACTGTATTTGACGGAGGCATCCTTAAAGAAATCACTCTTTACGGAGATGCCTATACCGGAAAAACGATTCACGGCGAATTGGGCATGCCCATGAACGAAAATGTGATACAAGACATCGACCCAAAGGTGGGTTGGTTGAATATTTCCAGCGAGTTGGTCAGTAAGTATGCAGGGGATCATATTTTTATGGCAGTGGACACCAAAAAAGAAACGTTTGATTATGCCAATAACCCACTCTGGGGAGCACTAGCTGCAGTCAAAAATAACGAGCTTTATGAAATTGATGGCTACCGCTTCTATTTCTCAGATCCTATCTCAGTGATGCAACAAATTCAAGATATAGTCGAAATGATGGAAGAACGCGCTAAAACCAATGCCGCAAAATAAATAAGATTTGCCTATACCGCAGCATTAATCTAGCAATCCCAAATTCAAGGGGCTATTCCTTAGATATCTTTGGAATAGCTCCTTTTATCAATTAATTGTCCAATTTGTGATCATTGGACAAGCAGTTTGCTTTAACGCTCACAACTGCTTCCTTCACAAGAATTTAAAGTAAGCCTCATGAACATACTACTTTCTGAAAAGCAAAAAACTAAAGGAGTATGCTGATGAAAGCCGCTGTCGTAAAGAAATTCAAAGAAAAGTTAGAGCTACAAGATGTACCTAAACCAAAACCCGGACACAAAGAAGTCCTTGTCCACATTCAGGCATGCGGGGTGTGTCATACTGATTTACACGCTGCTCATGGCGATTGGCCTGTCAAACCGAAGCTGCCTCTTATTCCGGGACATGAAGGTGTAGGGATTATTGAAGAAGTAGGTGACGGGGTTACACACTTAAAGGTAGGAGACCGAGTTGGCATTCCATGGCTGTATTCAGCCTGCGGTCATTGCGAATATTGTCTGACAGGTAGAGAGACCCTTTGTCTGGATCAGCAAAATTCCGGGTATTCCGTGGATGGCGGATATGCAGAATATTGTGTAGCAGCTGCCGATTATGTAGTGAAAGTTCCTGATAATCTAACCTTCATCGAAGCTGCACCTTTATTTTGCGCTGGCGTCACGACCTATAAAGCTTTGAAAGTATCGGGTGTAAAGCCAGGTGAATGGGTAGCGATTTTTGGCATCGGTGGGCTGGGGCATCTTGGCGTACAATATGCAAAAGTGATGGGAATGAACGTGGTGGCCATCGATACGTCAGATGAAAAGATGGAGCTAGCAAAGCAACTTGGTGCAGACAAAACCGTGAACGCATTAGAGGAAGATGCAGCAGACTGGATACAAAAAGAAATCGGCGGAGTGCATGGTGTCGTTTGTACAGCGGTTGCGAAAAAAGCATTCGACCAAGCCTATCGTGCTATTCGTCGCGGCGGCACCTGCGTTATGGTTGGACTGCCTCCTGAATCCATGGATGTTCCGATCTTTGATACGGTATTAAACGGTACAAAGGTAGTCGGTTCGATTGTCGGGACTCGCAAAGACTTGCAGGAAACATTACAATTCGCTGCGGAAGGAAAAATCAAAACTATTATTGAGACCCGTAAATTAGAGGATATTAATGAGATCTACGACCTTATGTTAGAGGGCAAAATCAATGGTCGAATTGTCTTGGACATGACGAAATGATCAAGAATTTTTATCAAAAATTCAAAAAGTAACCCGCAAAGAGATGACTTCTGATTCGTCAGGAGTCATCTTATTTAATGCCCACTGGTATCGCTCGGAGTTATAGTAGGCAAAATATTCCGACACACAAGCCCTGGAATTTTTAATCATTGTACACATGATAGTTTATTGGCGAAAGATTGTATGAATCTTTTGTATTAGAATAATATAATGGTGAAATACCATACGAAGGAAGAGAGAAATATGTACACGATCAGCAGATTTTCTCAGCTTTGCAAAATGAGTGCACGCATGTTACGACACTATGATAAGGAAGAACTCTTAAAACCAGTACATGTAGATACAACGAACGGGTATAGATACTATGAGAAGAGTCAATTAGAAACAGCATTACGGATCAAGAAACTGAAAGAATATAGATTCTCCCTGCCGGAAATTAGAACGATCCTTCAGACATCAGACAGGGAATTGCTGTCTGGATTGATTCACTCGAAAATCAATGAATTATCAAATGAGATGAATAGTTTTAAACAGATTATTGCAGAAATGCATGAGATGATTGAAGACAAGAGGAATTTTGTTCCAGGAGAAAGAAGATCTTATGATATACTGCTCGGCATGAGAAACGAGATACGTGTCCTAAGCCAAAGAGTGAAGATGAAGATTGACAATATGGACAAGTATATAGATTCCCTATACGAAAAAGCAGAAGAGAGTAATATTCACTTATTTGGTGTTCCGTCTGCTATTTTTTTTGATGAAGAATATACCCCAGATCACAGCGATATTGAATTGATGATCCCGATCGTACATCGAAATGACGAAGATACATCCTGTGATTGGCAAATAAAAACACTCCCCGTAAAGTTTATTGCTACTACTTTGCATATCGGAAGTTATGACTATATTGGATACGCACATATGGCACTTGAAGAATGGATAGAAAGCAATGGATACTTCTTGAGTGGGGCCCCTTATGAAACCTACTTGAAAGGTTCAGAATGTGATTGTCCTGTGGAGGAGTATGTGACACAAGTCTGTTTTCCCGTCATCAACGAAGCTAGACAATAATTTCTTGACCTTGACACAATGTTAAAGCTTATTCTACTACAAGAGAAAGCAACTAGAACTTAAGGAGATTTGGACATGAATAAGATGATTGTGTTGTGCACTGGGGCTTTATTAACGGTTGGGATCTTATTAGGGTGTACGCAAAGTAAAGCGGATGAGGGTCAAAACATGAAAAAACAAAATGTAGGCTACACCATGCCTGATGAGAGCAGCAAGCATGAAGGTACTTGGTTGCAATGGCCCCATAACTTTACCTATGGTAATGGTCATAAAGAAAAGCTTGAATCCATTTGGATCGAGATGGCGAGCGCTTTAAGCGAAGGGGAAAATGTTCATATTATGGCATATGATAAATACGAAAAAGAATATATTTATGATCTTCTATATGATGAGGGTATAAATATGGACAAAATCGACTTCTACATTATTCCTACGGACGATGTATGGGCAAGAGATACAGCTCCGATTTTTGTATACGACAAAGATAAAAATCTTAAGCTTATGGACTGGGGCTTTAATGGCTGGGGCAAGAAAACTCCGTATAAAAAAGATGCCTCCATTGCGAACAAACTAAGCAAACAGTTGGGTATGGAACGCATCGATCTCAATGAAGTCATACTTGAAGGTGGCGCATTTGAATTAGATGGTAATGGTACGTTTTTATCGACACGTAGTGCGGTTACGAATAAGAATAGAAATCCAAAATTATCAGAAGCAGAAATTGAAGAAGTAATAGAACAAAATCTTGGTGCTACGCATTTTATTTGGTTAGATGGTGTGCCAGGTCTGGATATTACAGATTTCCATATTGATGGTTTTGCTAAGTTTTATAATAAATCTACACTGATTACTATGAAAGAAGAGGATTTAGAAGAATGGGGCGTCCCAATCAAGGATATTAACACATTACTGAACGCTAAGAATGCCTTTGACAAGCCTTATCAGGTTGTGTATTTACCAATTACCAAAAACAATGTTGTGTTAGATAACGGAAAGAATTTGGGGTACAGTGGTTCATATATCAATTATTACATTGGAAATACCGTTGTATTAGTTCCAAATTATAATGATCTTAATGACAAAATTGCAAATGATGCAATTCAGAAACTATACCCTGACCGTAAGGTTATTGGAATTGACGTGAGAGAACTTTATAAAGATGGGGGTATGATTCATTGTGTTACACAACAACAACCCGTCAATTTAAAATGATCGTGTTTAATTTGCTTGGAGGCCTTCGCATAGGAGGCGTCCGCTTCTTCCCAAAGCGTTAGGTATCGTTTTCAACCATATGGTATAGGCGACTTTTTTGATTCCCACCCGACAAGAAGTAGCTTCCTTTCATATTCCGCAATCTAAGTATCCTGATTTAAGGCAATTGCAACCTCATCCTAAAGTAAGGTTCTTAGCATCTTTTAAGTTAACATTCTTGAAAATTACCTTTACAATTGTTTTCTCGTTAGGTTTTGAAGAAAAAGATAACTCTGCATGATGCTTCTTAGCAATCTGCGCACATAATGCGAGTCCCAATCCATTTCCCCCTTCTTTTCTACTTCTTGCCTTATCTACTCTATAGAATGCTTCTGTCACCTGAAGGAGCTGCTTCTCTGTCATTCCCTTTCCGTTATCTTCTACTTCGATAATTTTTTTCTCTTTTTCATAATAAGCTCTCATCGTAATCGTACCTTTTGTGCTACATGCCTTTATTGCATTGTCTACTAAGTTCACAACCATACTTTCTATTAAATCTCCATTTCCTTTTATTTCTTTCAACTCATTGTAATATACTAATTCTATTCCTTTTTCTTTGAGCTTAATATTTTCGGTTTGATGAATTTTTTTAAACAACTTTTCTATATCAATGGATACCATTTCTATTTCTTTTTCTTCTCGTATTATTACCAGTTCCAATAAACTTTCCGAAATATTTTTCAACCTTTTACTCTCTGATAAAATATAATTGGTTGCAGCATACTTATCTTCCTCACTTAAATGCGTCTTCTGCATATATTCAGCATATCCATAGATTGCAGTTAATGGAGTTCTTAATTCATGTGCCAAGTCATCTATCAATCTCTGCTTGTCTCTCGCATGGTTCTCAAGCTCTTCCATCTGATGTTGAATTTTATCCGACATCGTATTAAAACTTTGTACAACCTCTGCGATTTCTTCGCCACCCCTAATTTCTAGCTTTTCTTTGTATTCACCATTGGCAATCTTATTTGAAATACATGAAATTCTTTCAAGTGGTTCAAAAAGATACTCTAATAAAATATACAAGCATATACTTAAAACGCCTGAAAATATTATACTTGCAATAAATAAAGAGTTATTCATCTTTTCCCACTCTTTTACTGTATCTGTTATGTCTGCATAATAGACTAATGCATATTTGCTATACTGCTCTGGTAAGTTCCCATGTACTTGTATGTATTTCCTTCCATTTCGGGTCACAACATTTATCTCCGTTATATCTTTTTCTTCATTTATTTCATTATTATTTAATGTTGCTTCTATAGGTAAACTGGAATATATACTCACTTTATCTTTATAAATCTGCAAATAAATTTTTTGAACTTCATATTGCATGGTATACGAATCATAAGAACGAGCAATAGCATCATCTATTTCATAACCTCTATTTTTCATAGCCATTATGTCTTTAGTCATACTATTTACTAAAAAATAATGCTCTCTTAGATAGCTCCTCTTAATGCCTGAAAGGTTATGTTTTGTATTAACAATACTAAATACCATAATCCCAATATTAATAAACAATAGAAATAATACCAAGGTCCATATGTAGGTTTTATTTTTCATACTACACCTCTAACCGATAACCTAGTTTATACACTGTTACAATTCTTTTCTCCAACCCGAGCTTTTTTCTAAGCTTCTGTATATGAACATCTACCGTTCTTGTTTCTCCTATAAATTCATATCCCCATACTAACTCTAAAAGCTTCTCTCTTGATAAAGCAATGTTTCTATTTTTTATGAGGACCTCTAATAGCTCAAATTCCTTAGGTGTATATTCAACTACTTTCTCCTTCAAAAAAAGCTTTCTACTATGAAATTCAACTCTAACATCATCTATTACAAATATATCTTCATCCTTCTTGGTTCGTCTTAATATAGCTTCTACTCTTGCAAAAAACTCTAACATTTCAAAGGGTTTTGTCAGATAATCGTCTGCTCCCATGACAAGCCCCTTTACCCGATCCTCTACGCTGCTTCTAGCCGTTAAAAGAATAGTAGGAATACCTTTTACTTGTTCCAATACCTCAAACCCATCCATTTCAGGTAACATAATGTCTAATACAATTAAATCAAAACTTTTATTTTTTATCATTTCTACGGCTGTCTCACCATCCATAGCCAAATAGCAGGTGTGCCCTACCAAACTTAAGTTTCTCCTTATTAATTCATTAATTGCCTCTTCATCTTCTACTACTAGAATATCTGCCATGCTTTTCACCTCATCATATTAAACAACTAATATCCTTTTACACTTGAAATCTGTACTTAGGTATACTA
>RCUU01000916.1_pt1 | contig 15167 bp, 13 predicted proteins | sample 2166211 | NCBI WGS metagenome assembly RCUU01 (sample SAMN09932620, study PRJNA488358) | compost metagenome | feature: garden; material: soil; isolation source: compost soil in phenylacetic acid-enriched culture | place: Germany: Experimental Botanical Garden Goettingen | collected 2016-01-27
TTTTTGCACTCCCGAGGAAAAACTGCAATAGTGCAGTTATTTTCGAGAAAGTCGCTCGTCATGGGCGAAAGCCTGCAAAAGTGCAGGTAATTTTTTTCGATTCGGTGTATATGAAGCGTTTGGGCCTCAAAAGCCTGCACTTTTGCAGGTATTTTGATAAATCGGCAGTCAGCTTCTCGAATAACTGTATTTTTGCAGGAATTAGCGAAGAGGTGACTTACCCGTATGTATCCTGTAACACGCTCCAAATTCTAGACCGTTCGGCACCAACCGGACGGTTTTCTCATACGCTTAACCACGAATATTTTCCACCTCACACGCCCACACTGAAAAGGACAACGCATCCCCCTTGGCAAATCATTAAATTATGGTATAATGTTGATAAAGTCAAAGAAAGTCAAAGTCAACTAAAAACGGAAATCGTTTATTTTGGCGGGACTTGACGAGCAAGAATGAAATACCGCAAAGTCGCAACAAGAGATTCACGTGTGGAATAATGGAGGATGAGTGATGCGTAATATCTCCGATATCATTGAGAAATATCTCAAGAGTATTTTGCATGAAAGTCCGGAGGGGACTATAGAGATTCAGCGTAACGAACTTGCCGACCAATTTTCCTGCGTGCCGTCGCAAATCAATTATGTCATCAGCACCCGCTTTACTCTGGAGAAAGGGTACCTGGTCGAGAGCAAACGCGGCGGCGGCGGTTACGTTCGGATTCGGCGAATTCAACTGCCAGGTCCAACGTCGCTGCACACGCATTTGCATGAAACGATCGGTGACGAGATCGGGCAATCCGCGGCGGAAGGGTTGATTTATCGCCTGGAGGAAGCCCGCTTTTTGACCCCTCGGGAAGCTGCCTTAATGCGCTCGGCGGTATCCCGCGAAGTGTTGGCGATCAAGCTGCCCTATCGCGACCAGATCCGGGCTAGGATGATGAAAGCGATGTTAATCTCTTTGTTGAGTTAGCAACATCAATATCAAGGAATACAGGTATAAGGATCTGCTGTCTTAGTCTATCCCGTAAGGAGGGACGTGCGATGCAATGCCAAGAATGCGGCAAACGCCCGGCAACCTTGCATTTTACGAAGATCGTCAATGGCGAGAAGACGGAGTTTCATTTCTGTGAAAGTTGCGCCAGGGAAAAAGGGGAGCTGATTCCAGGCACTTCGGGCGGCTTTTCGATTCATAACCTGCTATCGGGCTTTCTCGATTTGAGTCCGTCGAACAAAGGTCAAGTTTCCGGGCCTAGTACGCCAGAACATCTGCGCTGCGAAGAATGCGGCATGACGTATTCCCAGTTTAGCAAAATCGGACGTTTTGGATGCAGCTCGTGCTACAAATATTTTAACGATCGTCTGGATCCTTTGTTTAAGAAAGTGCATGGGAATACCGTCCACGTCGGGAAAGTCCCGAAACGGACCGGCGGTCACATTCAAGTGAAGCGTAAGCTCGATGATCTCCGCCGTGAGCTGCAGTACCGGATCCTCCAGGAGGAATTTGAGGAGGCTGCGGCGCTGCGGGACCAAATTCGCGAGCTTGAGAAGAACATATCCGCAGAGTAGGAGGGATGCAGGGTGACCAATCTCCGTTTTACTGAACAGCCGCTTAGCGAATGGATGAGCCAAGAAGGCAAAGAGTCGGATATCGTGATGAGCAGCCGGGTACGGATCGCCCGCAACGTGCTTCATCAACCCTTCCCGATGTTGGCCACCAACACGCAATCGGAGGAGGTGCTGAAGCTGCTTCAGGAGGTTCTGGACGACGAACAGCTTCAGGCTCAAGGCCAACTGTACCCGATCCTCCTTGCGGACTTGGATGAACTGGATAAGCGGGTGCTGGTTGAGAAGCACTTGATCAGTCCCAACTTAGCGAACGACTCCAGAAATGGGGCGGTCTTCATTAGCGAAGATGAAAGCCTCAGCATCATGGTTAATGAAGAGGATCATTTGCGCATCCAGTGTCTGTATCCGGGTCTGCAAGTCCAAGAGGCTTGGGAAAAAGCGACGGCGATCGACGACATTTTTGAATCGCATGTGGATTATGCTTTTGACGACCGTCGGGGTTACCTAACCAGTTGTCCGACGAATGTGGGTACGGGGCTTCGCGCTTCAGTCATGATGCATTTGCCGGCCTTGGCACTGACACAACAGATCGGCCGCATTTTATCCGCGGTATCGCAGGTCGGTTTAACCGTCCGCGGGATCTACGGCGAAGGCAGCGAGGCCATGGGCAACTTGTTTCAAATCTCAAATCAGATTACACTAGGACAAAGTGAAGCTGAGATCATCGAAAATTTATATGGCGTGGTGCTGCAGATCATTCAGCATGAGAAGACGGCAAGAGAAAAGCTGATCGGCGAATCGCGCCTGCGGATGATGGACCGGGTCATGCGTTCTTACGGAATATTGTCACAGGCGTACATCATCGACTCGAAGGAAGCCGCTCAGCGGTTATCCGATGTCCGGCTTGGCGTAGACTTGGGGATTATCGAAGGCGTGTCGGCGCAGGCGCTCAATGAACTAAACGTGCTGACGCAGCCTGGATTTTTGCAAAAAAAATTCAGTGGCAGTATGTCCCCAGGGGAAAGGGATATGTACCGCGCTAAACTCATTCGAGAGCGCATGGGGAAATAACGAGAGGACTACTATGGAGGTGTAGGAGAAGATGATGTTTGGAAGATTTACGGAACGTGCCCAAAAGGTACTGGCGTTGGCCCAGGAAGAAGCCGTAAGGCTGGGACATAACAATATCGGGACGGAACATGTGCTGCTCGGATTGATCCGTGAGGGTGAAGGCATTGCCGCCAAGGCGCTGATCGGATTGGGTCTGGGACTCGAGAAAATACAAGACGAAGTGGAAACGCTGATCGGCCGTGGACAGGAACAACCGACCAATATCGCTTATACGCCGCGCGCCAAAAAGGTCATCGAGCTGTCCATGGATGAAGCGCGTAAGCTCGGCCATACTTATGTCGGTACGGAGCATATTTTGCTCGGCCTGATTCGTGAAGGGGAAGGCGTAGCCGCCCGTGTACTGAATAACCTCGGCATCAGCCTGAACAAGGCGCGCCAACAAGTGCTGCAGTTGCTGGGCAGCAGCGAAGCGGTGTCCAGTCATCATGGAACCCCAACTAACGTGAACACGCCGACACTGGACAGCTTGGCTCGCGACTTGACGGCTTCGGCCAAAGAGGGCAATTTGGATCCGGTCATCGGCCGCAGCAAAGAGATTGAACGGGTGATTCAGGTGCTGAGCCGCCGGACGAAGAACAATCCGGTGCTAATCGGGGAACCTGGCGTCGGGAAAACGGCCATCGCCGAAGGTCTTGCACAAAAGATCATCAATAACGAAATTCCAGAGACGCTACGCGACAAACGCGTGATGACGCTGGATATGGGCTCCGTCGTTGCCGGTACGAAATACCGCGGCGAATTTGAGGACCGCTTGAAAAAAATCATGGACGAAATTCGTCAGGCCGGCAATATCATCCTCTTTATCGATGAATTGCACACCCTGATCGGGGCTGGCGGCGCGGAGGGCGCGATCGACGCTTCGAATATCTTGAAGCCAGCGCTGGCCCGCGGCGAGCTGCAATGCATCGGCGCTACCACGCTCGACGAATATCGGAAATATATTGAGAAAGACGCGGCACTGGAACGTCGGTTCCAACCGATCACGGTGGATCAGCCATCGGTGGATGAAGCGATTCTCATCCTGCACGGGTTGCGCGATCGTTACGAAGCGCATCATCGGGTGAAAATCACCGACGAGGCGATCGAGCAGGCAGTTAAATTGTCCGACCGTTATATTCAAGACCGGTTCCTGCCGGATAAAGCGATTGACCTGATCGACGAGGCGGGTTCGAAGGTAAGGCTGAACTCGTATACGGTACCGCCGAATCTGAAGCAACTGGAGAGCCGTCTGGATGATATCCGTAAGGAGAAGGACGCTGCGGTGCAAAGCCAGGAATTTGAGAAAGCGGCTGCGCTGCGCGATACGGAGCAGAAGATCCGTGAAGAGCTGGATATTACCAAAAATCAATGGAAAGAAAAACAAGGACGCACCGATTCTGAAGTGACGCCAGAGGATATCGCCCAGGTGGTCGCCAGCTGGACGGGGATTCCGGTCAACAAGCTGAAGGAAGAAGAAACCGAACGCCTGCTCAATATGGAGAGTATCCTGCATGAGCGCGTAATCGGTCAAGAAGAAGCAGTTAAGGCGGTCAGCCGGGCAATCCGCCGGGCGCGCGCAGGCCTCAAGGATCCAAAACGTCCGATGGGCTCCTTCATCTTCTTAGGTCCTACGGGGGTTGGTAAAACGGAGCTGGCCCGCGCATTGGCGGAAGCGATGTTCGGCGACGAAAACGCCGTAATCCGCATTGACATGTCCGAGTACATGGAGAAACACTCCACGGCACGACTCGTTGGTGCGCCTCCAGGATATGTCGGGTACGAAGAAGGCGGGCAACTGACCGAGAAGGTTCGCCGCAAACCGTATTCCGTTGTTCTGCTGGATGAAATCGAGAAGGCACATCCGGAAGTGTTTAACATTCTGCTGCAGGTATTGGAGGATGGCCGACTGACCGACTCCAAAGGCCGCGTAGTCGATTTCCGTAATACGCTGATCATCTTGACCTCAAATGTCGGCGCCGAAGCCATCAAACGAAATACGCGTCTTGGCTTCACCGCCGTGCAAGATTCCGGTGCGGATTACGACAACATGAAGGGCAAAGTGATGGAAGAGCTGAAGAAGAGCTTCCGTCCCGAATTCCTCAACCGGATCGATGAGATCATCGTTTTCCATTCGCTCGAGGAAGCGCATATCGGCCAAATCGTCACGCTCATGGCCGAAGAATTGCGTAAACGCCTGCGCGAATATGACGTCGACTTTACCTTGACGGATAAGGCGAAGGAGTTCCTGGCTAAAGAGGGCTACGATCCTGCGTATGGAGCACGTCCGCTGCGTCGGGCGATCCAGAAGCATATCGAAGACCGTTTGTCCGAGGAGCTGTTGACCGGTAACGTCAAGAAGGGCGACTCGCTAACGATCGACGAAGAGAACGGCGCCCTGAAGGTGGAGCGTACGGGAACTTACGTAAAAAATGCGTAACGTGAATAAAAATTGTTGGTAAATCCTACAAATCCGTAACGTTTAAGCCGATGAAATAAGTTAAAGGCAGCTTCCAAGGCGATGCTTTGGAAGCTGCTTTTTTTATCCCGCCACTCCTGGCGGCAGCGCTCGGATCACTTTCGATAAACCCGAAAGGATGGTAAAATTTTAGGTACCATAACGAATACGGTGTCGGCTAGGTCTGTCAAATTTTGCAGTGGCGAGAAGGTGAGATAAATGGTTAAAGTAAAACATAAGTTTTTCTGCTCCGAATGCGGCTATGAATCGCCTAAATGGTACGGAAAATGCCCGGGGTGCGGCGCGTGGAACTCCATGGTGGAAGAAGTGGAGAAAACCGTCAAAACGCAAGGGATGAATTCCGGGATATTTCATGCGAAAGAAAAGCCGCAGTCAATCATAAATATAGAGAGCGGCAAAGAACCGCGGATCCAAACGGGGATCGGGGAACTGAATCGAGTACTCGGCGGCGGCGTTGTGCCGGGCTCACTGGTCCTGGTCGGTGGGGACCCCGGGATCGGCAAGTCGACTTTGCTGCTGCAAACTTCACATGAAATGGCCCGCTCTGGTCTGAAGGTTCTGTATATCTCAGGCGAGGAATCCGTTCGTCAGACGAAGCTGCGGGCGGAGCGGCTCGGGACATTGTCCCCGGAGTTATTCGTTTTGTGTGAGAGCAGTATGGACGGAATTGAAGAAGCGATCGACGAAGTAAAACCCGATTTTTTGGTGATCGATTCGATCCAAACGGTCTATTTGCCCGAAGTTACCAGTGCCCCCGGCAGCGTATCGCAGGTACGTGAATGTACGGCGCGGTTTATGCGAATAGCCAAAGGGCAGGGGATCGCTACGGTACTAGTCGGTCACGTGACCAAAGAGGGAGCTATCGCCGGACCTCGTATGCTGGAGCATATGGTCGACTGCGTACTGTATTTCGAAGGTGAACGTCATCATTCCTACCGGCTCCTACGGGCGGTTAAGAATCGCTTTGGTTCGACCAACGAAATTGGGATTTTTGAGATGAACGAATCCGGACTGGCGGAGGTGGCGAATCCGTCGGAGCTGTTTCTATCCGAACGCCCGCTCGGCGTGGCGGGTTCGACCGTCGTCGCCAGTATGGAGGGGACGCGCCCGATGCTGGTCGAACTGCAAGCCTTGATCGCGGCCACCCATTTCCCTTCACCAAGACGAATGGCAACCGGCGTGGACTATCAGCGGATGAACTTGATCCTTGCGGTGCTCGAGAAGCGAATGGGCCTATTCCTGCAAAATCAGGACGCTTACGTCAACCTGGCTGGTGGAGTGAAGCTGGACGAACCGGCGGTCGATTTAGCGATTGCGGTTAGCGTCGCTTCCAGCTTCCGTGACCTGCCGACCAAGCCGTACGATGTGTTTTTCGGAGAAGTTGGCTTGACCGGCGAAGTTCGGGCGGTCTCCCGGGCGGAGCAGCGCGTAAAGGAAGCGGCCAAGCTCGGCTTTAAACGGGTGATTTTGCCGGAGAAAAGCATGAAGGGGTGGAAGGGACCGCAAGAGATTCAATTGATTGGCGTAAATACCGTTGCAGATGCGCTAGCTGTTGCGTTAGATTAGGGGGCATTGAGATGAAGGAAACTACCCAAGCAGAGAAAATGAACGATTTGTTGAGGCTTGTTGCGCCGGGGACGGCTTTTCGCGACGGCCTTGAAAACGTGCTGCGGGCTAAGACCGGGGGCCTGATCGTCGTCGGTTACAGCCCGGAGGTGATGGAGGTCGTCGAGGGGGGCTTCTCCATCAACTGTGATTTCTCCCCAAACTATCTCTATGAGCTGGCCAAAATGGACGGGGCGATCATCCTTAGCGAGGATTTGAAACGGATTTTGTATGCAAATACACAGCTCATCCCGGACTCCTCGATCGCATCCTCTGAAACGGGCATTCGCCACCGTACCGCGGAACGGGTGGCCAAACAGACGGGCAAGCTGGTCGTCTCTATCTCCCAGCGCCGTAACATCATTACCCTTTACCAAGGGGGATTACGGTACGCTCTGAAGGAAATTGGCGTCATCCTGACCAAAGCCAACCAGGCGATTCAGACGCTGGAGAAATACCGGTCCGTCTTGAATCAAGCCTTAACGAATTTAACGGCCTCTGAATTTGAAGAGCTGGTCTCCTTGCCTGAGGTGATCAATGTGATCCAGCGGGTGGAGATGGTGATCCGGATCAAGATGGAGATCAAGCGATTCATCAATGAATTAGGTACGGAAGGGCGGCTGATCAGCATGCAGATGGAGGAACTGGTCAGCAACATGGAAGAAGAAGCATGGCTCTTATACAAAGATTATGCCAAAGAGGATCAGGACGAAGCGATCCGGGAAATTATTATGGGGCTCAAACGTTCCACCGACGATGAGCTGCTGGACGACAATCACATTACCAAGCTCTTAGGATATCCTTCCTCTGCCGCGACTTCGGAGGAATTGATAGCACCACGCGGGTACCGTGTCTTGAACAAAATTCCCCGCTTGCCGAATGTCATCATTCATAATCTGGTCGAACGCTTTGACTGCTTGCCGAACGTGATGATGGCCAGCATCGAGGAGCTGGATGAGGTTGACGGTATTGGTGAGGTGCGCGCCCGTTCCATCAAAGAAGGGCTCAAACGTCTTCAGGAACAGGTATTCATTGACAGACAAATTTAAATCACCTATCATCAATGAATGGTTCAGGAATATCTACTCGAGGTGAAGAGATGATAACGAAATCGATTCCGAACCTGTTTACGTTAGGAAACATGGTTCTCGGAATGCTGGCCATCATGCTGGCAATGGAAGGCCGCTTCAGCCTGGCAGCCATCATGGTAATTGTCGCTATGCTGCTCGATGGTTTGGATGGACGGGTCGCCCGTGCGCTGAACGCTCAAAGCGAGTTCGGGAAGGAACTCGATTCATTATCAGATCTAATTTCATTTGGTATCGCTCCGGCACTCATTATGTACTTGATCTCATTTCACAGCGTTCCTTCCGGTGTTGCTTGGGCCGTTACGATCATTTTTCCGATGTGCGGAGCGCTGCGGCTCGCCCGGTTTAATGTTCAGAAGGGAGCTCCGGGTTACTTCATTGGTTTGCCGATTCCGGCTGCAGGCGGGGTTCTGGCCACGCTGTCGCTGTTTTACAGAGAAATATCGGCGCCTTATTTCATCGTGTCCATGCTGCTGTTATCGTATTTGATGATCAGTACGGTCAGATATCCGAATTTCAAGAAAATCGGTCTGCCGAAAAAGGCGATCGCGTATACGCCGCTTGTCGTGATCTTTGCAGTGGTTATCGCCGTCGTATTTCCGGATCAGATGGCGAAGCTTATTTTTATCCCCTTGGTCATTTACGCAGTTTACGGTTTACGTCAGAACATCAATCGGTTGCTTCGCCGTAAACATCAGGACGAGGATGCCGATGCCCAGGAAATGTATCGTCCGAAGCGTTAAGAACGAATAACCCTATAACTATACGAAAAAGGCATGGATCTCCCGCGGGCGGAATGGATCGATGCCTTTTTGATATACACATTAACATTTACGTTTACGTTTACGATAAGTTGAATAACCCCAGCGTAGCGCATTTCTGCGACTCGCGCTCCACGATTTCCTCCATATTGATCCCCAGCAGATTGCAAAGGGCGGACATATAGAAAAGGTTACGTCCAAGCTCATTCGTAATCGCATCCCGGCAATTTTCGCACAGTTCGCCATGAACATGCTTGGCGATCGTTTCTTTGGCGTGTTGCAAATCCATGCCAGGCTCGAAGTCTTGTTTGGTGGCATGCAGCTCGATGCAACCGCATTCGGTTACCGATTTGGTCACGGAACGGACAGCAGCGGCGTTGGTTTGTCCCATCTTCGACATGACGTCCAACAGGCTGCGGTGACGGAGCAACAATTCAGAAACTTGTTCTTGAAAAGACTGAAGGCTTGGTGCGCTCATTTTCCATCCACCTCAATATTATGAATTGAATTCATTATATTCCACCTTTTCCTCCAAGATCAACCTGAAATCCCATAGCCAAGGGCTGTGTTTGAATATGGATTGGTTATTTTTTGGTAAAAAAGTTATCGTCTACGGATTATGTGCCCCCAAATTGGTTCATACTGGCTAAAGAAGATACTTAACTAGGAGGTGAAGAGAGACGTGCTGAAAAAATACTTAATGATTCTAGCCGGTTTATGCGGGGCTTGGTTCGGTTACACGACCGGCGGTGTGTCCGGTGTGCTACCGGGTGCCGCCAGTGACTGGTTTCGTGAAATGAACCCGATCGCGGCAAATTTGATCTGGGCCGCAGCCGGCGCGCTACTGTTCTTGTTCCTGTTCTCCTTGGCTGCAGACGTCGTTTCTTCCAGAGTGAAATCGTGGATTTCCGCTTTGACGCGGATTCCGATGAATGAAATGGCTGCCGGTGCGGCCGGTTTGACTGCGGGACTTCTTCTTTCCTTAACGGTCTATCCCCTGCTGTCCTGGCTCGGTACGCTGGAGAGCATGGCTCAATTCGCGGTATCGGCGTTGTTTGGCTACATTTGGCTATACGTCGGACTGGCCAAGAAGGAAGAGCTGTCCTCACTTTGGAAATCCGGCAAATGGGGAGCGTCCGTTCCGGAAGAGGAGCGTTGGGCGGAAGAACACAAAATTTTGGATACCAGCGTCATTATCGACGGGCGGATCGCTGACATCTGCAAAACCGGCTTCATTGAAGGGACGATCGTTATTCCGGAATTCGTGCTGGAGGAGTTGCAGCATATCGCCGATTCCTCGGATCTGCTCAAGCGGAACCGTGGGCGGCGGGGACTGGATATTTTGAACAAGATCCAGAAAGAGCTGGACGTCAAAGTCATGATCTATGAAGGGGATTTCGAGGAAATCTCCGAGGTCGACAGCAAACTGGTCAAGCTGGCGAAAGTCCTGCAGGGGAAAGTGGTGACCAACGACTTCAACCTGAACAAGGTGTGCGAGCTGCAGGGCGTATCCGTGCTGAACATCAACGATTTGGCCAATGCGGTCAAGCCGGTCGTACTGCCTGGCGAGGAAATTATGGTCCAGGTGATTAAGGACGGCAAGGAGCATGGACAAGGTGTCGCTTATTTGGATGACGGAACGATGATCGTCGTGGAAGGCGGACGCGATTACATCGGCACCATTACGGAGGTGCTGGTCACGAGCGTGCTGCAGACTTCGGCGGGACGAATGATTTTTGCCAAGCCAAAACTGTTGGAAAAAGCGCAGTAATTCGGTATGATGGGATTAACTACGCTGCGCTGGCCGCGGCGCGGGTGAATTCCGGACAAAGGTGAGGCAGAACATGATGGGTTTACAAGCAAGCGGCGATACGGGAGTCATCGTGGTGGCGGCAGGCCGCGGTACGCGTATGGGAACGGTGGAAAGCAAGCAGTATCTTATGCTGGACGGCAAGCCGATCTTTATCCATACACTGGAGGTTTTTCACCGTCATCCGTCGATTTCGCAAATCGTGCTTGTCACCGGGGAACAGGATGTGGACCGGTGCCGGTCATGGATTGCCGAGTATGGCATGGCCGAGCAAATACAAGTTATTCCGGGCGGGGCTGAACGTCAACACTCGGTGCGCCAAGGATTGCTGTCTCTCAGCACACCTTGGGTACTGGTGCATGACGGTGTCCGCCCTTTTGTCACGAGAGAACATATTACGGCTTGTTGTGAAGCGGCCAGAACGTATGGAGCCGCCGTGCTCGCCGTACCCGTGAAGGATACGATCAAACTGGCGGACGAACAGGGATGGGTCGCGGCAACACTGGACCGGCGGAGTCTGTGGGCGATTCAGACGCCGCAGGCTTTTCGTCGCGCTGACCTGCTGGCAGCCCATGAGCGGGCTGCGGAGGATGAATTCGTCGGCACCGACGACGCGATGTTGGTCGAACGGCTGAGCATCTCCGTTAAGCTGGTGGAAGGGGCTTACGACAATATTAAGATCACGACACCCGAGGATCTGGGTTATGCGGAGTTTATCCGGGGGAAGAGGGAGTAGCGGAGCGTAGGTAGGCCTACGTGAGCAACGGAGCGATCGACTGAATTCAAGATTCGACGTCGAAAGACTTCCTCGAGTTACTTCGTGAATAAAAGGAAGTCAGGTTTTAAGCACCGAGAAGGTTGGATGAAGGAGGGAGTGAGTAGCGGAGCGTAGGTAGGCCTACGTGAGCAACGGAGCGATCGACTGAATTCAAGATTCGACGTCGAAAGACTTCCTCGAGTTACTTCGTGATTAAAAGATGACTGGGAGAGGATGGGAAGGATGTTTAGAGTAGGACAAGGCTTCGACGTGCATCAGCTCGTGGAGGGCAGGCCGTGTATCATCGGCGGGGTGCATATACCTTATGAGAAAGGATTGCTGGGACACTCCGATGCCGACGTGTTGCTGCATACGATCAGTGACGCGATTTTGGGTGCGATAGGTCTCGGAGATATCGGGCGTCATTTCCCGGACACCGATCCGGCGTTCAAAGATGCGGATAGCGTAGTTCTGTTGCAGCGGGTGTGGGACATGGCGGTTGAGAAAGGTTACCGTCTCGGCAACCTGGACGCAACGATTATCGCGCAAAAGCCGAAGATGGCCCCATACATTCCGCAAATGGTTGAGGTCATTGCTCGTACCCTGGGGACGGAGCCGGAGCTCGTCAATGTGAAAGCCACCACCACGGAACAGCTCGGGTTTACCGGACGCGGCGAAGGGATTGCGGCACAATGCATTGTGTGTCTTGTGCAGAATGTGCTATCATCGTAACTTGCATCGAGCTTTTTTTCATATCATGAAGAACTGCAATTTAGGGAGGGATTGAAATGGCTGAAGTCCGCGTGCGCTATGCGCCAAGTCCGACGGGTCATTTACATATCGGGAACGCCAGAACGGCGTTGTTCAATTATTTATTTGCTAGACATCACGGGGGGAAATTCATTATCCGCATCGAGGATACGGACGTGAAGCGCAACGTGGCCGGTGGCGAGGAAAACCAACTGACCTACCTCAAGTGGTTAGGCATGGATTGGGACGAAAGCGTGGACGTCGGCGGGAACTACGGGCCGTACCGGCAGACGGAGCGTCTAGATTTGTACCGTCCACTGGTACAGGACTTGTTGGACCGGGGTCTGGCGTATCGTTGCTATTGTACGGAAGAGGAGCTGGAGAAGGAGCGGGAAGAGCAAATGGCTCGCGGCGAAACCCCTCGGTATTCCGGGAAGTGCCGTCACTTGACGCCTGAGCAGCTAGCTGCGTTTGACGCTGAAGGCCGTCAGTACAGCATTCGCTTCCGCGTTCCGGAAGGCCGTACGTTTACATTTGACGATTTGGTCAAAGGACCGATCTCGTTCGAGTCCGAGGTTAGCGGTGATTTTGTTATCGTGAAAAAAGACGGAATCCCCACCTACAACTTCGCGGTCGTACTGGACGATCATCTGATGAACATTACCCATGTATTGCGTGGAGAGGACCATGTGTCCAATACGCCGCGTCAGCTCATGATCTACGATGCGTTTGGCTGGGAGCCGCCGGTATTTGGCCATATGACTTTGATCGTTGGGGAGAACCACAAAAAGCTGAGCAAACGCGACGAATCGGTGATTCAATTTATCGAGCAATATGATCAGCTTGGTTATCTGCCGGAAGCGATGTTTAACTTTATCGCCCTGCTCGGCTGGTCGCCGGAAGGGGAAGAAGAGATTTTCAGCAAGGATGAATTGATTTCGATCTTTGACGCGAATCGTTTGTCGCGTAGTCCGGCCGTGTTCGATACGAACAAGCTGGCCCATTTGAACAACCACTATATCAAGAACGCCGATCCGCAGCGGATTGCGTCGTTGGCCATCCCGCATTTGCAACGGGCCGGCAAGCTTCCAGTCGAGCTGTCTCCGGAGCTGCAGGCATGGGCCGGGGCGCTCGTCGCGTTGTACCAAGAGCAAATGACCGCGGCTTCCGATATTGTGGAGTTGTCGGAGATGTTCTTCCGCAACGAGCCGGCGTTAGACGAAGAAGGTGCCGCCGTGTTGGCGGAGCCGCAGGTGCCGACCGTGCTTGCCGCGTTTTTGGCGAAGATTGAAGGCCTTGCCGAATTCAGCGTGGAGAACATCGGCGCCTCGATCAAAGAGGTACAGAAGGAAACGGGCAGCAAGGGCAAAGGTCTATTCATGCCGATTCGCGTGGCGTTGACCGGACAGATGCATGGCCGCGACTTGAACCAGACGATTTATCTGCTTGGACAGGACAAAGTCATCGATCGGTTGAAGTCGCGTATCGCTGCTTTGTAAGGCGGCGGGGTTACTAGACGCAGGGATAAAGTGTCTGAGGCTCGTACTTATGCTAACGCTTGCCAGGAAGCTTATTTTGGGAAAAAGAGGCTTGTTTCATTTCTAACGCTTGTCTGTATGCTTATAGGGACGATTCCTCCCCTTTTCGTTGATAAAATAAGGGGATAAGGTTGCAGGTAAGCGTTAGCGCAGAGCAAGGGCCTTTTTCGCCCAGATAGCGTTTGATATAAGCGTTAGGTACGTATTTTTTTCGGGTACCATTGTCAGTAGGCCGTCCATTAGGTAATATATAGGCAGGAATACCTTACAACTAGATGACTGGCGGCCATTAGCCGCCTTAATGCCACCGGCATAGATCGGGAGAAGTACGCGATCAGCCGTATCGTCCAGAGAGGATAACCGGGACCCTTCGGTGCGGACCGCGCAAAGAAGTTACCAGGCTGGAAGTTATCCGGATACGCGCTGGCGGAAATGCACCCGGGAGCCGCGAATGCGAACTCGCCTAGAGAGGCGAAGTAGCTTTCGCCGTTTCGTCCGCGTTAAGGATCTTGAGAGGGAGGAGTCGGCTTTTTTATCGAGGCTGGCTCATCCAAGGCAGAGTGGAACCGCGTCGTTAGGCGTCTCTGTAGCGAAAGCTGCAGGGGCGCCTTTTTTGATTGGATCTGTCCGTATGCGATAGGAATAGAAGGTGGGGGGAAACTATGTTCAAAAGAATCCGATCCGATATCCAGGCGGTGTTCGACAACGACCCGGCAGCACGAAGCTGGTTCGAAGTGATCTTTACCTATTCCGGTCTGCATGCGATTTGGAGTCACCGGATTGCGCACTTTTTTTACCGCCGCCGCTGGTATACCGCTGCACGTACGATTTCGCAGATCAGCCGGTTTTTCACCGGCATCGAGATCCATCCGGGAGCGCGGATCGGCAATCGGCTGTTCATCGACCACGGGATGGGCGTTGTGATTGGGGAAACTTGCGAAATCGGGGACGATGTGGTTATCTATCAGGGAGTCACATTGGGCGGCAGCGGTAAGGAAAAGGGCAAGCGCCACCCGACCGTCGGCAACAATGTCGTTATCGGGTCGGGGGCAAAGGTGCTTGGTTCGTTTAAGATCGGAGACCAAGCGAACATCGGAGCAAACTCGGTTGTCCTGAAAGAGGTGCCTACCGGCAGCACCGTGGTTGGCATCCCGGGCAAAGTGGTTCGTCAGGACGGAAAACGCCTGGACCGCCTCAGCCATCAACTGCCCGATCCGATGGTTGACGCGATGCGCGAGATGCAGCGCGAGATCGAACAACTGCGAGGCGAGGTCCTCGAGCTCAGGGGGCAGCTTCGCGATAAGCAGCCGAGTGAGCTGTGAGCTACTGCTAGGCGAAAATCTTTATGCGAGGGGTCTGGACGACCGGCGGGACAGCGGAATTTGAGGTCCCTTGATATTGTCGGTTATGCGATCGTGGTTTCCGAGTATAACGGACTCCAGAGACGTTAAATGTGATGGAATACCAGCGGTCTACATTGTAACGGACTGAGGTGACGTTATTTGCCCTGGATCAGCGACTTAGCATGTGAATTAGACGAAATAAGGTCAATGGAGTCCGTTAAATCGGGAAATCCCCGGGAAATGGGAGAATAGCGTCTCTGAGGTCCGTTAGCGGTCGACAGCGACCGACTGAGTTCAAGATTCGACGCCGAGTCCACTCCCTTGAAATACTTCGTGATGGGAAGCCGATTTGAAAACTACCTTA
>RCUU01000917.1_pt1 | contig 15161 bp, 14 predicted proteins | sample 2166211 | NCBI WGS metagenome assembly RCUU01 (sample SAMN09932620, study PRJNA488358) | compost metagenome | feature: garden; material: soil; isolation source: compost soil in phenylacetic acid-enriched culture | place: Germany: Experimental Botanical Garden Goettingen | collected 2016-01-27
AGGGCCGAGTTCTCGGTTATGCTGTATATTTCATTAGAATACTTGAACAACCTCTTGTACGCCTTCCACTTCTTCAAACAGGGCACGTTCGATACCTGCTTTAAGAGTGATTGTGGAGCTTGGGCAGCTGCCGCATGCACCCATCAGCTTCAGCTTAACGATACCGTCTTCAACGTCAACTAACTCAACGTCACCGCCGTCACGTTGCAAGAAGGGGCGAAGTTTGTCCAGAACTTCCAATACTTCGTCATACAGTTTATCTTGTACGTTTTCGCTCATTGTTTTCAACTCCTTTCCTGTATATTATATTACAAATATCTTTAAAATTAAATGCTTTGCAAACGGAGGACACTGATGTTGAGACCGATTATTGAATACTGCACAAACAACTCCGGCTTTGGAACCGACGATGTCATGAACCGATTGAAAGAAAATTATGATTGCGAGGTTTATGAATACGGCTGTCTGACTGGCTGCGGCATGTGCTACCTATCGCCCTATGCACTGTTTGATGGGGAGACGGTAGAAGCACAGACTGCAGAACTGCTGTATGAAGTAATTTCCAAAAAAATTCAAGAAAAAGAGCAAAATGAAACGAAAGAATAATCGAGCTAACCAATATGGCGTTTGGACATCCAGAGAACTCCGCTTTTAAGCAGACGTGGTACTCTGCCGGTGACTTGGGTTGCGCCCATTAATCCAAATCCGGCTTTTTTGCCGAGGGAGCCGAGCGTACCTTTTAGTTTGATTGGTGACGGCTTGAGTTCCTCCCCATGCCACATCGAAGAGATGATGTGTGCGATTTGGTGACCTTGCCCTTCGGCTGCTTGAGCGCTTGGGGAATAGGGAAGACTGGCGCAATCCCCGCATACGAACACATCCGGATATTCCGGGATTTGGTGGTGCCCCCCAATAATTACACGGCCCTGCTGATCTTTTGCGACATTTAGATCCTGAACGACCTTAGCCGGCCGGATGCCGGCGGTCCATACCGTTACATCAGAAGCCATGTCTCCATTCTCATGATGTATTACACCCTGCTCAACAGAGTGGACTAAAATATTGGATAACGTGGCTACGTCGTGCTCCTGAAACCAGTTTTCAACATAGGTTGATAATTTAGGAGGAAAAGCAGAGAGAACACGTGAGCCTCGCTCAATGATGGCTATATTCAGATCCGGACGGCTTTCTCTAAGCTCTGCGGCAACCTCAACACCGCTTAATCCTCCGCCAACTATATTAATTTTGCTATAGGGCCTGGCATTGTTCAGCCTCATATATGTTTCACGCACAGAGGCGAATGATTGAATACTGCACGTATTCTCACTCGCCCCTGAAATATTATGATAATTGTCTGTACAGCCTAAAGCGATGACGAGCTGATCATATTTGAGGGTCGAACCCTCTGCAAAATGGATAAGCCGCTCCTCTAGATCAAGCGACTGCACTTCACCGTATTTGATGTTCAGATCTGAATATTCTGGAAATGGAACTCGAAGCTCATAATCTGATGCGGTGCCGGCAGCCAGTGCATAATACTCTGTCTTTAGGCTTTGGAAAGGCATCCGATCAATCAATGTGATTTGTACCTCGAAAGGAATATGTCCTTTGTAAAGTTCATGAATGATAGTTGTTCCGCCATATCCTCCACCCAAAATAACGAGATGCTTCATCCTACACGTCCCTTCTGTTAAGGCACGCATATATCGTGCCATCTACGATGCCTTATTCAAAGACTTGAATTTCATTATAGAAGGTGTCTCGTTCAACAGGGATTCGTCCAGCGCCTTGGATTAACCAGATTAATTCCTTCCGAGTAATTCCTTCCGGAGTTACTGCGCCGGCAGCATGGCTGATTCTCTCTTTAAGAATCGTACCATGTACATCAGAGGCTCCAAAAGAAAGAGCAACCTGCGTAAGCTGAACTCCGATATTAATAAAATAGGCCTTGATGTGCTGAATATTATCAAGCATAAGTCGGCTGATTGCGATGGTCTTTAAATCCTCATACGCAGAATTGCGGCGCATAATGCCGGCATTTTTGTTGCGCGGCTGCATGGACAGCGGAATAAATACCATAAATCCGTTCGTTTCATCCTGAAGCTCCCGAATTTGAATCATATGACGAATACGATCCTCATGCGATTCGATAGAGCCGTACAGCATAGTAGTATGAGTTTTCATTCCGAGCTGATGAGCTGTGCGGTGGACGTCGAGGTATTGATCAACGTTCGCTTTTTCAACCTTCATTTTCTCTCTGTATTGATCGGACAAAATTTCCGCGCCGCCGCCGGTTAACGACTTAAGCCCTGCTTGTTGAAGAGCCATCAGCACCTCCTTCGTGCTAAGTCCGCTGATCCGGGTGAAAAACTCAATTTCCGCGGCAGTATAAGCCTTAAGAGTGACGTCAGGAAAACGCTCGTTTAGTGCTTTTAGAGAGTCAACATAATATTGAAAAGGTACGTGTTGATTATGCCCCCCTACAATGTGAAACTCGCGGACACCTGGATGAATGTGCTGCTCAACATATGCGACCATTTCCGCGCCGGAGAGCGTGTAAGCTCCCTCCTCGCCTTGATCCTTACGGAAATTACAGAAAGCACAATGAGATTCACAGACATTGGTGAAATAAAGACTCATATTTTCAATAAAATATACTTTTTTACCGTTCCTTCGCATATTCACTTCGTTGGCAAGCTGCCCGATCGTTAGCAGATCGTCGCTTTCATATAAATATACCCCGTCCTCAAGGGTCAGACGTTGTCCTTGCCTAACTTTTTCTACGATTTCAGCCATTCGCTGATCTGTATTTGGTGTAATGACCGCGGTCATAATAGTACCTCCGTTTCCAAGTACACAATTTGCTTCCTAACATAAGGTGGGCGAATGTACATTTTAGACAGTATAAATCACTTTCCTATTATAAACCTCGTTGTGCAAGGGGGCAATAAGCTAGAAATTACTGTTATTATTTATTGCAGCATTAAATATCACATCGCTTGAGGGGAACGCAGTTGTGGAGTATACTTTTTATATAAAGGAGGGCTTAAAATGATTGAAATATCTGATAGTGCTATTCATCGGGTTAAAGATATGATTGCTGGTGAGGAAATTTCCGGGATGTTCCTGCGTCTCGGTGTAAATCCGGGTGGCTGCAGCGGTTTTTCATATAGCATGGGACTTGACGATCAAGAAAGCGAAAACGATGTCTTCATGGACATCAAAGGCGTTAAAGTCGTTGTTGAGAAGGAAAGTGTTCGTTATTTGAACGGTCTTGAAATCGATTATCAGGAATCCGGCATGTCCGGCGGTTTTACTATCCATAACCCTAACGCAATCGCATCCTGCGGCTGCGGCCAGTCGTTCCGCATGCGGGATGAGGAAGGCAAACCGGAGGTTTGCGATTGATTTTTCCCAATGGCGCAGCTGCGTGTCAAGGAATGTGAGCTACGACCTTTATGGCGGACAATAATACGCTATAGGGGTCGTTTTTTTGTCAGACATGGCTTTTTCCTTACTATTTGTTCTCTCCGCTAATACGATCCATAACAGATGCTTTCGTATTTTTTAATCCATTAATGCGATCTGCAAAAGAGTGTCTTGGCGGCTCGGGCTGCTGTTTAGCTTGCTAGGTATTTGTTTTATTTAGCAATTCTATTAGATACCTATTGTTTTCCTCCAGATACAGGTTGTTCTCCTCAAGATATTCCAGCATCCTTCCAAAGGCAATAAAAAGAATGCCTGATATAGCACCGCCTACCCACCATGAAATTGCAACAGCCCATTTGAACGAGTTGTCGTTCATTTGTGTAATAAGGGATAGAAATAATGACAATATGCCGCAGAGGAGACATTTTTTCTAAGGATAACCAGCTCTTTCAAAGGTCATAGGTTTTCTGTTATATTTATTATTATAATAATTGTTGTAATAAAATAACTGGAGGTGTTTATTATAAAGATTCTACAGCTATCTATGGATGAAGCAGTTGAAATTAGCAAGGTCATCTCCAATGAGCATCGGATGAACATACTAAAAATATTAAGCACGGGTCCACATAATGTAAACGAATTGTCCGAGAAGCTGGGTTTACCGTTCTCCACAACAGCTGTGAATGTAAAAAAGCTGGAGGATGTAAATCTGATCATTACGGAGCTGGTTCCCGGACGGGGAACGCAAAAGGTCAACTCTAAAAATTATGATCGTATTATTATCGATTTGTTTACGGAAGAAGTAGAGAAGGATAAAAATGTGATTACGATCGACATGCCGATTGGCGAGTATGTAGACTGCCAGGCGGAGCCAAGCTGCGGGCTGGTGAGCGAATCTGATTATATCGGGATTCAGGATGATCCGCGTTCATTTTATGAGCCGGGGCGTAGAGAGGCTCAATTGCTTTATTTTAGAGTAGGGTATGTAGAATATCGTTATCCCAATCGCATTCCTTACGGCAATATGGCGACGGAAATTCAGTTTAGCGCAGAGATTTGCTCAGAGGCCCCTTATCATAAGCTGGATTGGCCATCGGATATAACAGTGTGGGTAAATGATATAGAAATCGGCACATGGACCTCACCGGGAGACTTTGGCGGGGAAAGAGGCTTTAACACTCCGGAGTGGTGGCAGACTTATTTTACCCAATATGGTTTGTTAAAGTATTGGAAAATTAATGCTAATGGAAGCTTCATAGACGGAGTAAAAATTTCCGAGGTCACGGTAAAAGATTTGAACATTCATGAGAAGCCGTTCATTTCTTTACGCATTGGTGTGAAAAAGGATGCTCTTAATGCCGGTGGGCTTAACTTATTTGGGCCTAATTTTGGGAATTATCGACAAGGGATTATTATGAACGTTCATTTTTAGTTCTTTTATTACTATAAAAGTTGTTATAAAAAACGATTAAACGCGGTTCTTTTCATGTTTATATTGTAATTAAAGAGGATTATGTGTAAAAAAGCACAATCAAAAGTGCTTTTTTTGTTTTTTATTACAAAATATATTGATATAAAACATAAATAGATGTTATAATCGGTTTGTAAAATAAATCAGCTTTAGGGGGATTGGGTTATGAAGAAAGTGATGTCTCATTTTGTACTGCTAATCATGGTAGTAAGCTTGGTGCTGAGCGGCTGCTCTAAGGGAAATAATTCGGAACAGAAAAATGAAGACGCTTCCAATGCAGGGAGTGAAAAAACAGCCAACGCAAGCAAAGAAGTCATTGAACTGAAATATTGGGTGCCGTTCAGTGGATCTGACGGAGAGTACATGGAAAACATGGTGAAGGCGTTTAATGAATCTCAAAGCGAAATCAAAGTCGAATTCATGAACAACAACTGGGACAATTACTATCCTAAGCTCCTATCGTCACTAGCGGCAAATTCAGCGCCGGATGTAGCCGTTGCGCACGTATCCCACTTGGCTGAGCTCATTCCAACGGGTATGATCCAACCGCTTGATGAGCTTGCAACAGAAGCAGGTCTTGATTGGTCAACCTACGGAAAAAACCAGGAAACCTCCGTAATCCGTGATGGTCAGCATATTGCTGTTCCTCTTGATACACATGCTGTAGTTATGTACTACAACAAGAAATACCTTGGAGATGCAGGGCTTCTGAATGAAGACGGAAGCATCAAAATGGAGCCGGGTGCAGAGGGCTTTACGAAAATGCTGGAAACGTTGAAGGGTTCGCTGCCAGCTGATGTATCGCCGATGATTTTCGGCAGCAACAATGTTTTTACTTACTGGATTTGGTATGCGCTCGTTCAACAGCAAGGCGGTACTTACTTTAAAGACGGTCAACCGACGATCGATACTCCTGAAGGTAAGGTAGCGATGGAATTGCTTAAGTCCTGGATCGATAAAGGGCTCGCGCTCCCAGACATCGGCGATAACAGCTACGACATTTTCAAAACATCCAAAGCTGCAGTTACATTCACTGGCGTATGGTCAACAGGTAACTTTGAGAGCGAGGCATCGCTTGATTTTGCAGCAGCTCCATTCCCGCAATTGTATGATCAACCGGCAGCATGGGGTGATTCTCATACATTGATCGTACCTAAGCAGGACAACAAAGACAAACAGGTTGCGGCAGTTAAATTTGCCGATTGGCTGGCTGATCACGGTGCAATGTGGGCAAAAGCAGGCCATGTTCCATCCAAGCCATCCGTGTTGGAATCCGAAGAATATAAAGCGCTGCCATATCGCTCCAGCTATGCTGCTGTAATGGACGTCGTGAAGTATATGCCGGATTCTACGAAGCTTAGTGCAGTTAACGATGCGGTTCTCGAATCTCTTGTAGAAATTAACTACGGAATTAAATCAGTAGATGAAGGACTGGCGGCAGCGCAAAAAAACGCAGATAAATTAATGACTAAATAGTTAATCCAAAATGGAAGCATACGGGATGCGCTATTAACAACAGGTATCCCGTATCATCTCCATTTGAAGGAGAGCGATAGATTTGAAAGCGAAAAGCCATATATACAAAAATTATTTAACTGCATTCGCCTTTTTGGCTCCTTTCATGATGATTTATCTAATATTTTGGATATATCCAATTTTTAAAGGCTTCTTAGGAAGTCTCTCCTCAGGCGCCTTTGGCGCGGAGAAAACCTTTGTAGGGTTAGATAATTATCGATACATGATGGAGGATGACAAGTTCTGGAGCGCTTTGTGGAATACCTTGTACTTTATTGTGATCTCCACACCTTCCATTGTAATTCTGGGGCTCGGAATGGCGATTTTGGTCAATATGAAATTGAAAGGCACAACGCTGTTAAGAACAGCCTTTTTTATGCCATATATGCTTTCAGTATCTGTAGTGGGCAGCATCTGGGTATTTATTCTTCAATCCAGAACAGGACTGATCGCCGAAACATTAAATTCATTTGGAATTACGATGGGAGTGTCGTTTTTCGGAAGCTGGGGGATGGGCTGGACGTCTATTCTAATCGCTACGCTCTGGTGGACGGTCGGATTTAATATGATTTTATTTCTTGCCGGGCTGCAGGAAATTCCGGATGACCTGTATGAAGCGGCCGACATCGATGGTGCCAGCAAATGGGCGCAGTTTCGTTATATCACCATGCCTTCATTAAAAGGCGTAACAGCGTTGGTCATACTCCTGCAAACGATCGCCTCTTTCAAGCTTTTTGGCCAAACCTGGTTGATCACAAAAGGCGGACCGGGAACATCTACCACACCGCTTGTACACTATATTTATCAAATTGCATTTCGGCAATGGGATACGGGATATGCCTCGGCTGTATCCTTCGTACTGTTCTTGACGATCGCATTGATTTCATTAGTGCAATACAAGCTGTTGATGGGCAAGAAGAATTAATGAAGAGGTGATACGAGCGTGAGTTACATCAAACGAATTATAGACGCAAAAATAGTAGGCTACATTCTTGGATATTCACTAGCGGTTATCATGTTTGCACCGATACTTTGGATGCTCATAGCGGCCTTCAAGCAGCCGGGCTCCACAGTTACTGTGCTAGGTGAGCTTTTTACAACGAAGTTTTCGCTTGAAAGCTTCAGAAACGTGCTGAAGCCGGATGGTACAGCCATGATGTGGAGATGGACTTTAAATAGTGTGATCGTCGGCGTTGTTCAGACAGCTATAACCGTATTGTTCAGCTCGTGGGCAGCTTTTGCAGTGTCACGAATTCAGTTTAAAGGCAAAACATTTATTTTTGCACTAATTTTAGTAGGAATGATGGTGCCTGTAGAATCTATCGTTGTTCCGCTATTCGATATGATCACAGCATTTGGCTGGACGAACGGCTACAATGCGCTGATCTGGCCGGGAATGATGCTCCCGCTTGCCTTTCTGATTCTGAAGCAGTTTATCGATCAGCTGCCGAATGAGTTGCTGGAGGCTGCCAAAATTGACGGAGCCAACATATTTACAATTTGGTGGAAAATGATCTGGCCTTTATCCCAAAGCTCTATGGCAGCTGTAAGCATCTTTATTTTTATACAATCGTGGAATAACTTGCTGTGGCCGCTGTTAGTTGCACAGGAAACCTCAATGATGACCCTGCCTGTAGGTATTCCTACGTTCCAAAGTATTTTTGTAACAGATCTGGCAGTGCCAATGGCCTCGAACGTGCTTGCGAGCATTCCTGCAATACTGGTCTTCCTGCTGTTCCAACGGCACATCATCAAGGGTATTTCTATGACTGGCATTAAATAAGGACAGGATTTAGTAATGGAGGAGAAGACATGAGAGAAATTCATAGCTTAAACGGATTGTGGAATTTTCGAATTGACCGGAAGGATCAGGGAGAAAGAGAAGCTTGGTTTACAGCAGGCTTACAAGAATCCCGGCAGGTTGAGGTTCCGCATATTTGGCAGCGGGAAGAGGATTATGTCCAGTACTGTGGTACGGGATGGTATGAGAAGGAATTTGCCCAACTGGAGATACCTTCCGGTAAAAGTGTATATCTATGCTTCGGTGCTGTAGATTTTCAGGCAAGAGTATGGGTAAACGGAGTGTATATCGGTGAGCATGAGGGAGGATTTACTCCTTTTGAATTTGATATAACAAAGGTGATCCATCAGGATGAAATAAATCGGCTTACGGTGCGGGTATTTGATCCTCAGGATAACGCGGAAATTCCAATCGGTAAGCAGGGCAGCTGGTACACAAGAATTAGCGGGATTTGGCAGGATGTGACTCTGGAATTACGGGCCGCTTGCTTCATAAAGCAAGTGCACGCTTTTCCGGATATAGATGAAGAAACAGTGGAGACGAAGCTGACTCTCTCCGGTGAATTGAACGAAGGGCTGTTGGTTGAATATATCGTAACAGACCATTTGAAGCCTCAGAATATAAGAGCAATATTAGTAGAGAGAATTGCACAGACAGAGACACAGACAAAGCATGCTATTCCTCTCAAGGATGCTGTCCTGTGGTCCCCACAGAGCCCGCATCTGTATGACATGACCGTTAAGATCAAGGATGCAAGAAATGAAGCTGTTATTGACGAGATTAACATTTACTTCGGGATGAGGAAGATTGAGTTTCATAACGGTCAACTGCTGTTGAATCATAAACCGCTTTATGTAAGAGGGGCGCTTGATCAGGCTTTTTATCCTGATACCATCTACATCGCGCCTTCTGTAGAGTGGATACAGCACGAAATTAATATGGCGAAACAGATGGGCTTCAATTTGCTGCGCAAGCATATTAAGGTTGAAATTCCTAGCTACCTTTATTGGGCGGACCGGATGGGAATGCTGATTTGGGCAGAAACCCCTAACGTAGTAAAATGGTCGGCACAAAGCAGACAAAGATTTCATAATGAGCTTACAGGCATGATTGAACGGGATTTCAACCACCCATCTATTCTTATTTGGTCCCTATATAATGAAGAGTGGGGATTGGAATGGGATTTGGCTAATGATATAGAGAAGCAGGAGCATGTGAAGAGCATGTATGATGAGATCAAACGACTGGACCCTACACGGCTGATTTGTGATAATTCCGGCTGGGTTCATGTGAAGACAGACATTAATGATCACCACCGATATTTTGTACTGCCGGAGCAAATAGAGGAGTGGAAGTCCGATATCGATGATTACATGGTAGGCACGCCTGAGAAAAATTACGTACAAGGTTATATGCCGGACGGTGAGCCGATTATCGTATCCGAGTTCGGAGTATGGGGATTGCCAAGCGTTCAAAAATTGTTTGAGTACTATCAAGGCGAGCCTTCATGGTTTTCAAATCTGGGGGATGATACTCACCGTGAGGATTTCAAAAATCCACTTACCGCCTTGCGTAATTTCGAAAAATATCAGTTGAATGAAATTTTCAGGGATTTTGAGCAATTGTCATTTTACTCACAGCGCAGAATGTATCGCGCGGTAAAATCACTTATCGAGGAAATGCGCAAACAGCCTAAAATCAACGGATATGTTGTTACAGAATTCACAGACATTGAATGGGAAACGAACGGTTGGATGGACTACACGAGAAACCTGAAAATCGGTTTTGACCATGCCGCTGATTTTAATGGCAGCTTGATCGTGATGGCAGATGGAGTTAAAAGAAATCTTTGGTGCGGAGAGGAACAGGCTTGGGACATTGTTATTTGTAATGATGACTTGCTCCCGCTTCAGGGTGTCGTGCAATGGGAAATAAGCGGAACCGATGAATCAGGAAGCATACAGCTTCAAGAGGGTAACTCCACTTATGTTAAACTACCCGAGGTAATCCGTTTTACAGCTCCAACTGTAGAAAAAGCCTCATTTTATCATTTGAAGCTGGCTCTGGTAATCAATGGAGAAGTAATGGCGAGTAATGAAGAGGAATTAACGATTTCTCCTCCAACCAAATCTACTCCGGTTACAGTGCTCGCATATAAGCTGGACGATGGTTTTAAAGCCACACTTCAGGATAACGGGCTGTCAATAGTTAATGGTATTGAATCCGCTGAGGCAGTTATTACTTCCACGCTGGATGATTCTGTTATGGAGTATTATCGTCAGGGCGGACATGTATTGTTCCTTGCCGAGGAAGGGGACCATCTTTCCGAGAAAGGTCAATTTACGTTCCGGGAGCTTGTTCAAGGGGAAAGCTGGGATCGAACGTCTTCCTTTAATTATGTAGATCCAAAGTATTTTGGAGACATTCCGCTTCATCATGAGATGGGCTGGGAGATGGAGGGGCTGTATCCGGATTATGTTGTCCCGTTCAGCAACTATAATAAGCTTGGCGGCACGATGGGACGGATTGTGTACATGTTTGGCAACGAGAACATAACGGAGACAAGTCAAATTGTTTCGGGCTATTTCCAGGGATGGATTGGACAAGCGGGAGGCTCTCTTATTGTTCAACACAGTGCAAAAGGCACCCTGATCTTGACGACATGGAAGCTTAAGGACAACTATGGGAAGCATCCGATTGCTACACAGCTGGTCAACTCTTTAATTTCAAAGCATAAAGCTGAACAGATCTAAAGAGAGAATAAATAAAGTAAAAGGTATTTTACCTCAAAAAATGAGAGTAAAATACCTTTTTTCTTGGGGGCTATATTTTTGAAGGCTCGATTGCTTCCGCAGCTTCAGTTGATTCTGAATCGTTGCCTTCCGTTTCTGAATCATACAGATGGGAACGCATTTCGAACCATTGGAACAAGTGCGTTGCGATAACCTTAAGCACTGCATATCCCGGAACGGCCAGGATGATGCCAATCACGCCAAACAGGTTGCCGGCAGTCAGAATAACAAAGATGATCGTAATCGGATGCATTTGCAATGATTTACCCATAATTTGCGGCGAAATGAATTTCCCTTCCACCAATTGAACGACTGTCCATACGATGATAAGCTTCAGCAGCATAAACGGAGAAGTTACCGTCGCAATGATCAGAGCCGGAGTAATGGCAATGGCAGGCCCCAAATATGGAACGATACTCGTACAGGAGGCGATGATCGCCAGAACAAGCGAGTAATCCAGTCCGATGATTAGAAAACCAATGTACATCAGAATACCGATACAGAAGCTCACGATAATTTGTCCACGGATGTAATGGCTGATTTGTCCGTTCATTTCCGACATGACCCGATGGGTCGATTGACGGAGGCGTACAGGTACGAAACGAAGAATGAAATCCGGCAGCTTTTTTCCATCCTTCAGCAAGTAGAACAAAATGAACGGCACGGTGACCAGCGCCAGAACGAAATCCTTGATAGCTCCAAGAAATCCGCCTATACCAGTCCAGGCGTTGTTCAGGATAGAGCTTGCCTGTTCAGATAAATACTGCCCGATATCGTTCAGACTAAAGTTTGTCGTGTTCTGCAGCTGATAAAAGAAATCGCTGCCTGTCATATTTTCAAATAAAACCTGCAATTCGTAGCTGTACCGGGGGAAATTATCGATCAATCGGGTGACCTGCTCCTGAACGATTGGAACGATGGAGCTGATGACCACAGTGATGATTCCAATGATAAGCAAATACAGCCCTATGATCGTATAAATGCGTTTGATACCTTTGTTCTCCAGCCAATTGACTAGCGGATTAAGCAAATAATAGATTGCGCCTGTCAGCAGGATTGGCAGCAGGACGGTTTTGATAAGCACCACAAACGGTGTGAAGACGAACGAAATTTTGTTAAGGACCAGAACGTTAAGTCCAATCAGTAAAAGAATGAGTAAAGATAGAACGAATCGGTTGTTGATAAAAAACCTCTTAAACCTGTCGCTCCATATTTGCGTATTTCCCATGCTAGTAAGGAACCTCCTGTCTTAAAGTGAAAACGTCTCAAAAAACCAGTTATATAATTAATACGTATTAAATGAAATTAGTTTCAAATTTATTATTTAAATGTCCGTATATATAAAAAAGACCCATCTCTATTATGCACAAAAACGAGACGAATCTTTCTATAATGTACTGCGAATAATTAAAAAAATTGCCTATTAATCATTAGGACTACCATACAGGCTGCAATTAAAGAGAACAGAATACAGCCGACTCCCAACGCCTTGCGGGGGCCTTTTAATGTCCTGATGCCGAATAAGAAGAGTACTACGGTGATCGCAGCCAGAACTAGCGACATGGCAATCATAGAAAACCAATACAGTACTTTAAATAGAGCCGGAGCAATTGAGCTATCGGTGTTCAAGTCATTATCCTCCTTAGTTACAAGCCTGTTAGTCATACATTTTAAATTTCATATATTCTACTTGGAAATAACTATACGTTATATTGGACATTTTGCATAGAAACGGAGATAGAATAAAACAGGCTTACGCCTCGGACAGACATACAAGAATAAGGAGCTTTGGTTGAGTATGAATATGGTATGACGGAAAGGGGATGGTGATATGGCGGGAAGACAATTTGCTAATAAATGGCTTAAGACAGAAGCGTTATTACGCAGTGCGGATGTGGCCGCCCACATACCGAGAACCCGCATGTACAGCTCTGAGAATTTGAGACAAATGTTATTACAGCATAGAATGGTTGTTATTAAGCCTCTTCGTGGTGGCGGTGGTTATGGTGTAATCAAGGTGACTTATAGTAAAGGAGTCTATTCTTTCATGTACATGTCGCAGCAAAGAGCCTTTACTAGCTTCAATGCGATGTTTAAATCATTAAATCGGGTTAAGGTTGGCCGCAAATACATGATTCAGCAAGGCATCCAGCTGGCGAGAATCGCAGGGCGTCCAATAGATTACAGGGTTAAAGTCGTCAAGGATAACGGGAATTGGGTCTATCGTTCAATGGTAGGCAGGTTAGCGAGACCGGGATTGTTTGTTACTAACCTGTGCAAAGGGGGAACGCAATTAACCGCTAGAGAGGGACTGGGAAGATCGCTTCGCCGTAAAGGGTCTGTAAAAAAGAAACGTCAGGAAATGCGTAATCTAACGAATACTTGCATTGGCATTATGGAGTCCTCTTTTCCCGGAATAGCTCAGCTGGGCTTTGATTATGGCATCGATCGCTACGGAAAGATATGGATATTTGAAGTTAATACGCGCCCGCAATAGATTCGGTTTTGGTGGAACCTTTTATCCGCTTGTTTGATAAACATTATTTTGATGATTTCACTTCAATTTGCGCTGGGAAAATTAAAGAGTTGTTAGCTAGATAAAATAACCGCCTGTTTCACATGCAAAGCATGTGAGGCAGGCGATTTTATTGAGAGAGTTGGCGGGGATCTGATCAAGCTTTGTAAAATGCTGAATTATAAGAAAAGAACTAAAAAATTGTTTTTTTATAAATTTTTTTTGCAGTAATAGAGTTGTAAAATATCCTGTGAATAACTTTTGTCCACATTATCCCAGCTTATTCTACAATGGTTGCAGCAATTTACTAACAACTTATTCACAGGATTTCCACAGATAACTGTGGATAACAAGAACGCTTGTTCTGTACTATTTTTCTTGTTATGATAAGGAAAAATATAGAAAGGATGTGCAAACAATGGAGATGTTAACAGATGATATGCTGCTTGAATCCTACCGTATGGCTATGATGCTTCAACTGGATCAGGAGTTCATTGCGCTGCTGTTGGCAGAAATCCATAGACGTGCTCTAACAACCCATAATAAAGCCATGATACATTAATTGAGGTGGACAAGTCTTGTTGGCATTTCGTTGGATTATGATCAAGAATATGTATATAAAATAAGGGTATCTTCCTTTACGGTACGAAGTACGTGTAAAGAAAAGATACCCTATTATTTTATTTAACTATAATTTAAGATTGCTGCTGTGTCCCGGGGATAGCTTGGCATCAGGATCAACATATACTTTAGCGTTATTAACCGCTGTAGGCGCTTCTCCGAAGCCAACGGCAATAAGATCCAATTTGCCCGGATACGTAGTAATATCTCCGGCAGCAAAAATACCAGGAATGGAGCTCTCCATACGGGAATCAACCACGATGGAGCCGGATTCAATCTCAAGTCCCCATTCAGCGATAGGTCCAAGTGAGGAGACAAAGCCGAAATTGACAATAACATCATCAACCTCAATTTCTTGGGATTCCTGAGTTTTTACATGAGACAGCGTGATGCTTTCAATTGATTCTGTACCATGAAGAGCAGTGATCTCAGTAGGAGTGATGACCTCTACCTTGGAGTTCATCAGGTTCTCTACACTGTGCTCATGTGCACGGAACTTGTCCCGGCGATGTACGAGAGTAACCTTTTCAGCAATAGGCTCCAGCATAAGAGCCCAGTCCACTGCTGAATCGCCGCCGCCGCTGATCAGAACCTTGCGTCCTTTAAACTTGTTCAGATCGCTTACGAAATAATGAAGATTGCTCTTCTCAAACTTCTCCGCATTCTCTACATCAAGTCGACGTGGCTCAAATGCACCAACGCCAGCTGTTATGATGACGGCATGTGCGTGGTGAACCTCTTTATCTGTTGTGACAACAAAATGACGTTCATCCTTTTTCTCGATTCGGAGCACTTTCTCTTCAAGACGAATATCCGGACTAAAGCGCTTGAGCTGCTCATTCAAATTATTAACCAGCTCTTGTCCGGTGACCTTCGGGAAGCCGGCTATATCGTAAATATATTTCTCAGGGTATAAGGCAGCGACCTGTCCGCCTAACTGAGGCATACTTTCGATGAGTTTGACAGATGCTTTGCGCATTCCGCCGTAAAAAGCGGCAAACATGCCTGCCGGACCGC
>RCUU01000918.1_pt1 | contig 15094 bp, 16 predicted proteins | sample 2166211 | NCBI WGS metagenome assembly RCUU01 (sample SAMN09932620, study PRJNA488358) | compost metagenome | feature: garden; material: soil; isolation source: compost soil in phenylacetic acid-enriched culture | place: Germany: Experimental Botanical Garden Goettingen | collected 2016-01-27
CAATAGAAAAGCTTGCTTATTTTTTAGACAGAGGAAGGAAGAATACACAATGAAAGATCCCAGAATTCAAAAGCTGGCGGCAAATCTTGTCGGTTATTCCGTAAATGTCCAGCCAGGCGAGAACGTGCTCGTCGAAATGATTGGCAATGAAAGAGATTTAATTAAAGCTGTTGTAGAGGAAATCGGCAAAGCCGGTGGTCATGCTTTTGTACAATTGACAGATCGTACAGTCCTGCGCAGCATGCTTAAATATGCAACCCGTGAAAGTCTTGAGACATGGGCTGAGATTGACTTGAACCGGATGAAGCAAATGGATTGTTATATCGGCATCCGTGCAGGTGAGAATGTAAATGACCTGTCCGATGTTTCAGAAGAAAATATGAAATTGTACAACTCTCTATATTCGCATCCAGTGCATAGTGAACAACGCGTGAAACATACGAAGTGGGTAGTATTACGTTATCCCAATGCGAGTATGGCTCAGCTTGCAAATATTAGTACAGAAGCATTTGAGGACTTTTATTTCGAAGTATGCAATCTGGATTACGCCAAAATGGACAAGGCTCAGGATGCATTGGCTGATCTCATGCGCAGAACAGATAAGGTACATATTTCGGGTCCTGGAACAGATCTTAAGTTCTCTATCAAAGGAATCGGTGCAGAGAAATGTTCTGGACAAAAGAATATTCCAGATGGCGAAGTTTACAGCGCTCCTGTTCGTGATTCTGTGAATGGAACGATCAGCTATAATGCGCCATCTGTATATAACGGAGTGACTTTTGAGAATATCAAATTTAAATTCGAGAACGGCAAAATTGTTGAAGCAACAAGCAATGACTCCGCTCGCTTGAATGAAATCCTGAATTCAGATGACGGCGCACGTCACATCGGTGAATTTGCTATTGGCTTTAACCCTTACATTCTGCACCCAATGAATGACATTCTGTTCGATGAGAAAATCGCAGGCAGCCTGCACTTTACACCAGGTCAAGCTTATGACGTTACAGATAACGGAAACCGTTCCTCCATACACTGGGATCTAGTATTAATCCAACGTCCGGACTATGGCGGCGGGGAGATTTATTTTGACGATGTATTGATCCGTAAGGATGGAATCTTCGTGTTACCAGAACTGGAAGGTCTGAATCCTGAAAACTTGAAATAAGATGTAAAAGTAAGAAAACACCTTGCACAAGTAAGCGGATTCAAGGTATCATAGGAATGGATTACAAAGACTTAAGTTTCATAATCAAGTTGCGGAGGGATTTTTATGTCCAGTAACAATGCAGCAATCGTAGATATTGCTCAAACAGCAGGTCAGTTCAACTCTTCAATCGTTCTTCAAGCGGACAACAAGTACATTGATGTTAAGAGTATCCTTGGTTTGTTCACGACTTTGGTATCCAGCCAAAGCTACGAGCTTCATGTTCACGGAACAGATGCAGAAGAAGCTAAGAAGGCAATGAGTGAAGTTTTTGCTAAACACGGTTTGAACTTTACAGTTGTAGCTGAGTAATAGTTGTATGTAAAGACGTCCTGCCGATTTACGGTGGGGCGTTTTTTCTAGAAATAGATGAGGCAATTAACGACGTCCCTTATAAACAACATAGGCTGCTTCTTTCAAATAAATGGTTAGTATAAACAGAATTGTTGTATTGATATCCGATTTCGACTAATATTAAGTAAAATAGTAAAAGCAGCTTAACTTTTGGACATGGGGGGGAAGAGGCATGACTTCGTCGGAATTACAGGAACAGTTTAATCTTAAAGCGATCAATCTTCTACAAGAAGATGCCGATAAAATTCAGCAACTTATTGAAGTGCAGATGGAAAATCTGGCAACACGCTACTGCCCTCTCTATGAGGAAGTGCTGGATACCCAAATGTACGGTTTCTCAAGAGAAGTCGATTTTGCGGTTAGAGCAGGTTTGGTACCAGAGATTACCGGTAAAATGGTGCTGAGTAAGCTGGAGCGGAATTTAGCAGTACTCTATGAGGCTTTGAATAACAAAGCAAAAGAAGAATAAATTTCGATTGTTAAAGTATTCATAGAAATGCACATGAGGACTGGTCACTCATGTGCATTTTTTTTAAGAATATCAGGTTGATTAGAGAATGGTCTTATACTAGATAAAAGGAGACTCCGAGAATCAGGTAGACCGTTAATAGTAAAAGGCCTTCATACCAGTTGGTCGAGCCATCCTGAGTAATTGATTTGGCAATAAAGACGGCGACGCCAATGGCGACAATTTCGATCGTTGTGAACACAATGTCCATAGTATCACCCATGAAATAACTGGCGAAGATAAGGACAGGTGCTACGAATAGTGCAATTTGAAGACTGCTTCCGACAGCTATTTCTACTGCCGCACCAATTTTGTTCTTCATGGCCAGCATAATGGCTGCACTATGTTCTGCGGCATTACCGATGATTGCCACGAGAAAGGCACCTACAAACAGTTCACTAAATCCAAAGCGCTCCGTCAGCGTTTCCAGCGTCCCTACCAGCCACTCACTCACAAAGGCTACCATCACGGTAGCGAGAATTAGATAAAGGATGGATCTGTTTCTGGACCAAGCAGGTGCATGCTCATGTGCCAGTTCTTCCTTACCGGCTTCTGTGACGTCCTCTAGATGTTTCTTATGCGTAATCATAGAGAAGACTAGCCAGGCCATGTACGAGGCGATGAGCAGCCCAGCAACGATTAAACTGAGCACATCTGTATCTTTTTCAGTGATGGAATGGGTATTGAAGAACATAGCCGGAACAAATAAGGCAATTACCGCTACGATCATTAGGGAACCATTCATACCGGCAAGGGTTTCGTTGAATTTCTGAACTTTGAACTTCATCCCACCAGCGAAAATACTCAAACCTAGGACAAGCAGCAGATTGCCGATAATAGAACCGGTCAGACTGGCTTTCACCATATCAAACAGTCCTTCCTTAACCAGGAAAAAGGCAATGATTAGCTCTGCGGCATTTCCGAAGGTAGCGTTCAGGAAGCCGCCTAACCGCTGTCCGGCATAATGAGCCACACTTTCTGTGGCGCGGCCCAGAAATCCAGCTACAAACACAACGGCGACTGCAGAGAGAACAAACTGAAGCGTGTGGTCCCAATCTGCATAATGGCCGATTGCGCTCAGGATAAAGGTGATTACCAGCAATGCTGGTGAAATCCATTTTTTCAATGTAAAGACACTCCAATCTATGTATTCAGGATCAATTCATAATCAATATACCCAAATTATTCCTGTATGTAAACGAGAAAGCGAGAAAGTGATTTGCTTTTTAGCCTGTTTAGGAATTACAATAATTGATAATGAGTTAAGGGGGGATATGGCATGGCAGAACAACTTCAATTGGAAATGGGAAATATACGAATTTCAAATGACGTCGTCTCGAAAATTGCCGGATTGGCTGCCTTGGAGACTCCAGGTATTGCAGCCATGTCAGGTGGCCTATCAGAGGGCTGGGCAAAGCGTCTAAGTGGTAAGAACGTTCAGAAGGGCGTTACCGTTGAAGTGGGACAGCTAGAAGCAGCAGTAGATCTGCGTATTATAGTTCTCTATGAAACACCGATACATGAAGTGTGCCGGATGCTTCAACAGAACGTACGCGAGGCTGTGGAGAGCATGACAGGACTTCATATTGTTGAAGTGAATGTCAAAGTTGAAGGCGTAGCCTTTAAGAACGATGAAATTGCTTAATGCAAAAGAACTTGTACACAAAAAAGCAGTCCAAGAAATTTAACTTGGACTGCTTTTTTTTATATGCCATCACATCCGGGTTTATGAATCTTACCGGGAACGAACTTGTCTAACTGTAGTTACTGATTTCGTTACTTCCTCTTTAGCTGGAAGATTGGTTTCTCTTGAAATGCTCAGCATAATTCCCATGGACAGCATACTCACAAGAAGTGAAGAGCCGCCATAGCTGATAAATGGCAAAGTTACACCGGTAAGCGGAATCGTCTTCGTTACACCACCAATATTGACAAAGGCTTGAATGGCTATAAGACCCATAATACCAATGCCAACGAGTGTGCCAAAGGGATCCTTACACCTCAGTGCGATTAGAATACCTCGCCAGATAAAATACAGGTAGATCATCAGAAATAATACCGTTCCTACAAATCCAAATTCCTCACCAATCACAGGAAAAATAAAGTCCGTATACGGGTATTTAAGATAATCCAGCTTTTGAATGCTTTTGCCAAATCCAGAGCCACTGACTCCACCTTGTCCGAGAGCGGTCAAAGACTGAATAATATTATACCCTTCACCTTCAGGATCCTGATAGGGATCTATGAAGGCTTGAATTCGACCTTTTTTATAGTCTTGATTGGCGACTACTTTTTCGGATGCAGGGGCAAGGGAATCAATCGCCGCTTTAGCCCCCATAACTATTCCTACACCTAGCACCAAGAGAGCGATAGAACCCAGGATGTGCTTCATGCTGGCACCGCCTGCATAAATGACAAGTCCGCTGGTAGCTACGAGAATAAGACAAGAGCCCAAATCTGGCTGCATCATAATAAGCCCGGCAACTATACCTACGATGACCATTACAGGGATATATCCCGTACGGAAATCTCTAAACCTTTCACCTTTTTTGGTAATCAGTGCGGAGAGATACAGGATAATCGATATTTTGGCCAGCTCGGTAGGTTGGATCCCTAGCTTCCCGATACTTAACCAGCTTTTGGCGCCATTGATTCTTTCGGAGAAGGCTACAAATAGCAGGAGGATCACGGTGATGATAAAGATAGGTACATACCACTTCTTGAATTTGCTGTAGTGAATGTTCATGGCTGTAAACATAACAACGATTCCAAGTACGATCCAGATCATTTGGCGTTTCATGAAATATAGAGGGTCATTACTGAACTTCGAGCTTGCTAAAGTCAAACTGGAGCTAGCACTGAAGACCATGACTAGACCGAAACCCACAAGTAGTAGTGTTAAGATAAGTAGTTGGAAATCGGGTGTTCCTCTTTTGGGCAGGCTGACATTTTGTTTCGTCTTTCCCTTTCTGTTACTCAAGCCTCCAACAGCTGCTTTAATTCGAGAATCCGAGTAGCAGCAGTATCCAATACTGTTTTAGGGACTGGAGAGTCATAATCCAGACCATGGGGGAATGTTGCTTTCCCTAAGTATACGGCTTCAATAGCAAGTACGGCATCAGACTTCTCCAGCTTCCCCTCGACAGCGCGAGTGTTGATGCGTAGAAAGTATTCGCCGCCATCCTGTGGGTCTTCAATTTTGCAGTCGTAAGTGGCACGATAGTATTCCCATTGCCAGCGAATGAAGCCAGCCTTTGTGGCACTCTCGTCCAGATAGAGAAGATCACTCTTCAATCCTACGAGGCCCGTGTTCTCAAAAATCATAGCACGCATATCCCCCTTATGAAGTATAATGATGAATTCATGATCCGATTGCTGATGTTCTACCTCATGATAGTATGTTTCTAAAGGTTGCGCAAGAGTAGGCAGTGCCTAACGATATCCAGTTTTTTGCGTTTCTGCTACAATAAAAGAATTATAGCCGTATGCGGCTGGAACAAAGTGAACAGGACTGCTGTCGCATGCTATTGATGCGGATTTATGAAGAAGGGGATGGAAAACATATGAAGAGCTTAGCGGTTGATTCGCTCATGCCGGAGATCGTGGAATGGAGACGCCATTTACACCGTCATCCGGAGTTGTCTTTTCATGAAAAGGAAACATCAGCATTTATAGCAGACAAGTTGGCAGAATTCGGCATTGAAGTTAGAAGAAGCACGTCTGGGTATGGTGTAACAGGCATATTGCGAGGACAGCGGCCGGGGAAAACAGTAGTTCTTCGCGCGGATATGGATGCACTACCTATTAAAGAGGAGAATAAGAATGACTACGTCTCGCAAAATGAAGGGGTTATGCATGCCTGTGGGCATGATGGTCACACTTCAATTCTGCTGGGTGTAGCCTCTTACTATAGCAGCCGCCTTGATGAGATAGAAGGGGAGCTTCGTTTTCTTTTTCAGCCTGCGGAGGAAGTATGCCCTGGTGGTGCACAGGGGATGATTGCCGAAGGCATGCTGGAAGGTGCGGATGCGGTGTATGGCTTGCATTTGTGGACACCGCTTCCAATGGGGACCGTGGGCAGTGCGCCAGGACCTCTTATGGCATCTGCGGATGAATTTTTCATTGATATCATCGGCAAGGGTGGACATGGCGGCATGCCGAATCGTACGATTGACAGCATTGTGGCCGGGGCGGCACTTGTGACTCAGCTTCAGAGCATCGTAAGCCGCTCTGTGAACCCGCTAGAGCCCGCTGTTCTTAGTGTAGGGACCATTCAAGGGGGATTCGCCCAGAATGTCATTGCAGAGCATTGCCATATTACAGGCACCGTGCGCGCATTCGATGAGGAGACCCGTCATCTGATCCGCAGCAGGATCGAAGAAATGACAGTTTCAATAGCTGGCGCATACGGTGCAGAAGCTAAGATAGATTATGTTATGGGATATCCGCCGCTCGTAAATCACGAAGGGGAATATCAGCGTTTTTCCGAGGTGGCACCAGAAGCACTAGGAGACGCTGTTCAAGTGATTCGGATGGAGAAGCTGATGCCAGCTGAGGATTTTGCCTACTATGTAAAAGAGGTCCCGGGTTGCTTTATGTTCGTAGGGGCCGGGAATCCAGATAAAGATGCAGTCTATCCGCATCATCATAGCAAATTTGATTTTGACGAGGATGCTATGCTGCATGGAATGAAATTACTGATCGCTATGGCGAATTCCTGTTTGCAAGAGCAGATAATCGTATAATTTCGATTCATAGAGGAGAACCTATTCCATAACATGGAGATTATGATTAGGAGGTTCTGCCTTGAAGACCGTGAAAGAGGTTATGACGAAGGATCTTGTAACAGTCACGTTACAGGATAATGTGTATGAAGTTGCTGTTAAAATGAGAGATCATGACACTGGATTTATACCGGTCGTTGATAATGAAGAAAATATGACATTGCTTGGAGTAATTACAGATCGTGATCTAGTGATTAGAGGGTATGCTGCTAAGCACCCTGGATCAACTGCTGTAGAAAAGGTAATGAGTAGTGAAATTCAGACCGTCTCAGAGAATACTTCTGTAGATGAAGCTGCAGAACTGATGTCGAACTGGCAAATCCGCAGATTGGTTGTGACCAGTGGCCAGAAGCTGATTGGTGTGGTATCCATCGGTGATTTGGCGGTGCGCAACATTTTTGTGAATGAGGCTGGAGAAGCACTTCATGATATTTCGCAGCAGCATTTACATTAAATAGTTTGATAGGGAAGCTCATGACCGTGCTGCGGGGATGAGCTTTTTCCTGTTCAAATATAAGAAAATATAGGTTCCACGTTATACATTATCCTTATATTTCTCGCCTAAACGCTTGCCGCCCTTTTGGGACGTCGAAGGCGTTTTTGCTTATATGAATGTAAGCAGATTACATAGTGCAAGCTTGGATGAAACTAATGATTGGGGAGGGAATGTTATGAATGAAACAGGGGCTTGCATAGTGCGTAGGGATCGGACGATTCTGCTGGAATGTGCACATCCCGGTTTTGAGAAGGCTAGGAAAGAACTAGGAACCTTTGCAGAGCTAGTAAAGAGTCCTCCGGCTTACCACACCTACAGAATCACGCCATTATCACTATGGAATGCGGCATCGCTTAATTATACAGCTGAAGAGATTATTTTAAGTCTGCATCGTCTCGCGCGCTGGGGGGTTCCTGCCGGGCTGGAGGAAGAGATCGGAACTCTTCTCTCTAGGTATGGGAAGCTGACCCTACATGGACAGGAGACTTCGGATGAGATCATTACGCTTAGGGGAGATACCGCTGAGATTCTGGATGAACTTGCTAATGAATCAGGTCTAAAGGAGTTAGGGCTTAAGAGAATAAATCCACTGGAAAGTTCTTGCCGTGCGGAGTACAGGGGGCTTTTAAAGCAAGAGCTGATGAGACTAGGCTATCCTGTACTGGATTATGCTGGTTATCATGTCGGCCAAGCTCTAAGCTTGGCCTGGAAGGAATCTTGCGATAGTGCAAAGGATGGAGCGAAAGGTGAATTATTTGGACTGCGTGATTACCAGCAGGAGGCCGTTCAATTGTTTCAAGGGACAGAAGGGCAAGGCGGCAGCGGGGTAGTTGTGTTGCCTTGTGGAGCGGGTAAGACGGTCGTGGGGTTAGCCGTTCTTGAAAGTCTACAATGCGAAACACTGATCTTAACTTCAAATACAACTTCAGTAAGGCAATGGGTGGATGAGCTGCTTGAGCGAACCAATTTGGAAGATGGGTCTATTGGTGAATATTCCGGTGAAAAAAGAGAAGTGCGGCCTGTTACTATAGCTACCTATCAGATATTAACGCATCGTCAATCCAAAGGCGGTCCGTTTCTCCATATGAAGCTGTTCAACGAACGCAATTGGGGCTTGATTATTTATGACGAGGTTCATCTGCTTCCTGCTCCAGTATTCCGGGCTACAGCAGATATTCAGGCGACTAGAAGACTAGGTCTCACTGCAACTTTGGTTAGAGAAGACGGGAAGGAAGGGGATGTATTCTCTTTAATCGGGCCTAAGCGTTACGACATGCCCTGGAAGGAGCTGGAGCAGCAGGGCTTTATCGCAGCGGTAGAATGTGTCGAAGTGATCGTACCCATGCCTTCTGCGCTAAGACAGAAGTACTTGTACGCGGAGGCGAAAGAGAAATTTCGGATGGCTTCATGCAACCCTGCCAAAGCTGAGGTTGTAGTTGAGCTTCTCAAAGCCCATCAGGGATCATCGGTTCTGGTTATTGGACAGTATCTCGACCAATTAATGGAACTGGCGGATAGGATCGGTGCACCTCTGATTACCGGCAAAACGAAGCAGCGAGAAAGAGATGAACGGTATGCAGCATTTAACGAAGGGAAGATTCAGGTGCTGGTCGTATCTAAGGTGGCGAATTTTGCGGTGAATCTGCCTGATGCGTCGATTGCTATTGAGGTTTCAGGCGCTTTTGGATCAAGGCAGGAGGAAGCTCAGCGTTTGGGACGGATCTTGCGCCCGAAGGCGGGTGAGAACAAAGCGTACTTCTATTCACTGGTGTCTGAAGATAGTCGGGAGCAGGATTTCGCTATGCGTCGCCGGATGTTTTTGACAGAACAAGGATATGAATATGTCGTAAAAATGATGCCGTGCGGAAAGGAGCGAATCATCCATTGAACCAGCTATCAGACGAAGCATTAGAGGTCTTCAAGCGATTATGTGCTGCTTATGCTGCCCAGCCCTTTGACGAAGGGAAAGAAGAACGTTTGCGCCCTGCAACGCTCTGCCGTGCAGAGCAAAAGCTTGCAATGATTGAACTTCGGCGCGCAGGGCTTTTAACGGCAAGACATAAAATTTTGGGGGAGAAGTTGTATCAGATTCCGGTTGATCGACTAACAGCTCTAGAACAAGAATTGTTCCCATACCAACCAAAGCTCTTAGCGGGTTATTCAGTGAATCTAACGATGGAGGCGGGGGCCGGACTACCAGTGGATCTGTTTCGGGCCTTGCTGTTCGTCGCTCGTGAAGGCCTGCCATTGACAGCTAAGGGGATGATTCATAAAAAGAATCTAATTCGCTTAACGGCTCAGCTTTCTTTTCAGGATGAACATTTACAAGGCCTCTCTATGGGCAATCCATCGGATGAATTGAATGCTATGTCCACCGCTCTTGTAGTAGACATCATGATGTGTCTTGGACTGATTACCAGACTGGAAACAGGTTATAGACTTGAGAAGGATATGCTGGAACGTTGGTTGCAACTTCCTGAGACAAGCATGTCTGACATCCTGTATAGGATTGTTATTAATCGTTGTGGAAGCATTGGGCCTGCTGATCAGCATTTTCGCTTTTTGATATCCAGCCCTGCTTTTGTACCAGAGAAATGGACAGTGCTGCCTGAGCTTCTGGACTGGATGGCAGAAATGAATCTAACCGGAACGGTTGCCCGAAAGGAGCTGGAACAATCAAGCTTGAACTGGCTTCGTTGTCTAACAGGCTTTGGGTGGTGTGAACTAGGGAGCACTTCTGAGGGTATCCAGTGTTTTCGCTGGACTGCTGCAAAACCGAAGCTGGTGCCGGGTAGCGAGTCCTTTCCTGATTCTGTGGCAGAGCATCCGAATGAGCAGTTTATTGTGCAGCCTGATTTTGAAGTCCTGATTCCACCGGAGGTATCCTATAGGGTTCGCTGGATTTTAGCTGAATGCGCTGAACTGCTACAAACGGATACGATGTGGAGCTTCCGACTGACTCGTGAGATGTTGGTGCATGCATCAGAGCGAGGGATGCCTCCAGAAGAAGCCGTAACCTGGATTAGAGATCATGCACTAGGTGGTCTGCCATCTGTGGTGGAGCTGTCCTTAGAGCAATGGGGAAAAAGCATTGGCCGCACATCACTCTCTGAAGTGATTTTGTTGACTTGCCAGACGGAAGAGGAGGGAGCGGCAATCGCAGCCCATCCGCGTCTGCAAGATAACCTTAAACGGATCGGACCGCTTCATTTTCTTGTATCTCCGGAGTCTGTGGAGAAGACACGTAAGGAGTTGTACTTAGCGGGGTTGGCTCCTCCTAGGAGGATTACAGGTCGTGAGGAGGAGACGAACGCTGTTTGGACATTATTTCATCAAGCAGCAGAAACCGGGCAAGAGTTATATTCACTCCCAGTTTTAAATTCAGAATTAAGGCTGCTCCGTAGCGGGAATCCCTTTTTAAATTTACCGGTTATTTCTCCTGAGCAGGAGGAGGACATCTTATTAGGTGGAGAAAATGTGCCACAGATCTGGAGTAAGGAATGGCGCCATTACCATAGCTCAACCGCTCAGAAAGTAATGGAGCAAGGGTTGAAATGGGGAATTAAGGTGCGGTTTTCCTTAAAGGATCAAATGTTAGATTTCATCCCCTCCCGAATAAAAGGAAATCCCTGGAAAGTCGCAGGGCATCTCTTGTATAACGATGGTGAAACGGTTGAAGAAATAGAGCTGACCCCTGAAGACTGGAAGGAAATGAAGTTAGTTATTCCCAATGTGCGAAGAAATTCCTCTTCTGCTGAAGCGAGTGATTATGTTATGATAGAAAAGTCTACAGAATTCGGTAGAACATTAACGTAGAAAAGAGCTGAACTCATGAGCGTAGCGGAATTAAATACGGTCGATATGGCTGAAGTGCTGACATACGCCTATGAATTAGGCGATATGATTAATCAATCCGCCGAGGTGTCGGATTACTTATACTGGAAAGGACGGGTTGATACGAACCCGGAAATTCAGGCCATGGTCAAACGACTTCAAACCAAGAAGGAGTTGTTTGAAGAAACACAGCGATTCGGACATTTCCACCCGAATTATCATTCAGCGAAGGATGAGGTTTCGGCAGTAGAAGCGGAACTGGAGCAGTTCGAAGAGGTTGTTCGTTTCAAGCTGGCAGAGAAGACACTTGACGACATTCTGCATTCCATGTCGGAAGCGATTGCTTTTTCAGTATCAGATAGCATTAAAGTACCAAGTAATGATCCTTCCCCTAAAGGTGGATGCGGTAGCGGGGGAAAATGCTCCTGCGGCTAAGCTTCCCTTAGGATTTAGAGAGAGAAAGGCGGTTTAGCTTATGTTTGCGGAACGGACAGGATACATCATTTGGGTAAGTGACGTTAAAGCGGCACGTAACCTTGAGAAATACGGAACATTACATTATGTTTCTCGGAAAATGCATTATGCAGTGATGTATGTAAATGCAGAACGTGCCGAGGAAGTTATGAAGAATGTCCGCAGACTCTCCTACGTTCGTAAGATCGAAAGATCCTATCGTAATGAAATTAAGACAGAGTATACCAGTAATGGACCGGACAAGTCCCGCAATTACGGTATGTAATTCTTGGAGATGAACAGGTGCTTTAGCAGCACCTGTTTTTTTATGCGCAGATCTGGAGTGAACAAGGTTTCTCTCGTAGCCTGGAACTTGTACAACTTTCAGCAATGAGGTAAGATGACAACATTAAGTACATACAAAGACCCTTATGGTGGAGTGTGATGATGATGCGCAATAAAGGGACGGATTGGCCCAGCACTTACGAGCCCTTCCACATCATGCTGAACGACTACAGGGTCGCTAACATCGTTATAACAAATCATGCGCAGAGTCGTTATTTGGACCGGATTAGTAAAGGTGTAAGCAATGACGAAGAGGTCGCCGCATGGATGTGGCAGTGCCTGATGCAGAATCGGCTCCAGCCCTTTTCAGACAGTGATTTTAACGCGTATTTAATTGACGATGACTCTGTAGTAATCGCTGAGTTTACAGAATTGACAGGTGAAAAAGATCTTTCAGGTCAGCCATTATATTCTATGATCATCGTTTCGTTTCTTGGAAGAATCTCTGAGACACCACAGTTAAGAGATTTGAAGATTTACTTTTCGCTGCTGCGCAATTCCCGCCGCACTAAGCTAACGAAGAAGAAGCGTAAACGCAAATAGTGTATAAAGAACGGACAGGAGGCATGCGGCGGTGGCTGCATGTCCTTTTTGAGAATATAAGAAAGTATAAGCTTTATATCATACATAATCCTTAAGATACTTCTATAGACAGCACAAGGAGTTGCAGAGCATGAACTTTCATCAGTTACATATTTTTTATACTGTCTTAGAGCGAGGGAGCTTCTCAGCCGCGGCGCAGACGTTACATATGACTCAACCAGCAGTGACCATGCAAGTACAGGCGCTGGAGGATTATTTTGGAACCAAGCTCTTTAATCGTTCTACTAAAAAAATCGTGCTCTCCGAAGCAGGTCATACCCTAATGCCATACGCGCTGCGCAGTATTCAATTGATGCGCGAGACGGATCAAGCGATGTCGGCGTTTACACATATGTTGGAGGGCCGGCTGCAGCTGGGGGCTAGTCTTACTATAGGAGAATACGTGCTGCCACGGCTGTTAGGCCCTTTCGGGAAGCAATATCCGAATATTTCGATCATGATGAAAGTCATGAATACCTCGCAAATTATGGAGGAGATCCTCAAACATCAGCTGAATTTTGGTTTAATTGAAGCGCCGGTGACACATCCTGATATGGTGATTGAACCGGTGATGGGGGATGAGTTGAAGTTGATTGTTCCCCATGATCATCCGCTTGCAGAGCAGGAAGAGGTTACTTTGGAGGCGGCGCTTCAGCACCCTTTCGTACTGCGTGAGCAGGGCTCCGGCACGAGGCGTGTTATGGAAGAGCAGCTGTTCACAAAGGGGCTTGATCCGGGAAGTATGAGAATAGTGATGGAGCTTGGTAGTACGGGTGCTGTGAAGTCAGCAGTAGAGGCTGGTCTTGGGATTACAATCATATCAACCTCTTCTGTTAAGCATGAGGTAGCGCTTGGACTGCTGAAAATCGTGAATATCTCGGATGCCTCCTTTAAAAGACAATTCTATGCCATTCATTTAAAATCGACACTCTTGCCGATTTCTGCAGTGACCTTCTTGACTTTTTTGCGTGAGCATTCGAATGATAACTAAAGCTTGAATAACTAAAGGATGGAAACTTAGAAACTAGTGATAGAGGTGATAGAAATGGAGACTGAAACAAGACTGGATGAAATGAAGGGCGACAGACCGGAACGAGTTGTCGTCGGACGATGCGATCTCCATACCCATACAGAGGCCTCTGACGGTAAGCAGCCGCCAGCGGAAAATGTACGTCTCGCTAAAGAGAAAGGACTACTCGCTGTTGCCATTACGGATCATGATACGGTGGCCGGAGTGAAGGAAGCTTGCGAAGCAGGGGAGAAATACGGAATCACTGTTGTGCCAGGTGTAGAGATTAGCACTCGTGCTGGTGGTAAAGATATTCACGTTCTTGGTTACTACGTAGATCCAGCCAATGAAAGGTTTCTAACCCGCTTGGAAGGCCTAAGAGATACCCGGGCACTAAGGAATGAGGCAATAATCTCTAAGCTACGTGAACTTGGGATTAAGATCACACTTGAGGCAGTTGTTGCGGGCATTGGACGGGAACTGAAGCCTGATGAGAGTATGGGTCGGCCACATATTGCTGATGAGCTGGTTCGTCTTGGAGCAGCTACAGATATGAGAGATGCCTTCAATAAGTATTTAGCCGAAGGTGCAGCAGCCTATGTATCCCCTCCACGAATCACGCCCGGGGAAGCCTGTGATTGGATCGTAGAGGCTGGCGGGGCTCCGGTATTGGCTCATCCAGGTTTATATGATGACGACCAATTGGTACGAGGGATATTGGAACGGAGAACGTTTAAAGGAATTGAGGCCTATCATTCGTTACCTGGCAATGGCTGAAGAATATGGTTTGATTATAACCGGCGGTTCGGATTTCCACGGTGCCCGCCAAGGTGTTATATTTCATGGAGATATCGGTAGTGTTACGGTTTCTGTTGAAGTGCTGGAGCAGTTGAAGAAGCTTACTGACATGTAGCCCAACCTAGATCAATAAGTGATTTTCTAGTTTTAGATTGCACTTTGTGCAATAGGATCGTCATTCCATCTTGGAAAAAACAAGTCTATTGCACTTAGTGCAATCAAGATGAGAAATAATCCCTCAAATGAGTGATTTTAAGAATTTCTATTGCACGAAGTGCAATCAAAATCATTTTGTGCCAAAACTAAGTTCATTCTGTTGCACATCATGCACTAGAATAGCTTCATGAGTAAGCAAAGGTCTTGTATGCTTGGCAAAATGCGAAAACCGGTTGTCATCCTTACAAGGACGACAACCGGTTCTTTATGTTATTTAGCTTCGCAATGTATTGGGAAGACGCTTAATTCGATCCTCATCCGGTGTGACAAACAACGTCTTTTGATGATCATAGATCACAAATCCGGGTTTGGAGCCACTTGGTTTACGTACATGGCGGATCAGCGTGCAGTCAACAGGAACACTGCTTGACTGCTTCGCCTGACTGAAATAAGCGGCAAGCTGGGCTGCTTCCTCCAGTGTGGCATCTCCAAACTCTTCGCTTCGAATGACAACGTGAGAGCCGGGGATATCCTTGGTATGCAGCCAAGTGTCATTGGGTGAAGCCAGTCG